>Ga0335075_10007165_pt1 | contig 17166 bp, 12 predicted proteins | sample Lox_Sample_24_FD_206723 | JGI IMG/M metagenome (GOLD analysis project Ga0335075, IMG submission 206723) | Soil microbial communities from Loxahatchee National Wildlife Refuge, Florida, United States - Lox_Sample_2.4 | ecosystem: Environmental > Terrestrial > Soil > Wetlands | place: USA...
GAGCTTGCATCATGGATACCCAAATCATCAACGCTACCGAGTACCGCAACGTCTCGCTCTCGCTTCTTAGCGAATCGAAGACCAACCCCCGCCGCACCTTTGAGGATGCGGCCTTGCAGGAATTGGCATCCAGCATTCGCGCTCAGGGGGTTCTCTCACCCTTGCTTGTGCGTCCCTTGAACGAGCGCAGCTTTGAAATCGTCGCCGGAGCGCGGCGGTTCCGCGCCGCGCAGATGGCCGATGCCGCGACCGTGCCCGTCCGCATCGTCAATCTCACCGATGCTCAGGCCATCGAAATGTCCATCGTTGAAAACCTGCAACGAAAAGACGTGCATCCTCTGGAAGAGGCGCAGGGGTTCCGCGCCTTACTCAATCTGGACGAACCCAAGTACAGCGTGGAGCAGATTGCGGCCAAGTGCGGCAAGCATCCGGGGTATGTGCTTTCACGGATTCGCTTGACCGAGCTTATTCCCGCCGCAGTCGAGGCATTCTCGAAAGAGGAGATCGGCGTAGGCCATGCGCTCTTGCTGGCAAAACTCCAGCCTATGCAGCAGGAAGAAGCACTCCCTCATTGCTTCCGCGAGGATTGGAGCAGTGGCAGCAAGGCGAAACGCATCCTGCTTCCAGTGCGTCAGCTTCAAAGCTGGATTGAGCAGAATGTTTTGCTCATCCTCAAAGATGCGCCGTTCAGCAAACGCGACGGGCAGCTTGTTCCAGCAGCGGGCAGTTGCCTCGACTGCCCGAAGCGCACCGGCCACAACAAACTGCTTTTCGCAGACCTCACCGCTGGAAATTCCGATGCGTGCTCTGACCCGGCCTGCTATGCGGCCAAACTGGACGCGCATGTGAAGCAGACCATCGCGGCAAAGCCGGAATTAGTGCAGATCAGCACGTCCTATGGCGGTCAGAAGGAAGGCAGCCCGGTACTCCCACGCAACAAGTACACCGCCATCCGCGATGACAAGCCGAAGTCCAAAGAGGATGCGAAACGGCCTGAATATAAGGTGTGCAAGTTCACCACGGAAGCCATCATCGCCGAAGGTACGGACGTTGGCACAGTCCACAAGGTCTGTGCCAACCCATCCTGCCCGGTACATCATCCGAAGCCGCAAACCAGCCGCAACGATGAGAGATACAAGGCCGAGCAGGAGAAGCAGCGGAAGGAACAGGCCATCGCGAATGCGGCTGGCCTCCGTATCCTCGCCGCCATAGGCGGCGCCGTCCCTGTCCGTCTAATGAAGCGTGACCTGCTTTTCATCCTTGAGAAGTTGATAAGTCTCATGGATGAGAACCGCCTTGAGATGCTGGCGCGGCAGCATGGCATCCGACAGAAGCGCGACGATGGAGGTGTAGTGAAGACCCTTGCAGCCTTTATCCGCCGTGCCGATGAAGGAACGCTCTCGCGGCTGCTGGTAGAGACAAGCATTCTTCTTGCAGCCGCGCGGGGTAACACGACCACCATTCTCCGCGATGCGGCTACCGCTTACAAGGTGGACACTGACGCCATCGCGCTCAAGGTGAAGCAGGAGTTCGCCGCGAAAGAGAAAGCAAAGAAGGTGGCGCAGCCCTCAGCTAAAGCCGCCAAGAAAGCGGCCTAGCGATTCAATCACTGAGGGACGGTGGTTTCGCCGTCCCTCATTTTCTGCGCGCAAAAAAAACGCGGCAAGGAGAACCCGTGCTGGTTTCTCCCTGCACCCTCATCCCGCTACCGGCCCCCGCTCGCCGGCTGCGCGGCAGGCGGCAATGTGTGGTCATCCATATTATGGATCTCACTCATTCCCCTTATTCGATGCAGCGGTTCTCCGTTTCCGCAGGTGCTTTCTTGCGGCGGAAATGCTCTCAGTTTTCCTTTAGCAATGCTTCAATATCTGCTCGAAAGGCATTCCGATCTACGATTCCCACATGGGAAGCGGCAATTCGCCCCTGTCGATCAATCAGTAGGGTCATCGGCAGTTCCTGTACGTGGAACTCATCGCCTATTCGATCTGTCCCGATAGCGACCGGATAATCCATGCGCCAAGTTTTCATAAAGGTCCTCACTACACTTGGGTTTTCTCCATACATGTCGAGACCAACGAGAGACAGCCCATGAGACCCGAATTCACGATCAAATTCGACGTACCAGGGCAGTTCAATTTTGCAGCCGCCACAGGTTGTTCCCCAGAAATCGAGCAGGACGACTCTGCCTCTAAAACGTGATAGTGAGAGCGAAGTGCCTTCGAGATCCGTGAGAGAAAAGTCCGGAGCGGATTTTCGAGATGCTTCTGCAATCAGAGATGCCCCCGCTACCGGTGAACTATCCTTAGCGAATACAGTTTGCGATCGGACTCCCCCTCGGTCCCAGATCAAGATCAATGAGAAGAGCCCTAACGCAGCAATTAAATAAAAAGATCGTGCGCGGCGAAGCTCGAGTTTTGATATCGCCGCGTGCTCTGAAGTTTCCGCCATAATAAGCCTCACTTTCAAATGAAGTCTGTTAGGAGAATAGGAGCGATTGGACTACCGCCCACGTATGCAGGCTCGTGATCAGCGCCGTTCCCCTCTCAGGGGTGAGAGGGGAACGGCGCACCATGAGTCTTCTTCGGCGAGGTAGTCGATTCGCTCTATACAATTGATAAATTTAGCGTTACGCTCCGAAGCGCTTCCCAAATCAAGTCATTTTGCGCAACTCCCTTCTGAACCCTTCACTGAGATGATGCCAGATTAAGCGATTATCTGCTAAGCTTCTTAGCAGATGATGCGCGTTTTGCGTCTAAATCGCGATGGTATGGCGTCCTCGCTGGGGCCCTTGGAGGCGAACGTCATGGAGGTGCTCTGGAGAGCGAAGAGTCCATTGTCTGTGGCGGAAGTTCGGTCAGGACTTCACACTCGGAGTGAGAGCCTTTCATATTCGACAATCAAAGCCGTCTTGAACAACTTGTCGCAGAAAGGGCATGTCGTCAAACGAAGCGCCGGGAAGAGTAATGTATTCGCTGCTGCTACGACGCGTTCCGAGTTTGAATCGCTGGTCGTCTCTACGGTTCTAAGCTCTCTCCTGCGATCCTATCGAGAGCCGGTCATTGCGCACTTTGTAGACGAACTCAATGCGGACAAGGAGATGCTTGATCAACTCGAACGGATGATCGATCAGAAGCGCAGGAGGAAGGGGAAGCAATGAACATAAACTTATGGTTTGCCCACCTCTTTAGACAAGTGTTTGTAGGGGTGTGGAGCACGAACTGGCCGCTAATCCTTTTGCCTTTCATCGCGTGCATCTGTGCGGAGCGATTATCCCTACGCTTGAACCCAATTCCATACGGCAGCAATCAGAAGCACCGTTTGGCGATACTGCTGAGCATGTTGCCTGGTTTAGTGTTCTTGTCTTTGGGGATCTACGCGCTCGACTCATTCCGTCATGCTGAGGTTGATTCCGCACTTTGTGTAATGGTGTTCGTTGTTCCAATCATCATCTTCTTTATCGGCCTCTGCCGGGCTGCGCTTTCTTGGCTCCGGCAGCGGCTAATCGTTCGGCAACTACTCCGTGAAACGCTCGAAGCGGACCATTTGATCCGGGACCTTGCTAGTCGGTTAAACATGACAGTACGTATCTTGCCAACCGACTACCTGGCCTGCATGACCGTGGGCATTACCAGACCCGTAGTACTTATTTCGTCGGGAGCGGTTAACCAACTGTCTTTGCCAGAACTAAGAGCGGTGCTCATTCATGAACAGGTTCATGTGAAAAGGAAAGACACCTTATGGGCCGCCATAGGCAAGATTATTGCAGCATGTGCATTTACCCGCACAATCAAGGCGGAAGAGGTTGCTCGACGGGCTCGTGAGATTAGCGCTGATGAAGAAACCTCCCGAACGGTCGATCGCTTGGTACTCGCATCTGTGCTAATTAAGTTCGCACGGCATTCGCCGACGGAGTCTTATGCATTTGCGGAATCATTTGCGTGTCCATCCACTGTTTCTGAACGGGTGGAGCATCTTCTGAGTAACACGGCGACCGAAGGGGAGCAGCGTATGCGCTCACTAACAATGAAGAGCGCCTTGGCGTGCACGTTGATTCTCTATCCCTATATCGTCCACTTAATAGCTGCGGCGTGGCTTCATTGCTAATCTTTTTTTGTTTCTATCTGCTAAGCAGATTAGCAGATGAATTGGAGTTGACATGCGACAGATTACTACAGCTATCATGCTTCTCTTCGCTGTGACGGTTTTCGCGGCCACAAACTCATCGATCAAAAGGCCATCTTTTGGCGATGTACACTTTGCCACATCTTGTCGAAAGACTGTCCAGCCAGATTTCGACACCGGTGTAGCGTTGCTGCACTCCTTTGAATTTGGGGAGGCGGAGCAAAGTTTTGAAAAAGTCGAGCGAGCCGATCCCAAATGTGTGATTGCAGCATGGGGAGTTGCCCTAGCGACCACTCAACGTAGCGGAGCGAATGCTCCCCAGAAAGATCTCGAACGGGGCTGGAAGACTCTTCAACCTTGGCTGGCGGTGCGTGCTGGCACAGAGCGAGAACAGATGTATGTGGATGCGGTACGCGCGATGTACGAGGGTTATAACACCAAATCCGGCAGCGAACGATGGCACGAATACCTTCTCGAAATGCAGCGTATTCGACGCAGGTACCCCAATGACATCAACGCGAGCTTATTTTATGGTCTTGGACTCGTGTGGACGGCGGGCTCAGGAAAAGAGGGGCTAAAGCAACGCAAGGAGGCTCTGGCTATTTTTTTTCCGATCTTCAAGAAATATCCAGATAATCCTGGGGCAGCACATTACATTATCCACGCGGCGGACACCGCGGAATTGGCTTCCGAAGCACTACCAGCGGCTCGTAAGTATGCCGCGATCGCTCCAGACTCTCCACATGCACTTCATATGCCGTCGCATATATTCAACCGTTTGGGCTATTGGAGCGAATCAATCGAAAGCAATATAGCGTCCGCGCGGGTCGCTGCGGAATGGGTCAAAGAAGGCCGGGACGGTCTATTCGACGAACTACATGCGTTGAACAATCTTGAGTATGGGTATTTGCAGCTAGGACGCTATACACAGGCCAAACAAGTGATCGCTGAGATCAAGTCCGCCTCGGAAGCTGGCACAGACCCTTGGCCGCCGGTGGATGCCCGAATTTATTACGACCTTGAAACGCATGACTGGCAGGATGCCCTGACGATTCAACCGCCGTCCACATCGAAATTTGAAGAGAATTTCGATGTCTTTTGGGTCAGAACCATTGCTGCCGCGAGAACAAGGCATCCGACTGAGGCAGAAACGGCATTGGAGAACTATCGTAGGTCTGCCGCGACTTGGGAGAAGGGACACGGGTGGGGGGATGTTCTCAACTTTGCCTTGGCGGAAGCAGAAGCATGGACTATGTATTCCAAAGGAGAACGCGAGAAAGCGGTTCAGAAACTTCGGGAGAACGAATCCTATGAGCGAGATCACCCTATGTATTACGCGGACATTCTCCCTCGCCCCGCTGGAGAAATGCTAGGAGATATGCTGCTCGCAATGGGAAGGCCCAAGGAGGCATTGACTGCATACGAACAAGCATTGAAGCTCGCGCCGAAAAGACTTGACTCCCTAATAGGAGCACATGAGGCAGCTAAGCGTTGCGGCAATGTCAGTGCATCGGCTCACTTCCTTGAAGAGATTCACAATGAGAGTGCCCATCTCCCACCATGGTCAGACTAGGAACTAGGGAAGTCTACCCCAGAAGAAGGAAACGTCCCTTCGACCTACGGACACACGATGAAACACAATACGAACAAATCGCTATCTTCGCTGCTCCACGTTCACGTATGCGTGCATTGCGGCAACGCAATTCGCAGAGAAGAACTCGAAGGGCGAGGGCATACGACAGGAATCTTTCCTTGCCCCAAGTGCGGTATCGAGGAACCGCTGAATCTCGAAATCCGTGACATGAATGGTTCTGGACCAACTACATCGACAGTCAAGTGAATCATTCCGCCAGCGGAAGCCTTCTTTGTCCCCTCTGGCTAATGCCGCCGAATTTCGTGCCTGCTGCTTTCACAAATTCATTCACGAGACGCGATTTGCTGTCTACATGAACCGCAAGGCTGGTGACGAGGTGGAGGCGCTCTTCCACCAATGGCCGCATCGTCAGTCCATCGCGGGCAATCCTCCATGCGGCCGCGCGCGGCAAAAAAGCAAGACCCCGATGCTCACGAACTAGCTCTGCTGCCTCTTCGGCGCTTGTGAAATGGTAGAGGTCTAAAGGATGCGCCCCTCTATCTGCCGCAACGGTTTGAATCGTGTCGTACAGGTAGGCATTGGCGTGCTGACCGAGAAGTGCCCAGTTACGCCCATCCATTTGCGACAGCCGAACCTCTCGATGTTCAGCCAATTCATCGTCCATCAGCATGACGACATAGAAAGGATTGTCCGCAATGTTCAACAGGCTGAGCTTGGGCTTGTGCGGCACGCCGGTTATCAATGCCAGATCGAGCGCGCCTGCCGCGACCTGTTGTGCGAGTTGGTTGGAGTAGTTGCTCCACAATTTAATCTTCAAGTTCGGGAACAGAGCGAGTTGGATAGACAAAATGGTTGAAACCAGAAATGGATCGGTGTAAGACGATTTGCCGACATTCAAGACTTCAACTGATCCGTCGAGAACGGCGCGAGAGGCCAGGATAGCGTGCTCAAAATTTGCAAGTACCTCGCGCGTTTTGGCAATGAAGACCCGGCCCGCATCCGTCAGCTCCGCAGCCTGATGATTGTGCCTGAAAACCTGAAAGCCGATAATCCGCTCCAGTTTCAGGATTTGCTTGCTGAGCGTGGATTGGGTGATATGCAGCCTCTCGGCTGCTCGCGAAAAATGCAATTCTTCTGCAACCACAATGGCTGCTTGCAACAGTCGGATCTCTGGCAAGACCATGACCATCCTCCGAGATGGGGATTCTTGGAAGGACAGCGGCGCGATCAAGCGCCGGATGTGGAAAAATTGTACCCCTCATTGAGCATGATTTGCATCTATAGCGCTCCCGTCGCCGCACCGCGCCATTCCTAAAAGGAATGACGCCACGCTCCAATTTTCATTGGACGGGACCATAGAAGCTAACAATCATGGGCTCTAAGCCTCAAGGCGGCCAAAGTGTCCCAATCACGGTTGCGTTCAGTTCCGGCAGGGAAACCAAAGTAACGGGTTGAGGCTTCGGAGTCAGAGCCATGCCACATCAACTTCTCGACGCTCAAGAAGCCGCACAGATTCTTCGGATGGATCGACGAACCCTCATCTCTTGGGCACGTCTCGGTTACGTTCCCGCACACCCATTAGGCGAGGGAAAGCGCAAGCTATGGCGGTTCCTGGAGCACGAGCTGCTGGAGTGGGTGGAAGCAAGAGAAGCGGAGAAAAAACGGCCACCGGCGAGTACCATAAAGGTAGCCATCGGTGCTCATGCAAGGAGATCAGCATGAGCCGAATTCAACAAGGAAGCCTCTTGAGACTGAAGCGTAAATCCGGGCCCGATGTATGGGTGTTGCGTTGGTATGACGAAACCGGCGGAACACGCATTTATCGCAAACGGACCCTCGGCAACGTCATTCGCTACCCGCAGCTTCGGGATGCGGAGCGAGCTGCCGATGCGCTTCGCAACACAATCAATTCCGAGTTCATCGTCCCGGAGACGGTCGCTGAACTCGTTACCCACTACCGCGAACACGAGCTTACGGAAGAGAAGAAAGCCTACGCCACTGTCGAGGCCAATACTCACTATCTGACCAACCACATAGTTCCCAAATGGGGCGCGATGTATTTGCACGATGTCCGTACCGTGGACGTAGAACTGTGGCTGCATTCGCTGATCTTTGCTCCCGGCACGCGGAGCAAAATACGCAACATCCTGTCGGCAGTCTTCAACCATGCCATCCGGCATGAGTGGATGGACCGCAACCCAATCTCGAAAGTGAGAACTTCGGCCAAGCGGCTGCGCGAACCGGATGTACTCTCTCCAGCCGAGATTGCATCACTGCTGGCCGAACTGAATCTTCGGGAACGGGCAATGGTGATGCTGGCAGGCAGCACCGGCCTGCGGAGATCGGAGCTGGTCGCATTGACTTGGAGCGACATTGATCTTGAACTCATGCAGGTGAACGTCCGTCGTTCCTGTGTCCGCAATCACTTCGGGGACACCAAGACCGAAGCGAGCCGCAAGCCAGTTCCGCTACATCCTTCCGTGGTGAAGTGCCTCAAAGTATGGCGGGAGGATTCGCCCTATCGCGGGAGCGACGATTTCATCTTTCCTTCGATTCGGCGGAACGGTAAACAGCCATTGTCCCCGGACACCTTGCTCAAGAAGATCATCCGCCCTGCCGTTGAACGGGCGGGAATCAAGGGGAAGATAATCGGGTGGCATAGCTTCCGCCACTCTCTTGCCACAAACCTGAGGGCGGCGGGCGTGGACCTCAAAACGGCGCAGGAGCTTTTGCGTCATGCGAACTCTCGGATCACGCTCGACATTTACACGCGAGCGATTTCCGCGACGAAGCGTGAGGCCAACAACCGTGTCATGACGATGGTCTTGGAAGCGGGCAAAAAGAAGGCGCTTTCAGCACCCTCGAAGGGTGCGAAGTCAGAAACAAGAAAAGGTGCGGATCGCTCCAGCACCCTCGTCAGCACCCTCAAAGGAGGTTCTTAATTTTGCCACTTGCCATAAAACCTTTATTTTCTTAGGTTTTATGGCGGGGACGACGGGGCTCGAACCCGCGACCTCTGCCGTGACAGGGCAGCGTTCTAACCAACTGAACTACGTCCCCGATGCCCTTTTCAGGCCGGAAGCACTGAGCGTTGCGCCCGCGCTGATCTTGCTCGCTCGCCCCCGCGCCGAAGCGCCCGCAGGCCAGCCCGGAACTGTCACCATTCCGCTCCTCGATTGTAGCAAACAAAACCACGCCCCCGCGAACGCGCCTCGCGGAAATTGAATTCCCTCCGTTCGCCTGGCCGCCTTGCCGCAAACCTTGCCACTGGCATTACACTGGGGAGCGAAATGAAGATCTTCCTCGCACCGACTTTCCTTCTCAGCGCCGCTGTGCTGGCTCTGCCTCTGGCGGCGCAAACCACCTCCACGCCGGCTAAGTCGACCAGTTCCCACGCCGCGCACGCTTCCACCTCCCACGCCGCATCCGCCGCAGGCTGCGCCAGCCCTGAGCCGCACCAGCCGAAGAACCTTCCCGCGCTCCCCGCGTCGGCCTCGTGCCCAAAAACTCTGTACACCCTCAGAACCGTCTCGCCCACGCACCTCCTCTACGCCTCGCCTCTGCTGAGCCCGGAACTGCGCCGAACCCTCGCCGATACATCTTCAACATTCTCACTCGACTACGTCGACACTGTCATCGGTACTGGCGCGGCCATCAGGACAGGACAATATATTTCGGTGAAGTATGCGGGCTACCTCAGCCTGCCCGATGAGAAAAACTCCAAAGAGGATGGCACCAAGTTCGATGACTCGGACGACCACCCGGGCAAAGAGCCCATTACCATCCAGTACGGCATGCATAACGTGATCGAAGGCTGGGATACCGGCTTTGAGGGCATGCATGTCGGCGGCAAGCGTCGCATCTTCATCCCGTGGCAACTGGCCTATGGCGAGCGCGGACGTCCGCCCCGCATTCCGGCCAAAGCCGATCTCATCTTCGACGTCGAAGTCGTGAGTCAGAGCGCCACGCCGCCCGTGCCGACTGCGCGTCCCATGCCAATGACGCCGCGTCCCGGCATGCCGGGAGCCGGTGCACCGCCGCACTCCACCACGATCACGCCGCAATCCGGCACGACTCCGACGCCGTCAGCCACGCAACCCAACAAGCCACAGTAGCGGTTGCAAACTCTGCGGCAAAAACGCAAAGGCTGCGATCGCTCGCAGCCTTTGCGTTTCTATGCGCTGTGCGCTGTCTTCAATTCACCAGCAGAATCCCGTCCGACTTGTCCACGCCTTCCTTCGCAATCGGACGGTAGAAGAGCTGGTTGTTTTCGAGGTAGACCTCCAGAAACGCCGGCCGTTCGTTGATGCCGCCCGCAATCAGCGCCTCCGACAACGGATCTTCCACGTACCGCTGCAGAGCCCGCCGCAGCGGACGCGCCCCGTAGCTGCGGTCCACCAGCGTCTTCTCGAGGATCCACTTCTTCGCATCGTCGTTCACCGAAATCGTGATCGCCTTCTGCGCCAGGTTCGCGTTCAGTTGCTGCACCAGCAGCTCCAGAATCTGGATCAGATCGGCATCGGTCAGCGACTGGAAGAGGATGATCTCGTCGATGCGGTTCAGGAACTCCGGATTGAACGTACGCTTTACCTCGTTCTTCACCAGGTCCTCGATCTTTTCCATGACCAGTTCTTCGCGCTCGCTCTGGAAGCCCAGCCCCTGCTTGCGCTGCAGGTGCCGCGCGCCGATGTTCGAGGTCATGATGATGATCGTATTCTTGAAGTCGACCGTGTTGCCGAGTCCGTCGGTCAGCTGCCCGTCTTCAAACACCTGCAGCAGGATGTTGAAGACGTCGGCGTGCGCCTTCTCGATTTCGTCGAGCAGGACGACCGAGTAAGGCGACCGCTTCACCCGCTCCGTCAGCTGTCCGCCTTCCTCGTAGCCCACGTATCCCGGAGGCGAACCGATGAGCTTCGACACCGAATGCTTCTCCATGAACTCCGACATATCGAAGCGGATCAGCGCCTTCTCGCTGCCGAAGAGGAACTGCGCCAGGGTGCGGGCCATCTCTGTTTTGCCCACGCCGGTCGGCCCAAGGAACAGGAACGACCCGATGGGGCGATGCGGCGACTTGAGGCCGGCGCGGGAGCGGCGAATGGCCCGGGCCAGCGCCGAAATCGACTTGTCCTGGCTGATCACGCGCTTGTGCAGCTCTTCTTCCACGCGCAGCAGCTTCTGCGTTTCCTCTTCCTTAATCGAGGTCACTGGCACGCCGGTCCAGCGGCTCACGACTTCCTCAATGTCCTCGCGGCCCACAATGCCGGCCGTCGAGTCGTCGAGGTGATACTTGTCGCGCAGAGCTCGCAGGTTGTCGCGCTCTTTGCGCTCCTCGTCGGAGTAGAACCGCGCCTTTTCGAATTCGTGGTTCGCGATCGCATTCTCCATGCGGTGCACGATGAACTTGATCCGTTTCTGCACCTCGGTGATCTCGTCGGGCAGGGAAGTCTGCCGCAGTTTGACGCGCGCGCCCGCTTCGTCGATCAGGTCGATGGCCTTATCGGGCAGGAAGCGATCGCTGATGTAGCGGTTTGAGTGCGCGACGGCAAAGTTGATGGCGTCGTCGGTGTAGCTGACCGCGTGGAACTTCTCGTAGCGATCCTTGATGCCCATGATGATCTTGATCGCATCTTCTTCGTTGGGCGGCGGGACCTTCACCGCCTGGAAGCGCCGCTCGAGCGAGCGGTCTTTCTCGATGGATTTACGATATTCTGCGGGCGTCGTCGCTCCGATGCACTGAATCTCGCCGCGCGAGAGCGCCGGCTTCAGAATGTTGGCCGCATCCAGCGATCCCTCCGCCGATCCCGCGCCCACCAGCGTATGCAGCTCGTCGATAAAGATGATGGAGTTCTGATTCTCCATCAGCTCTTTCATGATGGTCTTCAATCGCTCTTCAAACTGTCCGCGGTATTTCGTGCCCGCGACAATCAGGGACAGATCCAGCGCCAGAACGCGCTTGTCGGCGAGGAAGCTGGGCACGTCGCCATCGGAAATCCGCTGCGCCAGGCCCTCCACGATGGCCGTCTTACCCACGCCCGGCTCGCCGATCAGCACCGGATTGTTTTTCGTCCGCCGGCACAGAATCTGCACCACGCGCTCCAACTCCTGATCGCGCCCTACGAGCGGATCGAGCTGCGAATCCATGGCCGCCTGGGTCAGATCGCGCGAAAATTCCGCCAGCAGGGAAGACTCCCGGTTCCGCTGTTGCTGCGGCGCCTTCTCCTGCGTCGCCCGCGCCAGTTCTTCGCGAACGGCGAGCAGCTTCAGGCCGCGCTCGTGCAGAATCTCCGAAGCAAAGCACTTCTCCTCGCGCAGCAATCCCAGCAGCAAGTGTTCCGTGCCGATGTGCTTGTGCGAGAGCCGCTCCGCTTCTTCAGCCGCGTAGGCCAGCACGCGCTTGCACTCGTTTGAGAGTGGCAGATCGACCGACGTCGACACCTTCTCGCGAATCGTTGTGTGCCCCTCGATCTGCTTGCGGATCGACTCCACCGAAGCATGCGACCGGAGGAATCGATTGGTCAGGGCTTTGTCTTCGCGCAGCAGCCCGAGCAGCAAGTGTTCGGTCTCGATGTAGGGGGATCCAAACTGGCTGGCTTCGTATCGCGCGAAGAAGATGACGCGGCGCGCTTTCTCTGTATAACGTTCGAACATGTTTTCCCTCTGAGCCTCCACCCGCCGCTGCTCCGCCGGTCGTTTTCGCCGGCGTTCCCTCGATGGCTGGGACCCACCCTTGCTGCTACCCGCCGCTCACGCCTCAATCCCGGGCAAATTCTGAGCGGCTCATTCGAGTCTGGACCCCGTTCCAGTCCATAACTCCATTAACCTTTCACGTACTTCAATCCAACTTCTGTACTCCAGCCCCGCAGATTCCTCTTCGATGAACCGAACCCTCTGCTTCGCCTTTAGTTTTTACTTCTCTCTCGTCTCTGCTTCCTCTGGGGTGAAGGTTTTCACACGGCCAAAGGAGAAACCTCTTCCACATGTCCCTTTTGCATCCTCAAAATCCTGGTGCACCGGCTCGCCAGCGTCAGGTTATGGGTAACGATGACGGAGGTGAGGTGATGCGTTGCATGGAGCCGTTCGATCAGCCCAAAAACCTTTTCCGCCGTATCGTTGTCCAGATCGCCGGTCGGCTCGTCCGCCAGCAGCACCCGAGGCCTGGTCACCAGCGCCCGAGCCAGCGAAACCCGCTGCTGCTCGCCGCCGGAGAGTTCCCCCGCCCGGTGCGTGATTCGGTCCGCCAGTTCGACTTCGCCCAACCACTGCTCCGCACTGCTGAAGGCCTCAGCCTTCTTGACGCCCCTCGCCAGCAGGGGCATGGCCACATTCTCCTGCGCCGTAAATTCTGGCAGCAGATAGTGGAACTGCCAGACGTACCCCACCTCCCGATTGCGGAACGTGGCGGCTTGCCTGGCATCTAAAGTTCTCAACGGAATTGAGGTAAAGAATACGTCACCCGCGGAAGGTGCATCAAGAGCGCCAAGTATGTGCAAAAGCGTGCTTTTTCCCGCGCCGGACTGGCCCACGATGGCCAGCATTTCGCCCTCGGTCACGGTGAAGCTCAGCCCGTCAAACAGGACCAGGCGCCCCCGGCCTGTGACGTATTCTTTGCGCAGATCGCGAACGGTGATAAGCGTTGGATGACCCTCCTGGGCCAAACGACTCACCGCCGGCATTCCGGGCGCACTTCCCGTCCTCTGAACAGATGCGTCGGGTGCGGGTGCCGACTCCATACTTACTCCTACCATCCTCTGCTGCAAATGGGAAGCAGCATTTCACCTGGTTGGACGCTTCTCTTTGGGATTCCGGTACGTGGGTACCGCTGTGTATTACCGGCGTGCTTTGAGGCGCCGCAATGCATCGGCAGAAGTTTGCGAATTCCCCTGGTGCTCATCACTGCAGGAGATCGCCCCGAATCTTACTGCGAGCTTCCCGTCGCCGTTGAGCACGCGTCGTCGACGGCGTCAGCCAGATCGCCAAACAGCGTCATCCGCGGATCCTTCAGCCCGTCTTTGTCCTGCTTCTTCCAGAGCGGCGAGATCATGTCTTCCGCGTTGCGCGGCTGGTACACAGCCAGTTCGTCTCTCCAGGGATAGTCCGCCATCGCCGGCCTGGTCTGCGCCGCTGCGTCGCCGCCCGACTCTCCAGGATTCTGCCCCGGCGCGCTCTGCGGATTTTGCCCGGTTCCGGGGCCCATGCCAGGATCCTGCGATTGCGGAGGCCGCATCGGAGGCATCTGGGTCGGCTGCCCCGGCAGGCGATTGCCCTCGGGCCGCGCTCGCCACACGACGAAGACGAGGTCGGCCTGATCTTCTTCGTAGACCGCCTTGTACCGACCCCACTTCTCGATGCGCTGCTGTACGCCAACCGCGGCATCGTAGTCCAGCGGATACATCTGCTGCAGCCGAGAATCCGGCGCGCCTTCGTAGGTATCGACGAAGACGGACTGCGCGTGGCAGAACAGCTGCGAAAGGCCGACGGGTTTCTTCGTCTTCGCCGGAGCGGTCAGGACGACGCTTCCCAGCGCCAGCATCATCGCAACAGCTGACTTCCGCATCGGACGCTCCTTCTGCTGAACGATCCTACGCTCCGGCTCGGTCAACTGTCCGTGTTAAAAGCCGCACATTCCGTTCAGCAGCAATCGTTGTCCTGGCGAACGGGGTCCGGAACACATTTCAGTTCTGGGGTGGTAAGCGAAAGATCCGCGGTTGTTTCTCCGCCTCATTCCGCTCCAGGATTCCCACATGCCGGTTGTCCGGCCAAAACGAATGTGTCGAGGCCGCAGGTGGAACCAGCGGCATCCTTGCCTGAGCCGCGCACTTCTACTCTCGCCGTCCTAAAACAACGACGGTCCCGCGGCCTTTTTAATCGTCGTGATCCAAACTCGATAATCTCCATCCGATCCCAAAGTTTCGCCCAGATCCTTCCTCACGTTGGCAAACATGATGGCGAACAGACTATTCGCATCCAGGTTCAGGTCCTTGCTTGCGCCCTGAGGATTCGTCTTTGCCTCCATATCGAGAGTTGTGCGGTCGTTGGGCAGCAGCTTGTCCGGTGGCTCAGGACCATCGGTACGGTTGATGCCGGTGGTTTGGCCGTAGTCGGCGCGAGTTGCGGCCATGCTGTACAGATACGTGGGCTGCAGCTCGCTCATAAACATGTCTTTCTCAATGCACCACTCGAACTCATCCGTTGGTTTCGAGCGGCTCGCATCCAGCCACACCACGGCCTTCAGCTTGAAGCAACGCGACGCCAGCGCATTTCGATTGTCCTTCTGCACAATCTCCCGGTAATCGTCGGTCCATCCCATCGGCGCATACAGCACCGTGATCGCAATGTGCGGATACTGCGTGCCCAGCTTCTGGTTCGGATCCCACTGCGGCAGAATGTTTCGCATGCTGAGCTGGTCGATCACGGACTTTCCGTTCGCGGCGTTGGATACACCATGTCCGATCGTCGCCAGGAAGCCCTCTTTTTTCAGCTTGCCCATGTTCGGGTTCTCGGCCACCGGATTCGGAGCCGCGGCCGAAGCGGCGTTCAGCCCTGCCGCGGGACCTGGGGATGCGCCTGCGACGGCCACTGGAGCGCCTGCCGGAGTCGGCGCTGGGCTCATCATGGCCTTCACCACCGCATCGCTCGCTCCCGCTTTCTTCAGTCGCACGATGTCGTCGGTGCTCAGGTCAAAGCTCTGGCCGCTTTTCTGGATTTTGGCAATGATCAGATCGTCGGAAATTCCTGCGCTGACCAGGGAGATGACCCCATCCACGGTCAGTCCTCCTGGCGGTGGCGCACCTGCGGCGGGAGTTCCGGCGCTTGCAGCGCCCGCAGCAGCGCTTGGCGTACCCGCCTGATACGCTTTCGCAGCTTCTTCGGCGGCCGATACCAGCGTGGCGTCGGTGCTGATGGGACGAACCGTGCCGCGCATGAACATCACCACCGGCATCCCGTTCTGCACCACCATCATGAGCTGGCCTCGATACGAACGCATCTCGAAGCTCGTTCCTTTGTAAACATAGGGAACCGATGTCATGCCCGCGGGCATGCCTGGCTGAGCCGCCTGCGTTTGGCCGGCGAGAGAAAGGGAACAGAAGGGAATCGTTAAAGCGGCCGTCAGGCCGCAGACCAGTGCGCTACCGCCGCGAATTCTTCCCGTGACAGCCACGTTTCACCCCTCAATAAGCGTTCAGGAAAGGTGCATCTCTGGAATGGAGGGCCTCAGTATACGCTCCTCGAATGAACGCTTGCCTCCCGGAATTTCGTGCTGATCCTGCTGCTGGCGCGCCTTTTCGGTTCGAGCGGATCTTCGGCGACTCGCGAGGTTCAACCGGATTTGCTCCCTGCGTGCTACTGTCCCCTGCAAAGAGTCATCTGTCGCCGGTCACCCGCAACCTGTACTCTGTCACCTGTGAAAGCCGCTGCCTTTCTCGCCGTCGCGACTCTTCTCTCCACGGCCCTCCACGCCCAATCCGCCCCACCCGCCGTCCGCCTCCACAACGGAGCTTCCCAGCTTCTCGTCCACGAACAGCCGTACCTGATCCTCGGCGGCGAGCTCGGCAACTCGTCGGCGGGCACAGCTGCAGAAGCCGATACGATCCTGCCGCGGCTGGCGCGGCTGCACTTCAACACGGTGCTGATGCCCGTTGCGTGGGACGAGATCGAGCCCCAGGAAGGCCGCTTCGACTTCACCATTCCCGACCACTGGATCGACGTCGCCCGCCAGCAGCACATGCACCTCGTCTTCCTCTGGTTCGGCGCGTGGAAGAACGCGTTCTCTGAATACGCGCCGCCCTGGGTGCTCGCCGACACCGCGCGTTTCCCCCGCGTCATCTCGGCGGAAGGCCAGCCGCTCGGCATCCTCACGCCGCTCGGCGACCAGACCGCCCGCGCCGACGCCCACGCCTTTGCCTCGCTCCTCGCGCATCTCCGCGAGCGCGACGCCGCCGAACAAACCGTGCTCATGATCCAGGTGGAAAACGAAGTCGGCTACCTCGCGCTCGGCGGACGCGATCGTTCCGCGCGCGCCAATCAACTCTTCAACGCGCCGGTTCCCGCGCCTCTCCTCGACTACCTCCGCGCCCATCCCGCGCACCTCACGCCGCGTCTTGCCGCTGAATTCCATCCCGAGGGCCATACCTGGCACGACGTATTCGGCACGGATGCCGACGAGATCTTTATGGCCTGGTACTACGGCCTGTACGTGCAGCAGGTGGCCGCGGCTGGCAAAGCTGCGTATCCGATTCCGCTCTACATGAACGCACAGTTGCCCGCGCCCTTCGAGCTCGCGGGAGACTACCCCAGCGGCGGTCCGCATCCTGACTTCCAGGCCGTCTACCGTGCGGCCGCTCCGGCCATCGACTTCTACGCGCCCGACATCTACTGGTCCAATTTCGCCGAGTGGATCGGGCGCTACCAGGCCGCCGGCAATCCCGTCTTCGTCCCCGAAGCGCGCCTCA
>Ga0335075_10007166_pt1 | contig 17166 bp, 16 predicted proteins | sample Lox_Sample_24_FD_206723 | JGI IMG/M metagenome (GOLD analysis project Ga0335075, IMG submission 206723) | Soil microbial communities from Loxahatchee National Wildlife Refuge, Florida, United States - Lox_Sample_2.4 | ecosystem: Environmental > Terrestrial > Soil > Wetlands | place: USA...
CATCGCCCGTTGGCGTTACGCAAAGCAAGCCCGGTTTGGGCTTCATGACTGCCATTTGCCTGCCGATCTGTCCGCACACATCGCTTGATCGGCATACCGTAACGCGTTACATTGTAACGCGTTACACTGTGGAGGGAAAGCCATGGCACAGACTGCCGAGCGAATGAAGGCGATGCGCGAGCGACGCCGTGCCCGTGGCTTGCGCGAATTGCGGTTGGTCGTACCGGATGCACGCTCGAAGGCGGTCCGCAAGCGCATCGCCAAACAGGTCGCGGGTTTGGATCCGTCGCTCGAGTCGGCGACGATGCGATGGATGGAGTCGGTTTCCGAATTTGATGCTCAATGAAGCGAGGCGATGTAGTAACAGTTGCGGCGAGCGGCGGCTATGGTAAGCCGCGCCCGGCGGTGATTGTGCAGACGGATGCATTCCCAGCCGGCCATGCGTCTGTGGTGATCTGCCAGATGACCTCTGACTGCAGCGATGCGCCCGACTTCCGCGTCACGATCGATCCGACTGCGAAAAACGGGTTGCGAGTGAGATCGCAGGTTATGGCCGATAAGCCTGTCACCGTTCGGCGGGAGCGAATCGGACGACGGGTCGGCCATCTCGACGACAGGGACATCTCGCGGCTGAATATCGCCTTGGCATTCGTCATGGGTTTGGCGGACTAGGCAAAGCCCCGCGGCACCCGATTTGCTCCACTGGTCGCGAACGGTGACAGCGACAAAAGCATTAACATTTCTCTGGGTCGATGCACGTCGAGCCGGTGGCCATTGCCGGAGTAGCTGGGATGCCATTCGTGCTATTGGCAATTTGTTCGATGATCGTGAGCCGGAAATCCAAGTCGGCCGATCACCAGGACACTCGTAACGAGCGAAGTGACCAACCCTTGTCACTTGCCGCCCAACTGTATACGGAGCAGCAACTTCTCGGTGTTACCGAAGGCATCTAGGGCGCGGAATCGACGCTCAATCTGCCCGCCGTTGGCGAGAATGACACGCTGGGATGCAACGTTGTCGGGATCTGTGGCCAGGTCGACGTGAGCCAGCCCGCGCGCTCTCGCCATGGGTAGCATCAGCCGTAGTGCTTGAGTTGCATACCCACGCCTTCGCTTCCAGGGGACAACCGAGTACCCGATGTGACCCAGACAATATGCAGGTAAATCGGTCGTCCCCGCCTGCCAGCGGAGTTCGATGGAACCGCAAAACTCGCCGTCCCACATCCACAGCCGAAATCCAGGTAGACGCGGTACCGTAGACCCGTCCGGCAAGGATATCGGCGATCCCCTCGCCTCTGGGTCAGTTAGGCTCTCGACGAAATCGATAGGACTGCAAGCAATTCTTTCCAACTCCTCCTCGGCAGCAGCCAAGCGCAAATTGTCATGCGCCCAGCCGCGCCGCAGGGCATCCGAATAACTCGGTAGGTAGCGCAACGCCGGGCTGACCAGCTCCATACTTGTAATCTTAACCACGATCGACGGCGGTAGCTGCCCTGCTGCCCCGGAAGCAATCAGTCGCGACTTCCGGTTTGGGTCGTGATTTGCCGGATGCCGGCGTATTCCGGAGTTTGGACCGTGAACTGGCGCTGTCGGCCAATAGCAGTCAGTGACGGTCTGCAACCCGCCGCCATTGACCTGCAATTCGCAATATGATCCTTGAGCTCGTTATCATTGTCGCCCGCCTGAGGTACTCTGGCCGGAGGCGCCATTGCACCGGGAAAGACTAGGTACAGCTATCCTGCTGGCGTTCATTGCGGCGCGCGGGATGACGCTGGAACATCAGCCGGCGAATGGCGAGAAGCTGGGCGAAGTTCACTTCGCCACGTCGTGCAATGAGCCGGCGCAACGCGATTTTGATCGCGCGGTCGCCTTGCTTCATTCTTTTCAGTTCGACCGTGCCATCGACGGATTCCATGCGGTCTTGCGCAAAGACCCTGCGTGCGGGATCGCGTATTGGGGAGTCGCACTGAGCGATTGGGGCAATCCATTCGCCCCGGGGCAAAAAGACGTGGGCCAGTTGCAACTCGGGCAGCAGAGCAGCGAACAAGGCAACGCACTGGGCGCAAAAACGGAACGCGAACGCTCCTATCTCACGGCAGTCGGTAAGCTGTACGTCAATTTTGCAAGTACACCGCAACAGGTCCGCTTGCTCGCCTATCGCGATGCCATGGCAACGGTTGCCGCAAAGTGGCCTAAGGATCACGAAGCACGGATCTTCTACGCGTTGGCGCTCGCGGCCGCGGCGGACCCGGAGGACAAGACCTACGCGGATCAACTCGAGGCGGGGAATATTCTCGAGAAGCTATTTACAGAGGAGCCGACACACCCCGGTTTGGCGCACTACATCATCCATGCGTACGACGTGCCGGCGCTCGCTGCCCGCGCCCTAATCGCGGCACGACGTTACGCGGAAATTGCCCCCGATGCGCCTCACGCACTGCACATGCCGTCGCATACATTTACCCGCCTGGGGTACTGGCAGGAGTCGATTGACAGTAACGTTGCCGCCGTAGCGGCCGCGCGGCGACAGGGGCAGACGGCCGAAGAACTGCATGCCAGTGACTACGAAACCTACGCGTACCTGCAAACGGGCCAGGACGGAGCGGCAGCCCGAATTGTGGCTGCGCTGCCGGAAATAGCGTTGCGCTTCGATCCGAAGGCACTGTTGATAGGGGCCGGCCCACCCTCGGCTGGCTATTTTGCGCTCGCGGCAATCCCGGCACGATACGCCTTGGAACGCCAGGACTGGGAGCAGGCGGAGAGGCTGGTGCTGTCAGAGACGCCGTATCCCTATACCGACGCGATAACGTGGTTCGCCCGAGGGATGGGCGCTGCGCGGTTGCGCCATACCGCAGCGGCAATCGAAGCGGCCAACGCATTGCTGCGAATCCGAGAGCGCCTCTCGAAGGCCAACGAGCGCTATTGGGAACTGCAGGTGGAGATTCAGGCCACTTCGGTCTTGGCATGGTCTGCGCTGGCGGTGGGCAATGACAAGGAGGCTTTGCGGCAAATGGAATTGGCAGCGACCATGGAAGACGGGACGGAAAAAAGTGTAATGACACCGGGGCCCTTGTCCCCCTCACGGGAGCTGCTCGGAGAGATGCTTTTGGACATTCACGAGCCTGCTCAGGCGTTGGTTCAATTTCAAGCGACGCTCAAGAAGGAGCCGCGGCGATTTCGGTCATTGTACGGGGCAGCGCGCGCTGCGCAGCTCAGCGGGCACGGCGATCTGAGTCAGAAGTACCTTGCCGAACTGCTGACGGTATGTGCGCACTCCGAAACGCCTGGAAGACCCGAGCTCGAGGAAGCGAGGGTGGCCTTGGCGAAGTACAAGGGCAGGCTGCTCCGAAGCGGTCACTGATAGTCGCCGGCAACGGGTCGGGAGTACGCGCGTTGGCGGTCGCCATCGGCTTATGAAGACGGCCCTATCTCATTCATGGCTTTCCCGCGCCGCCCCCTCCGGTCTGTACTCAAGAAAACACAGATGCAGGCAAAAGGTGCACTTCGGGAGCCCTGGATTCGAGGAGTTGCCCGGGTATCGCCGCTGGGCGATGTTTATTGGCGCCGTTGGATCGATGAATCCAAATAAATCAGCTCCGGCTAGGCTGGGACAACGCGGCCACGTGCCGCTCAGCTCCGACGTCAGGCGCCCGAGTTATGCGCACAGTACCGAGGTGCTACGAGCCCGTATTTGGTGGCATCGTCGCCATTCTGGCAGCCGCGTTTCTTTGCTTCGGGCTGTGTATGCCTTCGCCGCGACGCGTAGACAGCGCGGCGATGCACTTGATGTGTGCCATGAAGGCGCGCTTACAGGAACCGCTTGCCGCATACGTGCGCGCAAATTTGCGCAGCAGAAACTGCGCCGCGAGGAACGCTATGTTTCGGAGACGACGGATGCCCTTTCTCTGCGAACGTTGCGACTCCGTTCGATTTCAACGCAAAGTGGATGAATTCGCATCTCCGGCAGCGGCAGCATGGTGTTTGACGTTGAGGGATTGGGTTCCTCTACTCGACCGTCACGCTCTTCGCCAGATTGCGCGGCTGATCGACGTCGGTGCCTTTGAGCACCGCGACGTGGTAGGCGAGCAGCTGCATCGGCACCGCGAAGATCACCGGCGCCTGCAGGGGGGTGACCGCCGCGGGCATCTGGATCACCGTCACACCGTCGGCGCTGCGCATCTGCGCCTGCGGATCGGCGAACACGAACAGCTGCCCGCCGCGTGCGCGCACTTCCTGCAAGTTGGACTTGAGCTTCTCGAGCAGATCATTGTTAGGCGCGACGGCGATGACCGGCATGTCCTCGTCGACCAGCGCGAGCGGTCCGTGCTTGAGCTCCGCGGCGGCATACGCTTCGGCATGAACGTAGGAGATCTCCTTGAGCTTGAGCGCGCCCTCCATGGCGATGGCCGACAGCGCGCCGCGGCCCACGAACAGCGCATGGTGCTTGTCGACCAGCGCTTCGGCCAGCCTCTGGATGCCCTCGTCGAGCGCCAGCGTCTTCTCCACCAGCCCCGGCAGCTGCAGCAGCTGCGCCATGAAATCGCGCTCGCGCTCGACGCCTTCCGGGCGATTCTTGGCGAGCGCGACCATGAGCATCGCGAGCGCCGTCAGCTGCGTGGTGAACGCCTTGGTCGAGGCGACGCCGATCTCGGGCCCCGCGCGCGTGAGCAGCACCAGCTCCGATTCGCGCACCATCGAGCTTTCCGGCACATTGCAGATGGAGAGAGTGGAGACGTATCCGGCGCGCCGCGCATTGCGCAGGGCCGCGAGCGTATCCGCGGTCTCCCCGGACTGTGAGATGGTGACGAACAGGGTGTCCGGCGTGATCACCGGGTCCCGGTAGCGATACTCGCTCGCGATCTCCACGCGCGCCGGTATCCGGCAGTATTGCTCGATGAAATGCGCGGCGACCAGGCCGGCGTGGAAGCTCGTGCCGCAGGCCGCGATGTGCACCGCCTGCACGCGCTTGAAGACCTCGCGCGCACCCGGCCCGAAGGCTGCATCGAGCAGCTTTGCGCCCGACACGCGCTCCTCGAGCGTCTGGGCGATGGCCCTCGGCTGCTCGTGGATCTCCTTCAGCATGAAATGCCGGTACGGGCCGCGCTCCGCCGCGTCGGCCGGCAGCTCGCTCTCGCGCACCGCGCGCACGGCACGCTTGCCGTTCGCGTCCAGGATCGTGACCGACTTGCGGCGAATCTCCGCGACGTCACCCTCCTCGAGGAACATGAAGCGCCGCGTCACGGGCAGCAGGGCCGCGACGTCGGAGGCGACGAAGTTCTCGTCGATGCCGAGCCCGACGACGACCGGGCAGCCTTCGCGCGCAAGTATGATGGCGTCCGGATCCTTCTCCGAGACCACCGCCAGGGCGTAGGCGCCCTCGAGCTCGGAGACGGTCTTGCGTACCGCCTCGTACAGGCCGTCGCAGCTCGCGAGGTGGCGGTGGATGCGGTGCGCGATCACCTCGGTGTCCGTCTCGGAAGCGAACTCGTAGCCTTCGTCGATGAGCCCCGCACGCAGCGCCTCGTGATTTTCGATGATGCCGTTGTGCACGACCGCAATGCCATCCCCCGAGACGTGCGGGTGGGCGTTGCGCGTCGTCGGCATGCCGTGCGTCGCCCAGCGGGTGTGGGCGATGCCGACGTGGCCGGCGATGGGGTTGGCCTGCAGGGCCTCCTCGAGCACCTTGACCTTGCCGACTGCGCGCACCCGTGCGAGCGTCCGGTCCGCGCTCAGCACCGCGATCCCGGCCGAGTCATAGCCGCGGTATTCCAGCCGGCGAAGTCCCTCGACCAGGATGGGTACGGCGTTGCGTTCGGCGACCACTCCAACGATTCCGCACATGGGGATCGAGACTCCGAGCTCAGCTTGGAAGGGCGTCTAGTGTGCCCGAGCCCGGCTGAAAATTCAGCGTGTTGGCCGCACGCGCCTCAGAATTGCGCGTGCACGCGCACCCCGTAGATCGACACGGGCCCCCGATCGCGGTTGTAGGCGGGATTCTTCACGTACTGGTAGTCGAGGCTGACGTGCAGCCAGGAGAGCGCCCCGAGACGGTAGTAGGTCTCCAGAACCTGCTCCGCGCCCGGATGCGGCAGCTTGCCGTCGCCGACGAGTATCCCGAGGCCGCCCAGGTTCAAGTACTCCTCGCGTTCGGCCGAGATCCCGTCGTCGAGCAGCGCGACCCCGATCGTGTCATCGGGCCGATGCCAGCGCAGTCCTTGCAGCGACCCGCCGACCGCCACCGCTCGATCGATGTCCGTGAACTCGTACACCTCGGTGTTGCCCCCGGCCTTTCCGACGCGCGCAAACAGGCCGGCGTCGTCGGTGATCGGCTGCTCGAGATCGAAGCTCACGCCCATGCGGCTGTGGTACTGGCGTACGTCGGCGGGATCGGGCGGGGTTCCCGTCGCGAGCCCGAGGGCGATCGCCTGATCGAGCAGAGCCATGCGCGCGCGGTTGTAGAACACGGTGAGCAGCGCACGTCCGGTTTGTCCGAGCAGGCCGTAGCGCTTCTCGATCTCGACGTCCGCCTGCAGCTCGTGCAGCCCCGGCTCGAGGTCCGCACTGTTGGGGATGGTGGAGAGATCGAAGACGCCCGCCCGGTACGTCCACGAGCCGAGGTACCGCTCCGCTGCGGCGCCCACCGTGTAGCCCCACGAGTCCGCGGCGTAATCGAACGTGCCCGCGTCGATGGCCGCCCAGTTGAAAAAATCATTGCGCGGATCGTGCGCATATTGGTTCGTATCGAAGATGTCGGGCACGGAGATCTTGCCCACCGTAAGCACCCAGCGATCGAGGCTGTGCGGGCCGGCCAATTGATTCGCCGTCCCCTGCACGTTCTCGCGCCCGCCGCCGGTGTCGATGGTCTGCCGGATGAAGGCGCGCTGCAGCCGAAAGTACGGCGCATCCGAGCCCACCTTGTAGGCCGCCCCGCTCGAGAACGCCGCGAGACCCAGGGTGTCGTCCAGGCCGAATCCCTGATCCATCTCGGGATTGATCCAGATCTCCGCGCCGCGCCACGGACGCGCGCCCAGGAACAGGGTGAGGTCGGTCGACTCGCGTCCGCTGCCGGCCGTCAGGCTGTTGGGTCCGTGGTACGGCGAGCGGAAGTCGTTCGTCTGCTGATCGACGTAAGTCGCCTGTGCATGGACGGCGAAGCGCTGCTCGTCCGCAGCGCTTGGCGAGGCGTCGGCGGCAACCGCCGGGCCGCCAGTCGCAGCCACGCTGCCCGTCGCGGCAGGCGGGCTCTCGGCGCCGCTCGCCAGGCCGTCGGCCGCGCCCGCGCCCGCGCCTTGCGCCGCACAGATGAGGCCCGCGAGCACCAGGGCACGAGCCCGCCCGCGGTTGCCACCGCACCGACGGGCAATGCCCCGGGTGAGCGCGCGCCCGCGTGCGCTGGATAGCTCGGCCGAGAACATCGCGACCCTATACCAGAAAAGCCAGCGCCATGATGAGCAGGCAGAATCCGAGCACCGAGGCGGCCCAGACGAACACCAGGATCTCGGCCGCGGCGTGCCGCGCGCGCGCCGCGGCGCCCGCCGCTCGAGCGATGCTGAAAGCAGCCATGATCCACCTCCTTCGCGCCCGCCATCCTTATACCATACCCTACCAGGGTATATAGAGCAAGCCGTGCATCGCCTCTCGGCGGCTGTCCCGCGGCGGCTGGGCGAGGGGCCGGGGCCGGCGCCGCCTCAGAAGTGGAAGATGGCGTCCATGGCGAACATGGCCTGGGAGCGCTTGCCCCCGTTCTGCTCGAAGCTCGCGCTGCGGCCGCCGCTCGAGAAGGTGCAGACGGGGACCGCGGGGTTGGCGGCGGCATAGCAGGGATTGTCGTAGGCGTAGCCGGTGATCGCGGCGTTCGGCGCCGACAGCTCGTGCTCGTAGCGCGCCTCCGGGCGCAGCTCCAGCGCATCGCCCACCCAGTGGGTGTAGCCGAGATCGAACTCCAGGAACGTGCCCTTGAATCCGGTGCGCTGCCCGGTTCCGTCGTTGAAATAGTCCGAGCGCCAGGTCCACACGTTGTGCGCATCGTGCTGGTAGTTAAGATAGTTCACCATGGCCCATTCCCACGACTTGCAGCGCACCAGGGCGATGTTGTCGCACTGGGCGCCGGCGGGCGCGCCGATGTTGTATTCCGGCGGCGGGAACATCGCCGCCAGGATCGCCTGCCCCTGAGGATTGAGCGAGTCGGGCGTATTCTTCTCCCACATGTACCAGAGCTCGGTATCGGTGTGCCAATGCTCGTCGATCTTGTGGTACCACGTGGCGACGGCGTGCTGGATGTTGTTCCAGCCGAACTGCTGATTGTTGATGCCGTTCATGCAGGGATAGAAGGCATCGCGGCCCGAGTCGGTGGTGTAGATGAGGCACACCGCGGGAGTCCACTGACGGAAATGCTTGTCCGTGGGCGCGATGTCGTTGCCGCCGGAGACTTCGAGCTGCACCTTCCAGTTCTTGCTCAGCATCGTGGTCGACACGATTCCGTTCTGCGTGTATGGGTCGTAGGTGTAGAGCAGCGAATGGCTGTAGGTGATGTTGTTCGGCGCGAGCTGGGCCTCGATGTCGGGAATCGAGATGTACCTCCCGATCCGCAGGTTCTCCCCCTCGAAGAACTTCGGAAAATACAGATCCGTGTAGTACATCACGGGGTCGAACCCGTAGAGCCTCTCTTCTTCGGTGTATTGATAGCTCAGGATGCCGTTGGCGAACGTGTACCTGTAGTCGGTGCCGTACAGCAGCGCGACCCGAAAGCCCCAATCGAAGTGATCGCGCTGGATCTCGTCCGCGGTCCGCTCGAAGTACAGGGCCGCCTGATCGAGCTGGATCGTGTCCGGTTGATAGGAATACGCCGCCGGATAGTTGCCGCCGGTTCCGGACACCTTGTTGAAGTCCAGGTTGGAAGTGCTGATGTTGCCGCCCGGCTCGATCCATCCGTAGATCACGAACCGGCTGTCCTTCCAGGCCTTGCCGTTCGAGCCGCAGTAGATCGCATCCATGAGCGCGTTGTAATACATGTTCTCGTAGCCGATGACCTCCGTGCCGCCCTCGTTCCAGACCGAGTAGGGCCAGGGCGGGCTGGTCACCGCGGGCGGCGGTACATCCTTGCGGTATCCGGCGGCCTGCTCGTCGAAAGGCGCGTTCGGATCGGGCGCGGGCGCCGGCGCGGGCGCATCGTCGGGAAAGAGATGCTTCCTGTAGCTGTCGCTCAGGCGCTTCCAGAAGCTTGCATCCTCGGAGCCCTTGGCGCAGCCGTCGATCGGACCGCTGTCGGCAAGGGCGCCCCCGGCCCGCGAGAACGCCGCGAGGGCGAAGACGACGAGGGCCGCGCGGCGCCAGGGCGCCGCCGAAAAGTACCGCATGCTTTGATCCTCCAGCGGGCAACGATAGTTGCGGCGGTATCAAAACATCGGAGCGGTTATGAGCCCTTTCGTAAAAATTCCATCAAAATGGCGCTTGGCGCTTGCGACTCGCCCGGCCGTGGCGCGGCCTCGCTGGGTGCTCACGATCTGGGTGCTCGCGATGTTGGCGCTCACGCTGTGGCCGCCGGGCGGCCGAATTGCACCTGGCGGGCCTCGACCGTCCCGGCGGTGCGCCCCGGCGCCCGCTGGTGGCGCCAGTACAGGTTCGTGTGCGCGATCACCTGATGCGGCGGCGGTGCCCCCCAGGCCGTCTGGTCGCTCGTCGTGTGAGCATCGCTCACCAGGATCGCGTCGTAGCCGCGCACCAGAGCGCCGTGCAGCGTCGAGCGGATGCAGGCATCGGTCTCGGCACCGACCACGATGAGCCGCCCGACGCCGAGGCCCGACAGCACGCTCTCGAGCGTGCTCACCTCGAAGGCATCGCCGTAGGTCTTCTCGACGAGCGGCTCTCCCTCGGCGGGCATGAGCTCGCGGATGATCTTCCAGCCATCGCTCCCCCTCACGATCTGCTCGTCGGCGTGCTGCACCCACACCACGGGCACGCGCTCCCGCCGCGCCTGATCGATCAGCCGGCCGACGTTCGCCACCACCGCGTCCCGCTCGTGGGCTCCGTGGATGACCCCCGATTGCATGTCGACGATGAGAAGCGCGGCGTTCGGCCGGTTCGCGAGCGTGGTCATGGTCTCACCTCGTGCACGTCGCGCGGCGCGCCATGGGACTACTCCTGCGAATCGTTGGCCTCGTCCTGCGCCGCCGGCCCATCCTGCGCCGCGGGCCCGTCCTGCGCCGCGCGCTTATCCTGCGTCGCCGGCCCATCCTGCGCCGCCGGCTCCTCCTGCATCGCGCGCTCGACCGCGGCGGCAAGCTGCTCGGGGTCGAGCTTGCCCGGACGCGACCAGCGCGCTGCGGTCGTCTGCACGGGCCGGGCAAGCGTGAGCTTGCCCCCGGGGGTGCTGCTCGCGATCGTCGATCCGGCGCCGATCGTCGCTCCCGCGCCGATGCGCAGCGGCGCCACCAGCATGCTGCCGGAGCCGATGAACGCACCGTCGTCGATGCGGGTCGGCCACTTGTTGGCGCCGTCGTAGTTGCAGGTGATGGTGCCGGCGCCGATGTTCACGTCCCGCCCGACGCGGGCATCGCCCACGTAGCTCAGGTGATTCGCCTTGCTGTCGGCGCCGATCTCGCTGTTCTTGACCTCGACGAAATTGCCGATGTGCACGCCCCGGTCGAGCACGGTCCCGGGGCGCAGGCGCGCGAATGGCCCGATGCGGCAATGCTCGCCGATCAGGGTATTGTCGATGAGGGAATTGGCGAAGATTTCCGTATCGGCGCCGATGCGGGCGTTCTTGATGACGCAGTTGGGCCCGATCTTGACGCGCGCTCCCAGATGCACCTTGCCGATCAGCACCGCATTGACGTCGATGAACACGTCGCGATCGACGCTCACCTCGCCCGCGCGGATGTCGATGCGGGCGGGATCGGCGAGCGTCGCGCCGGCCACCATCAAGTCGCGCGCGCGCATCGCGCGGTACCTCGACTCGGCCTCGGCGAGCTGGATACGGTCGTTGACCCCGAGCACCTCGGTGGCATTCGCCGCGAGCACGGCCTCGACGCGGTCGCCCGCCGCGACCGCGAGCGCCACCACGTCGGTGAGGTAATACTCGCGCTGCGAATTGTTCGTCCCGAGGCCAAGGAGCCACGCCCGCAGCCGCCCCGCAGGCGCCGCCAGCAGGCCCGAGAAGACCTCCTTGATCTGCAGCTGCTCGAGGCTCGCATCCTTGTGCTCGACGATCGCGCTCACCTGGCCGCCGGCGTCTCGCAGGATGCGCCCGTAGCCGGCGGCCTCCTCCAGGTTCACGGACAGGATGGCGAGCGCACCGTCCGCCGCCGGCGCCAGCAGTCGCTGCAGCGAGGCGGCGCCGATCAACGGCACGTCGCCGAACAGCACCAGCACCGTGTGCTCGTCGGGGATGACGGACATCGCCTCCATGACGGCGTGTCCCGTTCCCAGCTGCTCGGCCTGCAGCACCCAGTCGACGTCCTCGTGATCGAACGCGGCCTGCACCAGCGCCCCGCCGTGGCCGTACACCACCTCGATGTCCGCCGGGTTGAGCGCGCGCGCCGTGCGGATCACGTGCTGCAGCAGAGGCTGGCCGGCGAGCGGCTGCAGCACCTTGGGCAGGTCGGAGTTCATGCGCTTGCCTTGCCCCGCGGCGAGTATGACGACGGAAAGCGGCATGACCTGGCCCTCGAAATGTCGGGATCAGCGTTTCTTGCGCAGCCGCTCGATGGCCCGCAATTGCGCGACCGCCCGCAAGAGCTCCGCCTGGGCCTCGGCAATCTCTCGCTTGTCGGTGCGGTTGCGCACGGCCTCCTCGGCCCGCTGCTTGGCAGCCTGCGCTTCGGCCTCGTCGAGATCCCGGGCGCGCGCCGCGGTGTCGGCGAGCACGGTGACCACGTGCGGCTGCACCTCGAGCGCGCCGCCTCCCACGTAGAACACCTGCTCCTCGTGCCCCTGCGACTGCACCCGCACTTCGCCGGGCTTGAGCGTGGTGAGGAGCGGGGCGTGCCGCGGCGCGATGCCGAGCTCGCCCTGCGAGCCGGGCGCGAACACCATGCTCGCCTCGCCGGAGAACATCTCGCCCTCGGCGCTCACGATATCGACGTGTATGGTGTCAGCCATGGGCCGCTCTCCAATCAGGCCAGCGTCTTCGCTTTCTCGGCCGCTTCCTCGATGCCGCCGATCATGTAGAAGGCTTGCTCGGGCAGGTGATCATACTCCCCGGCGAGGATCGCCTTGAAGCCGCGGATCGTGTCCTTCAGGGGCACGATCTTGCCGTCCTGGCCGGTGAACACCTTGGCGACGTTGAACGGCTGCGACAGGAAGCGCTGGATCTTGCGGGCGCGGTACACCAGCTGCTTGTCCTCCTCGGACAGCTCATCCATGCCGAGAATCGCGATGATGTCCTGCAGCTCCTTGTAGCGCTGCAGGACCTGCTGCACGCCGCGCGCCGTCTCGTAGTGCTCCTCGCCGACCACCAGCGGGTCGAGCTGGCGGCTGGTGGAGTCGAGCGGATCGACGGCCGGATAGATGCCGAGCGATGCGATCTGGCGCGACAGCACCACGGTCGCATCCAGATGCGCGAACGTGGTCGCCGGCGACGGATCGGTCAGGTCGTCGGCCGGCACGTACACCGCCTGGATCGAGGTGATCGAGCCGGTCTTGGTGGAGGTGATGCGCTCCTGCAAAACGCCCATCTCCTCGGCGAGCGTCGGCTGATAGCCCACCGCCGAGGGCATGCGCCCGAGCAGCGCCGACACCTCGGTGCCCGCCAGGGTGTAGCGATAGATGTTGTCGACGAAGAACAGCACGTCGCGTCCCTTGCCCGAGGCCTGCTTCTGGTCGCGGAAATACTCCGCCATGGTGAGGCCGGTGAGCGCCACGCGCAGGCGGTTGCCCGGCGGCTCGTTCATCTGGCCGTACACCATGGCCACCTTCGAGTTGCTCAGGTTCTCCTTGTCGATGACGCCCGACTCGATCATCTCGTGATAGAAGTCGTTGCCCTCGCGCGTGCGCTCGCCCACCCCGGCGAACACCGACAGGCCGCTGTACTGCTTGGCGATGTTGTTGATGAGCTCGAGCATGTTCACCGTCTTGCCCACGCCCGCGCCGCCGAACAGTCCGACCTTGCCGCCCTTGGCGAAGGGTACCAGCAGATCGATCACCTTGATGCCCGTCACCAGCAGATCCTGCCCCCCCGCTTGGCTCTCGTAGGGCGGCGCGGGGCGGTGAATCGGCAGCGTCTCCTGCGCATTCACCGGGCCTTTCTCGTCCTGCGGCTTGCCGAGAACGTCCATGATGCGCCCGAGCGTGGCGGCTCCCACCGGCACCATGATGCCCTTGCCCGTCCCGGTGACGGCGAGGCCGCGGCGCAGACCCTCCGAGGGCCCCATGGCGATGGCGCGCACGATGCCGTCGCCGAGCTGCTGCTGCACCTCGAGCGTCAGATCCACGTCATCGAGCTTGAGCGCGTCGTAGATCTCGGGGATCTGATCGCGGGGGAATTCCACATCGATCACCGCGCCGATGATCTGGACGATTTTACCGCTGGACATGATTGAACCTCTTGATCTAGACCGCTGCCGCGCCGCCGACGATCTCGGAGAGCTCTTTGGTGATCGCCGCCTGGCGGGCCTTGTTGTAGATGAGCTGCAGCTCGTCGATGAGCGCGCCGGCATTGTCCGAGGCGCTCTGCATCGCCACCATGCGCGCCGCCATCTCGCAGGCCACGTTCTCGACCGCGCCCTGGAATACCTGCGATTCGATGTAGCGCATCAGCAGGCCGTCGAGAATCTCCACGGCATCCGGCTCGAAGATGTAGTCCCAGCGCTCCTGCAGCTCGTTCTTGTCGAGGGTCTCGAGCGGCAGCAGCTGGGAGACGGTGCCGCGCTGGCTCATGGTGTTGACGAACACGTTGTGCACCAGCAGCAGCTGGTCGATCTTCGCCTCCCGGTACAGATCGAGCATCACCTTGATGGGACCGACCAGGTCCTTCATGTGCGGCCGATCGCCGAGATGGGTTGCGGAGGCCGCCAGCTCGATGCCGGCGAGGCGGCGGAAGAACTGCAGCGCCTTCACGCCGATCGCCGCGATGTACACGCCGGCACCCTTGCCCTTCGCCTCCTTGATCGCGCCCAGCGCCGCCTTGAACAGGTTCAAGTTGAGCGCGCCGGCGAGGCCGCGGTCGGTGCTGATGACGATCAGGCCGACCGACCGCACCGGCCGCTCGAGCGTGAAGGGGTGCTTGTAGTCGAGATTCACCTGGCGCAGGTGGCCGACGATCTTGCGGATCTTCTGCGCGTACGGGCGCGCCGCGCGCATGCGATCCTGCGCCCTGCGCATCTTGCTCGCCGCGACCATCTGCATGGCCTTGGTGATCTTCTGCGTGTTCTTGATGCTCGCGATCTTGCCGCGGATTTCTTTGGCGCCTGCCATTGGTTCCTCTTACAGACTGGCGAAGAATTCGTCGCAGCACTTCTTGAGCGACGCTTCCACTTCCTTGCTCAGATCCGGCTTCGCGTTGACTCCCTTCAGCAGCTCGCCGTAGGAGCTGCGCGCGAAGGACTGCAGCGCCGCCTCGGTCTCGACCACCTTGTGCCGGTCGACCTTGTCGAAGTAGCCGTTGTTCGCGGCATACAGCGACAGCGCCATCTCGGCCACCGACATGGGCGCGTATTGCTTCTGCTTCATGAGCTCGGTGACGCGCTGCCCGCGCTCGAGCTGACGGCGCGTCGCTTCGTCCAGATCCGAGGCGAATTGCGAGAACGCCGCCAGCTCGCGGTACTGCGCCAGCGCCAGGCGCACGCCGCCGCCGAGCTTCTTGATGATGTTGGTCTGCGCGGCGCCGCCGACGCGCGACACCGAGATGCCGGCGTTGATCGCCGGGCGCATGCCGGCGTTGAACAGGTCGGTTTCCAGGAAGATCTGCCCGTCGGTGATGGAGATGACGTTGGTGGGCACGAAGGCGGTCACGTCGCCCGCCTGGGTCTCGATGATGGGCAGGCCCGTGAGCGATCCGGTCTTGCCCTTCACGCGTCCCTTGCTCACCTGCTCGACGTAGTCCTCGTTGACGCGCGCCGAGCGCTCGAGCAGCCGCGAGTGCAGATAGAACACATCGCCCGGGTAGGCTTCGCGGCCGGGGGGACGGCGCAGCAGCAGCGAGATCTGCCGGTAGGCGACCGCCTGCTTCGACAGGTCGTCGTACACGATGAGCGCGTCCTCGCCGTTGTCCATGAAATACTCGCCCATCGCGCAGCCGCCGTACGGCGCCAGGTACTGCATCGCCGCGGGCGTCGAGGCGGAGGCGGCCACGATGATGGTGTGCTCCATGGCGCCGTGCTCCTCGAGCTTGCGCACCACGTTGGCGATGGAGCTCTGCTTCTGGCCGATGGCGACGTACACGCACTTAACGCCCGTGCCCTTCTGATTGATGATGGTGTCGATCGCGACCGCGGTCTTGCCGGTCTGGCGGTCGCCGATGATGAGCTCGCGCTGGCCGCGCCCGATCGGCACCATCGAGTCGATCGCCTTGAGGCCGGTCTGCACGGGCTGCGACACGCTCTTGCGGAAGATGACGCCCGGCGCCACGCGCTCCAGCGGCGAGGTGAGCTTGGCGTTCACCGGCCCCTTGCCGTCGATCGGCACGCCGAGCGCATCGACCACCCGGCCGAGCAGCTCCGGACCCACCGGCACTTCGAGAATGCGGCCGGTGGTCTTGACCTCCTGGCCCTCGGAGATGTGCTTGTAGTCGCCGAGCACCACCGCGCCGACCGAATCCTGCTCGAGGTTCAAGGCGAGGCCGAAGGTGTTGTCGGCGAATTCGAGCATCTCGCCGTAGCGCGCGTCGGCCAGCCCGTACACCCGCACGATGCCGTCGGTCACGCTCACCACGGTGCCGACGTTGCGCGCCTCGGCGGCGGACTTGAACTTCTCGATGCGAGCCTTGATCAGATCGCTGATTTCCGATGCCTTGATGGACATATCGATCCTCTTGCGGCGGGGCGGTCCAGCCGCCCTGCCTTGATTAGCCGGTCAATTCAGTTCGCAAACGCTGCAGGCGCCCCTTGAGCGAGCCGTCGATGACGAGATCGCCCGCGCGGATCACGGCGCCGCCGAGCAGGGAGGGGTCCACGGTGTTGCGCATCTTGATCCGCCGCTTGAGCCTCGAGTTGAGCGCCGCGGCGAGCTTCTCGGCCTGCGCCGCGTCGAGCTTCACCGCGGAGATCACTTCCACGTCGACGGTGTTCTCGGCTTGCGCGCGCAGCTCTTCGAAGTGTGCGGCGATCTCCGGCAGCACCAGCAGCCGGTGATTCTCCGCGAGCACGCGCAGGAAATTCTGCATCTCGCGGTTCAGTCCGGCTGCCGCGACCTCGGCGATGAAGTCCGCGATCTGCGCCGCCGGCACCTCCGGATCGCGCACCAGCGCGTCCACGCGCGCATCCGCCACGATCCCGGCCAGCAGGGCGATTCCCTGCGACCACTCGGCCAGGGCGCGGGCGGCGCTCGCCGCCTCGAAGGCCGCCTTGGCGTACGGCCTCGCGATGGTTGCGCGCTCAGCCACGTGCGACCTCCGCGGCGAGCTGGTCGAGCAGGGCCGCGTGCGTCTTCGCGTCGATCTCGCGCCCGAGCAGGCGCGCCGCGCCCTCGACCGCAAGCTCGCCCACCTCGCGCCGCAGCCCCTCGCGCGCGCGGCTGCTCTCCAGCGCCACTTCCTCGCGAGCCTGCGCGAGCAGCCGCTCGGCTTCCGACGAAGCGGTGCCCTTGGCCTCGTCGATCATCTCGTTCGAGCGTTTGCCCGCCTGATCGAGAATCTGCGCCGCGCGCTCGCGCGCCTCGCGGATGATCTCCTTGGACCGGGTCTCGGCCTCGCTCAGATCCTTCTCGCCCTTGGCCGCCGCCGCCAGGCCTTCGGCGATCGTCCTCTGCCGGGTCTCGATCTTCACGAGGAGGAACGGCCATAGGTACTTCATCACCAGCCAGGCGACGAAGAAAAACACGAACCCCTGAATGACAAGCGTGATGGCTATGTTCATGCCCTGCTCCCGGCCGGCGGCGCCCTCGATGGGCGCACGACGCGCCGACTCGAGATTACTTGCTGCCCAACAGGCCCAGGAACGGGTTCGAGTAGAGCAGCAAGAACCCGACCGCCACGCCGATGATGGGCACCGCGTCCAAGAGTCCCGCGACGATG
>Ga0335075_10007167_pt1 | contig 17165 bp, 10 predicted proteins | sample Lox_Sample_24_FD_206723 | JGI IMG/M metagenome (GOLD analysis project Ga0335075, IMG submission 206723) | Soil microbial communities from Loxahatchee National Wildlife Refuge, Florida, United States - Lox_Sample_2.4 | ecosystem: Environmental > Terrestrial > Soil > Wetlands | place: USA...
GTGTCTTCCCTGGTAGGGGGGCCGACCTTTGTCCCGCTGGGCCCCACACTGTCCCCCCGCGGCTCGGCGGAGGTGACTTAGGTCGACCGCGGCGCGATGGCGGGGTTCGGCGCGTGCGCAGGTCCCGGGCCGGGCGCCAGGGTGCGGAGGAGCTGGACGCCGGGGCAAAGGGCCCGGGCGCCCAGGGCGGGGGTCTGAGCGCCCAGGCTGGGGGCCCGAGCATTCGGGGGGCCCCTGAGCGCCCGGGGTGCGGAGGGCCCGAGCGCCGTGTGGGGCCCGGGCACGGAAAAAGAACTTGAACCCAAGTTTTGCCTATGGCCATCGGGGATCGGGCATGGGAGGCTCCCGGATTCGGAATCCCCTTGTCGTCTTGGAAGGAAGAAATGAACCGGATGAAGCACCGGGTCGTCGCGCTCGCGACGCCCCTCGCGGCGCTTGCCCTGTTGGCGGCGCTGGTCGTCCCGAACCTCGCCACGGCCGAATCCGTGGCGCCCACGGAAGGCGTGACGACGATCGAAATCAAGATGGAAGGCAAAAAGATGGGGTTCTTCGGCCCCGGCACGGTGCACGAAGGCGAAGAGCTGAAGGTCGTCAACATGACGATGCCGAGCATGGTCGGCCCCCACACCTTCTCGCTGGTCACCAAAGGCTCGCTGCCGAAGACCGCCAAACAGCGGAAGACCTGCTTCACCCCCGGCAAGATCTGCATGGGGATCGCCGGCTGGTACGGCCTCAAAGGCGAAGAAGACCCGAAGCACCCGATGGTCGCGGCCGGCAAGGAAGGCTGGGACACGATGGGCACCGTGAAGAAGAAGGGCGACTCCTACTTCTTCGGCAAGAAGGGTGAATCGGTCGAACAGGTGGTGAGCGCCAAGGCCGGCACGACCCTCTACTTCATGTGCGCGGTTCACCCCTGGATGCAGGGCTCGATCAAGGTGCTGCCGCCTGCATCCTGATCCGCGGTCCCGTAATCCAACCGCACAGCCCCGCCTGGGGCGCCGGGCCTTCCTCGGCGTCCTGGGCGGCGGCGTGCTGGCGACGCTGGTGCCCGGCGGCGGCCTCGGCCGGGCGCTCGCCTGGCTCGACGGGGCCAGCGCCCAGGCGGCGGCGGTGCCGTTCCGGGAGCCGCTGCCGCTCCCGCCGGTGCTGCGCGGGGCGCGGATCGAGATCCCGATCCGCCCCGCCGCGCAGCAGATCCTCCCCGGCCCCAAGACCGAGCTCTGGACCTTCGGCGGCAGCTTCCCCGGGCCGACGATCCGCCGCCCCGCCGGCGCGCGCACCGAGGTCACCTTCCGGCACGAGTTGTCGCCCAAGGTCGGCGAACTGAGCATCCACCTGCACGGCGCCCACAACCGCACCCAGTTCGACGGCCAGCCCGGCGGCCTGACCGGCGCCCAGCCGTTCTCCGACTACTGCAACATCCCCCTCGACCTCTCGCCGCGCGCCTCCGGCAACGACCTGCTGATCAAGCCGGGGGAGAGCAAACGCTACGTCTACGACCTGCGCGAGGACGGCCGCCCCGAACGCGCCGCCTTCAAGTGGTACCACGACCATCGCCTCGACCGGACCGCCCTGCACGCCTGGCACGGGATGGCCGGGATGTTCATCGTCGACGACGAGCACGAGGACGCGCTGCCGCTGCCCGAGGGGCACCGCGACCTCGCCCTGGCGATCGCCGACCGCAGCTTCGACCACCGCAACCAGCTGACCGACCCCTTCACCGACCTGCGCCCGCCCGCCGACGGGATCACCGGCTCGACCGTCCTCGTCAACGGCGCCCACCTGCCGCACCATCGGGTCGAGTCGCGCCGCTACCGCCTGCGGATCCTCAACGTCTCCCAGTTCCGCTCCTACGACCTCTACCTCTCCAACGGCGTGCCGCTGGTCCAGATCGGCGCCGACGGCGGCCTGATGCCGCGGCCGGTGAACCGCGCCAATATCCTGATCGGCCCGGCCGAGCGGGTCGAGGTGATCGTCGACTTCGGCCTCGCCCGCGGCCAGGCGGTCGAGCTGCGCAGCGCCGGCCGGCGGCGCGGCCCCGACCCCTACGGCTCCCACACTTACGACGGCCCGCTGATGCAGTTCCGGGTCGCCCCCGAGCGCCTCGCCGACCGCACCAAGATCCCCGCCCGCCTGCGCCCGCTGCCGGAGTGGACCCGTCACGTCAGGCACCGCCCCGACCACACCTGGAACATCACCGTCGGCGGCATCTTCAAGACGGTCTGGGAGATCAACGGCAGGAGCTTCGACCCGGCCTACGCCGACGCCAAGGTGAAGCTCGGCTCGACCGTCACCTGGGAGATCCACAACAAGACCTCGGTCGCCCACCTGATGCACCTGCACCACACCTCCTGGTACCTGCTCTCCCGCAACGGCAGCCCGCCGCCGCCCTGGGAAGACTGCCTCAAGGACACCTTCTTCGTCTATCCGAACGAACGCATCCTGGTCGCCGGCCACCTCACCGACTACGCCGGCAAATTCGTCATCCACTGCCACATGCTCGACCACGAGGACCACGGCCTGATGAGCCAGTTCCGGGTGGTCTGAGGCGACGCCCGGCCCGGCCCGACCGCCCCGCCCCGCCCGCTCGCCCGGTGAGTTCGCAGTTAGGACCGCATAGCGGTCATAACTGCGAACTCACCGGGCGCGGACTCGCCGGGGGTCGGGGCGGGTGTAGCGGCGGAGGCCGGGAAGGGTCAGGGCGCCGACCAGGAGGCGGCCGGCGGGGGACATCGAGCGGCGCCACTCCTCGTCGGGGCGGATCGCGACCTCGCCGCGGCGGAAGCGGTTCGGGTTGCCGGCGGCGGTGTGGTCGGCGGCCAGGTGGACGGTGCGGTCGGGCGCCACCGGGTTGGGGCGGTCGGGCTCGCCGAGGAACCCGAGCACCCCCTCGACCGCCGCCTCGGGGTCGGCGGCGAAGTCGCCGTAGCGGAGGCTCGCGTAGCGGGCGCCGCTGCGCCGGTGGAAGCGCGTCAGCGCGTTGATCGCCGTCCACTCGGCGCTGGTGCGCAGCAGGCTGTAGCGGTTCATCGGCTCGTCGGCGCCGGGGTTGAACTTCTTCCGCTGCCACGAGAAGGCGACCGCCCGCGGGTCGCGGACCAGGTGCAGGACGTGGAGGTCGAGCGAGTCCTCGAGCCCGCGCAGCGCATAGCCGTGGGAGACGTCCTTGGAGGAGTCGATCAGCACGCGGGCGCCCGACTCGGCGGCGATCGCCGCGTAGAGGCGGCGCAGCACCTCGCGGTAGGCCCCGACCTCGCGGCGGGCCCGCGGCGTCCCCAGCCGCCAGCCGAGCAGCGGCGCCTTCCACCAGCGGTCCACGCGCCGCTTCAGCGCCGCCATCTCGTCCACCTCGGCGCGCTCCAGCGGGCCGAAGGCGCGCACGGTCACGGCGCGCCAGAAGCCGCACTCGCGGAAGCGGGTGCCGCAGCCGCAGCGGCGGTTCTCGAGGAAGCCCTCCTCGAAGACGTGGCGTAGCTCGCCGACCGAGAGGAACCCGGGCACCTGGCCGAGCACGCGGTCGAGCAGGGTCGAGCCGCTGCGCCCGTAGCCGCCGATGAAGAGCACCTTCAGCACCCGAGGCCACCACCCGGTTCGAGCGCCGCCCGGCCGAGCGCGACGAGCGCGCCGCCGTAGTAGGTCGGTTGGGCTTGGTCGGCGGCCGCCGCCCGGTCGAGCCACGCGGCGGCGCTCCCCGCCGCCGTGCCGCCGCCCCTCGCCGCGGCCTCGCCACCCTCGGCCCTCGCCGCCCCGCCACCGTCGACCTCCGCCGTGGCCCCGCCGCCGCCCCTCGCCGCCGTCCCGCCGCCACTCTCCGACGCCGCCACCGCGGCCGCCGTCGCGACCAGGACCGGGGCGCCGGCCTCGCCGCCGCGCGGTTCGCCGTCCAGGGCGTAGGTCGACGCCGGCGAGGGCCCGGCCATCGCCTCGGCGAGGAAGTGGGCGGGGCGGGCGGCCAGTTCGCGGGCTTCGGCTTCGCAGCCCGCCCCCTGCCAGAGCGGCACCCGCACCGCGTCGTAGCCGAAGGCGGCTTCGCCCCCCGCTTCGCCCGGCGGCGGGCTCGGCACCGCGTGCCCGTCGGCTTCGACCGTCGCCCAGTCGGGCGCCAGCCCGCTCGGCGCTTCGCTCACCTGGGCGAGGACTTCGCGGCCCGTCGCCGCCAGCTCGCCCCAGCGCGGGTCGCCCGAGGCGCGGCCGAGCGCGGCGAAGGCGGCGGGGGAGAAGTAGCTCGGGTCGACCACCGCGGGGAAGCGGGTCGCCCAGTCGCCGGCGACCAGCAGCGAGCGGCCGTCGAGCGAGACCGTCTCGTGTTCGAGGATCGCGCTCCCCAGCTTCAGCCCTTCGGCGCGGTAGGCGGGCGCGCCGAACCGGCGCGCGCCGAGGAGCAGCGCCCAGGCGGCGTCGAGGTCGCCGTCGGCGGCCGAGTGCGGATCGACCACCTCGCCGCCCGCCCAGTGCCAGGCGAGCAGGCCGTCGGGCCGGCGCAGGTTCTCGCGCGTCCAGCCCCAGACCCTGGCGAAGGTCCTCCCCCGGCCCTGGTCGGCGGCGAGCAGCATCGCGTAGGCCTGCCCCTCGCTGACCGTGTCGCCGCCCTGGTCGCGGCGCGACACCCGCCCGTCGGGTTCGACGTAGCGGGTGAGGAAGGCGTCGGCGGCCGCGGCGGCGCTCGCCTCCGAGCGCCCGCCATCGTCACCGCCGCCACCGCGCAGGAGGAGCACCACGGCGAGGACCGCGGCGACGCCCGCGACCGCCGCCGCCGCGAGCAGCCCTCGGCGCCGGAAGCCCACCGCCGTCGGCCGCCGCCGCTCGGGCGCCGGTTGCGGCAGCCCGAGCGTCATCGCCGCGCCTCGCCGACCGGATCGCCGCCGGGATGGCGCTCGACCTCGCGCCCACCCCCGGTCCGCGACCGTGCCTCGCGCCCACCCCCGGTCCGCGGCCGCGCCTCGCGCTCATCCTCGAGCTCCGCCTCGGCGCCCCCGTCGCGCATCAGCGCCCAGCGCGCCCCGCTCGCCAGCACGGTCACGTGCAGGAGGGCGAAGGCGACGTTGTTCAGCGTGCTCGGCGAGCGCTGGTGGGCGAGGCCCCAGGCCGAGGCCGCGAGCAGCGCCGCGATCACCACCAGCGCCGGCGCCACCGCCAGCGGCTGGCGCCGTCCCTCCCCGCGCTTCGGGGTGACGACGAAGCGCCCGGCCCGCCGCGTCAGCGCCGCCAGCGAGGCGAGGATCTGGACCCAGAAGTTGGCCGCCGCCAGGGCGAAGCCGCCGAACGTGTAGGCGCCCCGCCCGGCCACCACGACCATCGCCAGCGCGGTGCAGAAGTAGGGAGCGAAGTGGACCAGGAACTGATCGGCCGAGGCGGCGGCGATCGGCTGCGCGCCGGTGAGGATCCGGATCACCGGGAACGACATGTAGACGAGCAGCGCCCAGCCGCTGAGGAAGTAGGCCGAGGAGAGCAGGTAGTGGAGCCGCTTGCGCAGCGGCAGCCGCGCCTTCAGCACCGGCCCGATCGCCCCCAGGCAGCCGCGCGCCCAGCGCCGCTGCTGGCTCACGTAGGAGGCCATGTCCTCGGGGCCGAGGCCGACCGCCAGCACCTCCGGCAGGTACCGGGTCTCCCAGCCGCGCTCGTGCATCCGCACCGAGAGCACGAAGTCCTCGGTGATCGAGTCGGTGGGGAAGCCGCCCACCGACTCCAGCGCGGTGCGCCGGAAGAGCACGTTGGTGCCGCAGCAGAACATCGCCTGGTCGGCGTCCTTGCCGCGCGAGATCGCGCCGAAGAAGAGCGCCTGCTGGGCCCAGGCGGCGGCTGCGATCCCGCCCCGGCGGGCGTTGGCGTAGTACTGCGGGGTCTGCACGAAGGCGACCTTCTCGTCGACCATCGGCGCCAGCGTGCGCGCGAGGAAGTCGGGGCGGGGGACGTGGTCGCAGTCGAGCACGGCGACGAACGGCGAGCCGGTCGAGAGCAGGGCCGAGTTGATGTTCCCGGCCTTCGCGCCCGCGCGCTCCCGGCGCGCCACGTAGCGCGCCCCGAGCCGCTCGGCCATCGCCTCCACCTCCGGCCGGCAGCCGTCGTCGAGGACGCTGACCACGAGCCGCGCGCCGCGCATCTCGAGCGCCGCGGCCACGGTCGGCTCGAGCACCTCGAGCGGCTCGTCGTAGGTGGGGACGAGGACGTCGACCAGCGGCGGCGCGCCCTCCCGGGCCAGGGGCGCGGGCGCCGGGCGGCGGTCCCTGCGCGTCACCGTCCACCAGAAGCCGCCCGCCTGGAAGAGGTTGAAGAGTTCCGCCGCGACCAGCAGGGCGAAGAGCGCCGGCACCCCGACCCGACCCGGCTGCAGCAGCCAGCCGAAGTACCAGAGGGCGAGCGGCACCATCAGCAGCGCCAGCAGGCGCAGGCGTCGCGGCGGCGCCGGGTCCGGGCTCCAGTCGGGCGCCCGCAGGCGGGGATCGGGGTCGGGACTACCGCGGCTCACCGGAACTCCCACACCTCCACCTGGCTGAACTTCATCCGCCGCACCAGCTCGCGTTCGCCGCGCAGCTTCACCAGCGCCTGGCGGGTCGCGGCGTCGTTTTCGCGGTCTTCGAAGAAGCTCTCCATGACGAAGACGCGCGGCACCTTCGCCGCCGGCATGTTTTCGCCGAGCCGCCGCACCTTCAGCCCCGGCGGGTAGTAGGCGACCAGGTTGTTGAGGTCGTGCGGCATGTACATCAGCACGTCTTCGGGGGTCGACTTCGCGGCCACTTCGTGGAGCGCCCCTTCGAAGTCGTAGGTCCGCGGGTTGGCGCCGTTCCACTGCTGGTCGGCGAGGCCGACGCCGAAGGCGGCGACGGCGACGGCGACGAGCGCCGCCCGGCCGCGAGCGGTGTGCGGCCAGGTGGTGACGGCGCGCGCGCCGAGCAGCAGCAGGAAGGGGACCGCGGTGAGGTTGTAGCGGACCTCGAAGAGGAAGGGCTGGTCGAGCGAGAGCGCGGTCAGCATCGCGGTCGGCACGAAGACCGCGGCGAGCAGCAGCGTCGTCGCCCGCGAGCGGCCGCGGCCGAGCAGCATCAGCGCCAGCAGGATCAGCAGCGGCCAGAGCGCCGTCAGGTTGGCCATCGTGGCGTTCGAGTGGTAGCCGAAGACCGCCCAGGTCCCGTTGGTCAGCGCGGCGTAGAGCGAGACCTGGTTTTCCACCGCGCCCCCCACCTGGCTCGGCGCGTCGAACCCCTTGCCCGCCGATTGGTTGACCGAGAACTGGTGGTGGGCGAAGGGGACGAGCGGCGCGATCAGCGCCGCCATCAGCAGGCTCGCGAGGATCCCGCCGACGATCAGCCGGCGGGAGGAGACGCCGTCGCGGTCGCGCTGCTGCCAGGCGATCACCGGGATCGCCGCCTCGAAGACGAGCAGCGGCAGCAGGGCGAAGTAGTGGGTCCAGGCGAGCGCCGCGCCGGCCGTCGCGTAGAGGAGCCAGTAGCGGGCGCGGCCGCTCTCCAGCGCCCGGTAGAGCGCCCAGATCGCGACCACCGCGAGCAGCATCAGCTGCGCGTACATGCGCGCTTCCTGGGCGTACCAGACGACGATCGGGGCGACCACGGCGAACCCGGCGGCGACCAGTCCGGTGGTGCGGTCGTACATCGCCTTGCCGGCGACGTAGAGCATCGGCACCAGCGCCGTGGCGGCGAAGAGCGAGGGCAGCCGCAGGGCGAGCTCGCCGTCGCCGAACTCGCGCACGGTGGCCCAGAGGACGGTGAAGTAGCCGGGCGGGTGCACGTCGGTGTCGCGCAGCACTTCCATCATCCGGTGGAAGGGCAGCTGGGTCTCATACCAGGAGGTCGCCTCGTCGAGCCAGAGGCTGCGCCCGGCGAGCAGCCGCAGCCCGATCGCGGCGAGCACCATCGCGCCGAGGATCAGCGCGGTGCGCTTCCAGGTCGCCTCCGGCGCCCACCGGTGCTCGGGCAGGTGGCCGTTGATCGGCAGCTGATCCGCCGTCGGCGCGTCCTCGGTGGGCGGCTCCACGACCGGCGCCTCGGTCGTCGCGGCGGCGGCGAGCGTTTGCGGCCGGGATCCGAGCGCTTGCGGCCGGGCGCCGAGCGCGTGCGGCCGGGTGGCGAGCGCTTGCGGCCGGGAGCCGAGCGCGTGCGCTCGGGTGGCGAGCGCGTGCCGCCAGACGCCGAGCGCGTGCCGCCGGGCGCCGAGCGTTCGCGGCCGGGCGCCGAGCGCGTGCTCGAGCGCCAGCGCCGCGGTCAGGGCCGTCGCCGCGGCCAGGGTCGCGAGGCCGACGCCCGCGGCCGAATCGCCGATCGCGAACAGCAGGCCGAGCTGCAGGGCGCCGGCGCCGAGCACCATCCAGGTCACCCGGCGCACCCCGCGGACCACCGCGTCGGCGGCCAGCACCCGGGCCAGCCCGAGCAGCGCCATCGCCAGCATGTAGGCGGGCAGGAAGGCGGCGATCGGGGCGAAGCGGCCGCCGCCGAAGGCGATCGTGAGGATCGGTTCGGCGGCGATCAGGGTCGCGATCACGGCGCCGCCGCCGAGCACCGCGGCGGTCCCGAGCGCCGCCCCGAGCGCCCCCGGCTCGCCCTCGCGGGCGCGCGGCATCAGCACGAAGGGGATCGTCGCGGTGGCGAAGACCGCCGCCCCGCCGAGGGTCGAGATCGCGGCGAAGCGCGCCGCCTCGACCCCGCTCAGGGTGGCGTTGGCGAAGACGATGTCCTGGCACTGGACCACGGCGAGGAAGAGGAAGGTGAGCGCGGCGGCCTTCGACGCCGGCCCGCGTCGGTCACGGGCCTCGTCCTCCAGGCCGGTCCGCCGGCGGGTTTGCCCGTGCCCGAGGCGGGCGACGGCGAGCCCGGCGAGCCCGCCCGCGACCACCCCGACCGCCCCGCCCGCGACCCCGAAGGAGGCGGCCAGCGCGCAGCCGACGCCGAGCCGCACCACCGGTTCGGCGACCAGGCTGCCGGTCACCCAGTCGTAGGCGCGCTCGCCGTAGAGGCGGCCGCGGTCGAGCTCGACCAGGGCGACCAGGGTAGGGGTCGTCGCCAGCGCCGGCGCGGTTGCGAGCGAGAGGCCCAGCGCGGGGGCGATGACGACGGCGAGCGCGCCCAGCCCGAGCGAGGCCGGGATCGACCAGGCGAGCACCTTGCCGCGCCGCCGGCGCGCCAGCTCGGGGTCGAGGGCGCCGCCCGCGGCGAGGCTCAGCGAGGGCACCGCGACCAGCAGGAAGAGGGCGAGGAAGGCGGCCAGCTCGGCGAACCCGCCGGGGGTCAGGATCCGCGCCATGGCGGCCGCATAGACGAGGTTGCCGACCCCGGACAGGATCTGGCCGCCGGCGACCAGGGCCTGCTCGCGGACCGCCGCGCGGCTGGTCCGCAGGGAGTTGCCGGCCACCCGGCGCAGGGCGAGTGCCGAGTCAGGCAACGCTCTTCCTCCCTGGCCGGCCCGCGCCGCACCCGGCGGCGTCCTCGACCGCCGGGCGTGGCTTCGCCACGCCGTCAGGTCCGCGTCCTTCCCGGCCGCGCCGATGCCCGCGCCGAAACCGGGCGAATTCCACCCGGTTCGGCGCTCGCGTGCCGTGGCTCATCGTCCCGGCCCCCGGCGCAGCGGCAGCCCGCTGAGCTCCCCGGTCTCCTCCTCGCTGCGCCCCTCGGAGAGCAGCAGGCGGAGCAGGCGGAAGCCCTCCTCGGCGGTGGCGATCTGGCCCGCCACCGCGTTCGGCCGCGGCGGCTCGCCGACCAGCGCGGCGGTGATCGCGGCGGCGATCTCCTCGGCCTCGGCGTCGGCCTCGACCAGCGGCTGGTCGAGCCGCCGCGCCAGCCCGGCGGCGGCCGGTTCGCAGGCCACCGCGACCGCCGGGACGCCCGCCGCGGCGGCGCCGATCAAGGCGTGGGAGCCGAGCGCGACGACCGCCCCGGCGCCGGCCGGCGAGCGCTCGCCGGCGCCCAGCTCGGCGGGCGGGCGCAGCACCTTCACCGGCCGCTCGATCCGCCCCGCCAGCTCCGCCACCAGCCCGTGGGCGGCGGCGTCCCGCCAGGGCTGCAGCTCGACCTCGACGTCGTCGCTCGCCAGCATCCCGAGCGCCTCGCCGAGCCGGTCCGCCAGCCGCGGCGGGCAGGAGCGGGCCTCGATCTCGACCACGACGTTGCGCGGCCGGTGCCGCGCGCGGCCCTCGGCGCGGCGGTCGCGCAGGCCGAGCCAGGCCGGGTCGGTGCCGATCCGGAACGGTCCGCGCACCCCGGCGCCCTCGAGGTGGCGGGCGGAGAGCTCGTCGCGCAGCACCACCAGGTCGGCCCACTCGAGGAGCCGGCGGGAGAGCCGCCGCTGCCAGGCCCCGCGGGCCGCCCGCGCGGAGATGCCGAGCAGGGCCGTCGGCCGCCGCCGCAGCTTCGCCGCCGCGACTGCCGCGACCGCGGTCCGCAGTCCCGGCCGCGCCGCCTCGCCCTCGCCGATCGACCAGCCCGCGAACACGGTCGCGTCGGTCCGCGCGGCGGCGCTGATCATCGCCCGCGGCCGGCGCGCGTCGACGGTGGCGCAGCCGTGCGCGGCCTGGCTCGCCCGCGGATCGCCGCTGGCGAGGACCGGGGTCCACTCCGGCAGGGCCCGCGCGAAGGCGCCGAGCGTCGCCGCCTCGCCCGCGTCGGAGGGACCGAAGTGGCCGGCGAGCAGGGCGCTAGGCACGAGCCACCTCGGCGTAGATCCGCGCGTGGCGGTCGGCGACGGAGTCCCAGGAGCGGTCCCGGGTCAGCTCCGCCGAGGCGCGGCGCAGCGGCTCCAGGGCGGCGCGGTCGGCGGCCAGCGCGCGCAGGCGCCGGGCGAGCGCGACGGCGTCGGTGGGGGCGACCAGCTCCGGCGGCGCGCCGACCAGGCCGGCGAGCGTGGGGGAGAGCAGCGCCGGCAGCCCGTGGGCGACGGCCAAGGCGAGCGCCCCGCTGGTCGCGAACGGGCGCGGGTAGAGGAAGAGGGCGAGGTCGGCGCGGGCGAACCAGCGCGGCAGCTCGGCGTCCTCGACGTAGCCGGAGAACTCGCCGCTTCCCGGCCAGCGCTGCCGCAGCGAGTCGCCGTAGCGCTCGCCGCCGTCGAGGAGCCGCGGGTGCTCGCCGCCGACGACCAGCAGGCGCACCTCCTCGCGGGCCAGCGAGGCCGCCTCGAGCGCCAGCTCGAGCCCCTTATAAGGGGCGATGAAGCCGAAGCAGAGCAGGGTCAGCCGCCCGTCGTCCTCCGCCGCGGCCGCGGCCTCGGTCCCCGGCCCGACCCCCTCGACCCCGTGCGGGACCACCGCCGCGTCGCGCACCACCGAGGCGAAGCGGCCCTCGTGCACGATCACCCGCCGGGCGAGCCGGCCGATCGTCTCCTGCACGGCGGCGAGGCCGAGGCGCAGCGCCGGCCGCGGCGCCCGCACCCGGTGCATGCGGACGAAGTCGTCGTCGACGTCGGCCGGGTCGACGGCGTGGTGCATCGTCACCACCGGGCCGACCCCGCGGGCGCGCAGCAGGCCGAGGCCGGGGAGGAGGCCCGGCATCGAGCCGACGCCGCCGTAGAGGAAGAACTCGTGCTGCACGTGGACCACCGGGGCGCCGGTCGCGAGCGCCGCGCGGGCGGCGCTCGGCACCGCCCCGGGGCCGCGCCGGAACCGGCGCTCGACCGTCACCGCGCCATCGGCTTCCCGCCCGGCCGGAAGGTCGGGCTCGGTCGGCGCCACCACGGTCACCTGCATCCCCCGCCCGCCCAGCGCCTGGGCGAGGTTGCCGGCGTAGGAGGCGACCCCGCTGCGCCCGGCATGGCGCCGGCCGGCGGGCGGATAGGGGCTGACGATCGCCACGTCAGGCCGCCGCACGATGGTCCTCCTCGGACTCCGCTGCCGCACGGCGATCCTCCTCGGGCTCGGCTGCCGCACGGCGATCCTCCTCGGGCTCGGCTGCCACACGGCGGTCCTTTTCGGACTCGGCCGCGGCCCGGCGATCCCTTACCGGCTCGGCCGCCGCGCGGCGGTCCTCCTCGGGCGCGTCGACGTCGCGGCCCCCGACGGTCGGAGCGCCCGCCGCTTCGGTGCCCGTCCGGCGGGCGCCTACCTCGGCGCCCGGGAACCCCGTGGGCGAGTCGTCCCTGACCCCGGGCGGCACCGCGCTCGGGTCGGTCGGCCCTTCGGTGTCGACCGGGATCACGCGGTGGTGGAGCCACAGCCGCAGCGCCGAGGCGGCCATCCTCTTCGCGTCGCCACCCGCCTTCAGCCGCGAGCCCTCGCGGTCGATCCAGATCGTCGGCACGGTCTCGATCCGGTAGCCGAGCCGGCGGGCGACCAGCAGCACGTCGACGTCGAAGAGGAAGTCGCGCGAGGTCAGGAGCGGCAGCATCCGCGCCATCGCCGCGCGACGGAACACCTTCGCCCCGCACTGGGTGTCCTCGTAGGGGAGGCGGAAGAGCCGACGCACGGTGAAGGCGAAGCCGGCGCTGGTCACCTCGCGGGCGAGGCTGCGGCGGGCGGGCAGGACCGAGGCCGGGTGGCGGCGGCTGGCGATCGCCCCGTCGCGGTCGCGGGCGGCGTCGATCAGCCGCAGCATCTCGCTCGGCGGCGTCGCCCCGTCGGCGTCGACAAAGCCGACCAGGTCGCCGTTGCAGTGGCGGAACGCCTCCATCAGCACGCCGCCCTTGCCGAGCTTGGGGTAGTCGAGCGTCTCCACCCGCCGGTCGCGCGCCGCCCGGTCCGCGACCACCTCCCGGGTGCCGTCGGTGCAGCGGTCGAGGGCGACCAGAAAGCGCATGTCCGGACCCGGGCAGCGGGCCAGATATGTGTCCAGCATCGAACCGATGCGGTCCTGCTCGTTGTGCGCGGGAATGACGATGTCGACGCGCATACGGACCTCCTTCCGGGGGTTCGTCGGTGTACGACCTTCCTCTGCCAGGGTGCTCGGCCGCCAGAAGTGCGGAGCGGCCTTCTCTACCCAGACACCTCCCGGCTACACATGTTTTCGCGACCTGATCCAATCCCCCCGATCTCGGGGGGAGACCCTGAAATCCCCCTTAGGTAGATCAGCGATCTCGATCCAACGCGAGCGGGCGGCCGGGTGCCTGAGCCAGCCCGAAACGCCCCGCGCCCACCCCGGCCCCGTCACCGCGGGTGAGTTCGCACTTATCACCGCATCGCGGTGATAAGTGCGAACTCATGGGCCCAGCCGGTGTTGGGCGTCACGGAGATGCCGGGAGCGTCACGTACTGCGCGTCTCTGGTGACGGAGACGAGGCACAACGTGGCCCCCGCGTCCGATCCTTCCGGGCCTCCTCGGCGGGAGACCCGGGCGGATATGCGGCATCTCCGTCACGGACGCCCGTCCCGTGACGCTTCCTCCTGAAGCTCCCCGTCCCTCGCATCGCTCCCCCCGCGGACCTCCCGTCCCGGGCGTCTCGGCGGTGGCCACAGCCTGCCCGGGCCGCCTCCGAGACGCCCGGCCTCACCGTCCCCGCCACCCAGCTCGCCACCCCACCCGTCCGCACCACTCGGCCCCCACACCAGCCACGGCCCTACCAGCCACCCGGGCTTCGCTCGACCCGCCCCGACCCGCCGCCCACGAGCCCCGCCACCGATCACACATGGCCTCGCCAGGGTGACCCCTGAACGAACCTCCCGGCTGTTGTGAGTGAAGGGGTCACCCTGTCGAGGCCCGCGCGAACCCGTCCCCACAAGCCGTCCCCGCGAACCCCATCCCCCGCCGGCCCGTCCCGCCGCCGTCACCCCGCACCTACCCCGCGGTGACCCCACCCCCGGTAGCCGGCGTCACCGGCGCAGTTTCTTCCGGCGCCCGTTCCGGCGTCACTTCTTCGGGCGTCGCTTCTTCAGGCGCTTCTTCGACCGGCGCTTCGGTTTCGCGCCGCCCGCCCGTGCCGCCTTCGGCTTCTTCTTCGGGCACGAATTCTTCGCCTTCGTAGGTTTCTTCCGGCGCCGTGTATTCGGGTTCTTCGTATTCGCCCGCTTCGACTTCTTCTTCGGCTTCGGCAGAAGACTTGCCTTCGTCTTCCTTCGCTTCCTTGGCCTTTTCCTTCGCCTTCTTTTCGGCCAGGTGTTCTTTCTTGATTTCTTCCCAGGCGGTCATCACGCGGGCCCAGATCAGGGCCGGGTAGGTGCCGCCCATCACCGGGCCCCCGTTGAAGAGCGTCAGCATCGGCGTCGTCGTGTCCGGGTAGCCGACCCAGACACAGGCGGTCACTTCGGCGGCGATCCCGCCGCAGAACCAGGCGTCGCCCTCTTCCTCGGTCGTGCCCGTCTTGCCCCACTCTTCCGGCGCCCCGGTCTGCGCCGCGGTCCCGGTCCCTTCGGCGATCACGGTTTCCATGATCCCCTTCTGCTCCTTGACCGTTTCTTCGTCGAAGACCTGGTGGTGGATCGGGTGGTTTTCGCCGCCCTTGATCGGCTTGCCGTTCTTCGTCACTTCGGTGAAGGCGACCGGGCTGTCGCCGGGACTCGGCGCCAGGGTGCCGGAGATGCGGTCGCCGTCGTTGCCGATCGTCGAGTAGGCGTAGGCCCAGCCGGTGGGCGAGACCCCTTCCTTCAGCCCGCCGAGCACCATCGCCGGGTTGGTCGAGATCGAGCCGGTGTAGCCCGCCTTGTGGATCGTCTTGGCGATCGAGCGGGTGCGGTCCTCGATCGTCTTGCCTTCCAGCCCTTCCAGGCCGAGCCCGGCGTAGATCGAGTTGTCGGAGTAGGTGAGGCCGCAGGCGATCGAGCAGGACCCCAGATAGCCTTCTTCGTCGTTGTGCACGGTGAAGGCTTCGCCGCCGTGCTTGCCGAAGTGGAAGGTCCGCTGTTCGGAGGGGAATTCGGTGTCCGGCGAGATCCCCTCTTCGAGCGCCGTCAGCAGCGTGAAGGGCTTGATCGAGGAGCCCGGCTGGCGCCGCCCCTGGGTCGCCAGGTTGAAGGGGGCCTTTTCGAAGTTGGGACCGCCGACCATCGCCTTGATCCCGCCGTTGTGGTCGTCGATGACGACCACCGAGGCGGTCGCGGGGGAGTAGCCGAGGTAGGAGCTGACCGCTTCTTCGGCGGCTCCCTGGAGCTTCAGGTCAAGCGTCGCCTTGACCTGCAGGCCGCCGAAGTAGGCCTTCTCGGGGCCGTAGCGTTCGACCAGCTGCTGGCGCAGGTAGGCGGTGAAGTACGGCGCCTTCGATTCCAGCGTCGGCGGCTTGATGTCGGCCGGGGCGGGGAGCGCCTTGTGGATGCCTTCGACGTACTGCTCGTGCGTTATGTAGCCCTGTTCGTACATCTTTTCCAGCACCAGGTTGCGCCGACCGAGCGCGTTTTCGGGGTAGATCTTGGGATCGAAGGCGGAGGGCGAGGCGATGATCCCCGCCAGCATCGCCGCCTCCCAGGGCTCGAGCACGGCGGCGCACGGCTCCGATTCGGTCCCGCAGCCCGGATGGGCGGCGCCGAAGTAGGTCTGGGCGGCGGCCTCGATCCCGTAGGCGCCCTCGCCGAAGTAGATCGTGTTCAGGTACTCGGTGAGGATTTTCTCCTTCGACCAGTGCTTCTCCAGTTTGTAGGCGAGCGCCGCCTCGCGGAACTTCTCCAGCACCGTGCGGCTGCCTTCCGCTTCGAGCGCGTTCTTGACGAACTGCTCGGTGATCGTCGAGGCGCCCTGCTGGGCGCTCTGGCTGAGCACGTCCTCGACCAGGGCGCGACCGATGCCGCGGAAGTCGACCCCCGCGTGTTCGTAGAAGCGGGCGTCCTCGATCGAGACCACCGCGTTCTTGATGTTGGGGCTGATCTGGCCGGAGCTGAGGAGGATCTTGTTCTGATCCGAGCTCAAGGTGCCGATCGTGCGACCGCTGGAGTCGACCACGACGCTGTTTTTCGACGCCTTGTAGCGGGCGAAGTTGTAGATCGCCGGCAGGTCCTGGGAGACCGCCGCCATCATCCCGAAGATCATCGAGATCACGGCCAGGATCCCGAGCCCGAGCAGCACGAAGAGGAACCGCAGCTTCTTCAGGCGCGGCTTGGTCCGTTTCGGTGGGCCGGGCGCACCGGGGGCGAAGGGGACTGCCGGCGGGGCCGGCGGAATCTCGCCACCGTCGCTGCGTCGACGCTTGAGTAGGGAGACGGCCATCGGGCGATGAACAGCAGGTCCGGTCAGGACCAAAAAATTGCCCGAGCGGGCCTCAGGACCCGTCGAGCGAGGCGCGGAGTCTAGCATTGGCGATGTGCCGGATCTGACCCGCAACGCGGTCGACGTGCTGCCCGCGGGGCGGCTCGACGAGCAGCTGGAGCTGGGCCGGCCCCTGCGGGTGAAGCTGGGGATCGACCCGACCACCGCCGACATCCACCTCGGCCACACCGTGGTGCTGGGCAAGCTGGCCGAATTCCAGGCGGCGGGCCACACCGTGGTCCTGATCGTCGGCGACTTCACCGCCCGGGTCGGCGATCCGAGCGGCCGCTCGGCCTCGCGGCCGGTGCCGACGCCGGAGGAGATCGAGGCCAACGCGACCACCTACCAGGAGCAGGCCTACAAGATCCTCGACCCGGAGCGGACCGAGGTGCGCCGCAACTCCGAGTGGCTGGACATGAACCTGGTCGACCTGCTGAGGCTGATGGGGACGACGACGGTGGCGCGGCTGCTGGAGCGCGACGACTTCCAGAAGCGGATGGCGGCGAACGCCCCGATCGCCGCCCACGAGCTGCTCTACCCGCTGCTGCAGGGCTATGACTCGGTGGCGATCGACGCCGACGTCGAGCTCGGCGGCACCGACCAGAAGTTCAACCTGCTGCTCGGCCGGGACATACAGCGCCACTACGGTCGGCCCGAGCAGGCGGTGATGACGATGCCGATCCTGGTCGGGACCGACGGCGCCAGGAAGATGTCGAAGTCGCTCGGCAACCACATCGGGATCACCGACCCGCCGGGCGAGATGTTCGGCAAGGCGATGTCGATCCCCGACGAGGCGATGGGCGAGTACTACCGGCTGCTGCTCGAGCCGAGGCTCGGCGATGCGGTGGCGCTGGGCGAGCAGGATCTGCAGGGCAGCGCCGCGCGCGACGCCAAGCGCAGGCTGGCGCGCGAGCTCGTGGCGTGGCTGCACTCCGAGCAGGCGGCGACCGACGCGGAGCGCGAATGGGACCGGGTGTTCGGCCAGGGCGAGCTGCCTCAGGAGATCGAGGATGCGTCGCTGCCGGAGGGCGAGACGGTGCACCTCCCGGCCCTGATCGCGGAGCAGTTC
>Ga0335075_10007168_pt1 | contig 17163 bp, 18 predicted proteins | sample Lox_Sample_24_FD_206723 | JGI IMG/M metagenome (GOLD analysis project Ga0335075, IMG submission 206723) | Soil microbial communities from Loxahatchee National Wildlife Refuge, Florida, United States - Lox_Sample_2.4 | ecosystem: Environmental > Terrestrial > Soil > Wetlands | place: USA...
CACCACGTACCCGGGCACCCTGCCCGGCATGATCATGCTCGGCGTCGGCGCCGGTCTGGTGATCCCATCGGGCACCGCGTCCGTCATGGGCTCGCTGCCCCGGGAGCACACCGGCGTGGGGTCAGCCACCAACGGGGCGGTCCTGCAGATCGGCGGCGCCCTGGGCGTGGCCGTGATCGGCAGCCTGCTGTCCACCCGCTACCAGGACAACGTCACCGCGGTACTCGCCGCTTATCACGTACCGCCGACGATACTGAGCACCATCCTCGGCTCGCTCGGCGGCGCGCTCGCGGTAGCAGCACATGTAAGCCCCGTCCTCGGCGCGGCCCTCGTCCGCCTGGCCCGGTCGGCGTTCATCAGCGGCATGGATCTGGGCCTGACCGTCGGAGCGGCCGTGGCCCTGGGCGGCTGCCTGCTCGCGCTGGCGGTGCTGCCCTCCCGCCCGGCCCCTGAACGGGACGCCGACGAACGGCCCGGCCCTGGGCGGGGCCAGCCAGGTCTGTGAACTGCAGGGGACCAAGGCCCTATCGCCGATCCGGCATGAGCAGCAAGACCGGAAGGTTATTCAAGCTACCCGCCGTCGGCAGCTCCTGGCAGAAGGAGCGGACCTCGGCCGTCACGGCAGGTTGTGGCCGACCGCAGCGGTGCCTTCCGCGCTGATCCCAGGTGCGTTGTCGGCCACCAGCCGAAAGCCGCTGACCATGTCCATGTGGATCGCTATGACCTGGTCCTTCGAGCCGGCCACCCAGGAACGGAGCGCCCGGCGATGCCGAGCGGCCTCATCGGGGTCGATCACCCGGTGCGCAACGCCGACGACGACCACGCTCCAGCCCAGGTGCTCGGCCGGGTCGATCGTGTCAGCCTCATAGGCTACGACCGAGCCGGGCTCGGACCTCAGCTCGGAGACGATCGGGGAGTTGCCGTCGGTGCGGATGATGATGTGGTCGCCATCGACGAGGTGGTTGACCGGGCGGATGGCGGGAAGCGCCCGCGCGGTGAACACGATCCTGCCGAGCGAGACGCTGCTGAGCAGCCGAATGGATTCCTCGGGGGACAGCTCTTCCAGCCTCCGCTGCTCATCGACCACTGGCAACCCCATTCCTCGCTCTGATTCTGGCGGCAGGCTGGCAACCTCTCCATGGTGCTGGTTCTCAGCGAGCTTCCTGCGGCTCTGGATATCTCCCCGCGGATCGTGTCGCCTGCTTCAGCTCAGCGCCGCCAACTGCGCCAAAAATAGGGACGGTTGGCTCGCGCCCGGGTGACTTTGGTCCCGGCTCGCCGCCTTGCGCTCGGATCCTGTACCGGCACGGCCAGGGTAACGGATGGCGATCTTCCTGCCCAATGACCAGGGTCTCGAGCACGGGCAACCGGATCTCTTCGCCAACCTGGCTGCTGCTGGTCTCGGGCGGGGAGCGGGCCGGGGACGAGGCGATGCTGGATAAGGCACGGGCAGTCGATGGAAGCCGGGGCCACCGGCCTGATCTTCGGCCGCAACGTCTGGCAGCGCGAGCACGACGAGTCGCTGCGCTTCGCGGCGCGGCTCAAGGGAAAAGCCTGGCCAGATACCCGTCGGGCTAGGGACGGTAGAGGGCTTCGACGTCGCAGGCGTACCTGTCAAGGAGGTGAGGCTATTCGGGCTTGCCGAAGCCGGCCACGGATAGGGTGATGAACACGACGGCGAAGGCGCAGACGATGGCGACCTCGGCCGCGATGGGGAGCGTGTAGCCGAACAGGCTGACCCCGGTGGAGAACCGTGCGGCTGCGGCGGGCGGCATGTTCTGCGCCGCGAACACGACACGGCGCAGCGGGTCAACCGCGTAGGTCAGGGGGTTGATCCGGGTGATCACGGTCAGCCAGGCCGGCAGCCCGTTGAGCGGGAATAGCGCGCCGGACAGGAACAGCATCGGAACAGCAGCAGCTGTATGACAACCGAGAAGCCTTCCATCCGCTTGATCCGGGCGGCCACGAACACCCCGAACGCGGTGAGCGCGATCGCCATCAGCAGCTCCAGGCCGATCACCTCGGCCACCACCGGCGCGGTCAGGTGGACACCGATGAGCGGGGCTAGCGCGAGCATGATGGTGCCCTGGACGGTCGCGATGCTGGCACCGCCGAGGGTCTTGCCGGTGACCAGCGCGGTGCGGCTGACCGGGGCGACGAGCATCTCGCGCAGGAACCCGAACTCGCGGTCCCAGACGATGGAGATGGCTGAGGAGATGGCGGTCGTTATCATCGTCATGGCGACGATGCCGGGGAAGAGGAACTTCTTGAAGTCAAATCCCGCGGTGGTGCCGACCAGCGTGCTCGTCCCGTAGCCCAAGGCGAACAGGAACAGGACCGGCTGGATGAAGCTGGACAGGATCCGGGACCGGGTGCGGAAGAACCGGATCAGCTCGCGCTCCCACACCATGCCGACCGTGCGCAACTCTTCGGACAGGCTCTCGCGCTCGTCAGCGAGCGGCCTGCCCGGCAGGTCCAGGACGGTCGATGTCATGGTGTCCTCCTACCGCCGCGCCGTCCGCGCCCGGACCCGCATCGGCACAACGTGCTCGGCGTGCTCCTCGCGGATCTGGCGCCCGGTGTAGTGCAGGAACACGCGTGTTCGAGCGCCCGGATCCTGAAATCCAGGGCGAAGTCATCAACGATGTCATCGTTGGGGAGTTCGGGCTCGACCGGGAGCTGTTCGTGGTCACGGTGACGTCCGGGATCGTGACCGTCACGGGGTCCGTGGAACGGCGCGCCGATGCGCTCAGCCTGCTCGCCACGATCCGCCACCTCGAAGGCGTGGTTGGCGTCCGCGACCGGCTGAGCTACCCCGCGGAGAGCTAGGACCGGTCAGGGCGCAGTCCGAGGCTGACGGCAGCGCACCGCCAAAGATCGACCAGGGGATCTGCGATACCCGGACGATCAAGCCAAGCCGCGTACGCGGATCCCGGGATTCACCGGGCCACCGGGTAGCTGAGCTCATCGCGCACGCCCACCACGCCTTCGAGGTGCCGCACCGAGGTGACGATGCCGTGGCCGATCTCGGCGGTCTCGGGCCTGCCCGCCAGGGTGACGACGCCGTCCTGCACGCTCACCGAGAACGCGCTGGGGTCGATCAGGAACTCCCCCAGGATGACCTTGTCGAGAATCTCCCAGCGAATGTCCGCGTCGGCCCGGCCGAACACGCGCAGCACATCAGCCCGCGTGATCACCCCGATCAGCCGACCGCCGTCAACGACGGGCAGGCAGCTGAGCTTGTGATCGTACATGACGTGAGCAGCACGGCTAACCAGGTCAAACGGGCCGATGGTGACCGGTGGCCGGCTCATGATGTCGGCCGCGGTCAGGCCCACCGCCTTTTCCCGCTCGGCGTGGTGACGCCGGCCGCGATGGCCCTCGTGGCCTGCTTCCAGCGCCTCCTTCGGCAGCAGGTCCGCCTCGGACACCACGCCGATGACGTTGTCGTCCGCGTCGAGGACCGGGAACGCGGCGGCGTGCTGCTCGCGGAGCCTGGCAGCGATCTCCTTGAATGATGCGTTAGCCCGCACCGCCACCGGGTTCGACGCCATGACATCGGCCACTCTCGTAGTCATCGTGCTCACATCTCCAATCGCCATTGGCTATATCAAGTCAATGGCTCCTTTGGCGCCCTACATACAGAAGAAAGCCTCGGATGAAATGCCATCAGGCCTGTTTCCGGGGGACCAAGGTCCCGCGCCGGGGCCGAAGGTCGCACGCCACGGGTCGCCGCGCTTCGCAGTTTCAGATCTCAGACGGCGAGCGCTTCCCTCTCGGCCCGCACGAACTCGTAGCCAGCCATTGCAGCCTCGGCACACGCCCACGCGGGGTGGCCGGGCATCCGGTCAACCGCGGAGATGATGCTGTCCAGGCTGACGATCCGGCTCAGCGCGGCAAACCCGCCGAGCAGGCCGCTGTCGCGAACCGCGACGTCGTGCAGGCCTGGCTGCAGGCGCTCCGCCGGCAGGATGAGCGCGCGGTCGCGGAAGAACCGCGCCACCCGCTCGCCCGCGCCGAGGTCGCCGAACCCGCAGGTCGAGTTCACCAGCAGGTATGCCTCCGGACTCAGCCCGGCGAAGATGTCATCGCGGCCGAGCTCGGCCGGGTCCTGCACGATCAGGGCGTCCGCGATCGGGGGCAGGCCGTCCTCGGCCGCGACCCCGCCGTCGATCGTGCACAGCGATACCCCCGGAGCAGCCAGCACGGCCGCGGCGGGCCTGCCCTCGGCGGCGGCCGCCGCGGCGAGCAGTTCAGCCGCCCACAGGACCTCGTGGCTTTTCTTTCCCTGCACGCGCGTGACGAACATCCGCTTTAACCCCCTGTAGTGTTCCGGTTACTCTCGCAACCCATGGCATCGCGCCCAGGCGGCCGGTCACCAGGGACCTTCGTCCAGAGGCGCCGGGTCGCTGGTCCCGGGCCGGCCGCACCGGTCCCAGCCGCCTGTGAGGGACCTATGCCCCTGCCGACGCAGAGCCGGTCCAGCGACAATGGGCTGCGACTGCGTCGCTGGCCGGGCGGCCGATGAGGAGGTCCCGTGCAGAACGTCACCGCAGCGGAGGGGCCGCTGCTGATGGAGGCCACGGCCCTGGGCCCGCTGCACGCCGCGCTGCGTGGTGCCGGGTACCGGGTCATCGGCCCGACCATGCGGGACGGGGCGATCGTCCTCCGTGAACTCGAGTCGGCCGATGATCTCCCGTTCGGCTGGGGGGTTTCGCTCCAGCCGGGCGGCTACCGGATACGGCGCCGTGACGACGACGCGGCGTTCGGCCATTCGGCCGGGCCGCAGTCGTGGAAGCAGTTCCTGCATCCCCCGCGCGAGAAAATGTGGTCCGCTCGGCGGACGGCTGGCGGGTTCGAGGTCGAACCCGCCGATGAGCCGGCGCCGAGGCTGGCATTTTTCGGCGTACGCCCGTGCGACCTGAACGCGATCAAGATCCAGGACCAGGTGCTCGGCCGCGGTCAGCACGACGGATCGCCGTACGCCGTCCGCCGGTCGGCCGTGTTCATCCTGGCCGTTAACTGCACGGAGCCGGGCGAGACGTGCTTCTGCACCTCGATGGGCACCGGCCCGGAGGCCGGCCCAGGCTACGACCTCGCGCTGACCGAGATGACCGGCGACGGCACCCATCACTTCCTGGTCGAGGTGGGCTCCCCGGCTGGCGCTGACGTCATCGCCGCCGTGCCCACCCGGCCGGCCGGGGAGGCGGCCGCGCGCCGGGCGCGGTCGGCGGTGGCCGGGGCCGCGGAACGGATGGGCCGGTCGATGCCGGCCGGCATCCTGCACGACCTGATGGCGGCCAGCGGCGACGCGGCACGCTGGGATGACGTCGCGGCCCGGTGCCTGACCTGCGGGAATTGCACGATGGCCTGCCCGACGTGCTTCTGCACCACGGTCGAGGACACGACCGACCTGTCCGGCGATCACGCCGAGCGCTGGCAGCTATGGGATTCCTGCTTCGATCTCGATTTCTCACATCTGCACGGCGGGCCGGTGCGTTCCACGCCACGCAGCCGGTACCGGCAGTGGCTCACCCACAAACTCGGCACCTGGCACGACCAGTTCGGCAGTTCCGGCTGCGTCGGGTGCGGCCGCTGCATCGTATGGTGCCCGGTGGGCATCGACCTGACCGAGGAAGTCGCCGCGCTTCAGGCGGAGGCGCTGCAGGGCGGGCCGCCGCCGGCCGGGACCGGAAGCGTCGCGCCATGACCAGCGCCGGGACTGCCGGACTCGCCGACCACGCGTTCCTGCGCGGCATGCCAGCCGAGCTGGTCGCACTGCTCGCCGACGCGGCCGCGCCCATTTCGGTCCCGGCCGGCTACCGGTTGTTCGACGAAGGCACACCCGCCGAGAACTGCTGGCTGCTCACGGCCGGCCAGGTGGCGCTGGACCTGCCCATGCCGGGACGGCCAAACCTCATCGTCGAGACCATCGGCAGCGGCGACGTTATCGGGTTTTCCTGGCTGTCGCCGCCGCACGAATGGCAGTTCGGCGCGCAGGTGCTGGAGCCGGCCGCCGCCTTCGAGCTGGACGGCCCGGCCGTGCAGGCCCTGTGCGACGATCACCCGGACCTCGGCTACCAGCTCGCGCTGCGGATGCTCGCCGCGGCCGTCCGGCGGCTGCAGGCCACCCGGATCCGGCTGCTCGACCTGTACGGACCGCCCGGCGGCGGTGACGCGGGATGACCGTGGAGACGCTGCCCGCCAGGTACCGGATCGCCTCGCGCGCTGCCGAGACCCACGACACGGTGACACTCGGGCTAGAGCCCGTCGACCAGCCCATCGGCCCGCACCTGCCCGGCCAGTTCACGATGCTGTACGCGTTCGGCGTCGGCGAGGTGCCGATCTCGATCAGCGGGCCCGCCGGTCCCGGCCTGGTCCAGACGATCCGGTCGGTGGGAGCGGTGACCCAGGCCCTGTGCGAGGCAGACCCTGGACAGGTCATCGGAGTCCGGGGGCCATACGGAACGGACTGGGGGGTGGCCGATGCGGCCGGCCGGGACCTCGTCGTCGTGGCCGGCGGCATCGGCCTCGCTCCGCTGCGCGGTGCCCTGCTGGCCGCGCTGGCGGCCCGTGACATGTACCGGCGGGTCGTGGTGCTGATCGGCGCCAGGAGCCCGGACGAGCTCGTCTTCGCCGGGGAGCTGGAGGCGTGGCGTGCGGGCGGGGCGGACGTCCTGGTGACGGTCGACCGGGCGACGGCGGGCTGGACCGGGCACGTCGGCGTGGTCACCCAGCTGATCGGCAGGGCTCAGCTCGACCCAGCCGCCGCCCTGGTGCTGGTCTGCGGCCCGGAAGTGATGATGCGGCTCACCGCGCGAGCGCTGTGCGAACACGGCCTCCCGCCAGGGAACATCAGGGTGTCGCTGGAGCGCAACATGCGATGCGGCACCGCCGAGTGCGGCCACTGCCAGCTTGGCCCGCTGCTGCTGTGCCGCGACGGCCCAGTGGTCAGCTACACGAGAGCAGCCCCGCTGCTCAGCGTTCAGGAGCTATGACATGACCCGCCCAAAACTCGCGGTGTGGAAGTTCGCGTCCTGCGACGGCTGCCAGCTCACCCTGCTGGACTGCCAGGACGAGCTGCTGGCACTGGCGGCCGAGGTCGACATCGTCCACTTCACCGAGGCCACATCCACGGACGAGGCCGGGCCCTACGACGTGTCGCTCGTCGAAGGGTCGGTGACCACGCAGCAGGATGCCGAGCGCATCCATTGGATCCGTGAGCAGTCGCGCACGCTGGTCACCATCGGAGCCTGCGCCACGTCCGGCGGGATCCAGGCGCTGCGCAACTTCGCCGACGTCGCCGAGTTCGCCGCGGCGGTCTACGCGAGACCCGAGTACGTGCAGACCCTCGCCACGTCCACGCCGATCGCCGGCCACGTTACCGTCGACTTCGAGCTGCGGGGCTGCCCCATCGACAAGCGCCAGCTGATCGAGCTGGTCTCGGCCCTGCTGGCCCGCCGCAAGCCGCGCATCCCCGGTCACAGCGTCTGCTACGAGTGCAAGCGCCGCGGGAACACCTGCGTGATGGTCGCCGAGGGCACCCCGTGCCTGGGCCCGGTGACGCAGGCCGGGTGCGGCGCCATCTGCCCGGCGTTCGGCCGCGGGTGCTACGGCTGCTTCGGCCCGGTGGCCGAGCCGAACACCGCCTCGCTCATCCCGCAGCTGCGGCAGCTCGGCATGACCGGCGACAGCATCGGACGGGTCTTCGCCACGTTCAACGCGGCGGCGCCCGGCTTCGCCCAGGCGGCGCGCGACCAGCCGCCGCCGAGCAGCGGTTAACCCGCTGACGGCGCCTCGTCGACCTGGAGCGCGGACCGCACGTAGCGCAGCACGGCGGCGGTGAGGTCGTCCGCGACGGCCGAGACCGCAGGCGCGGGGCCGATTGCGCCGCACCTCGTCGCTCACCAGTGAAGATCACCGCGACCCACCGCTCCCAGAGGCGATAGACCACCGACCATGGGCCAAACGGCCCTCACCGCTGGCTGCCGACCAGCCGCCCGCGCCTGAGTTCTGCCTGATGCATGTCCGCGGTGGTGACCATGCCGACGATCCGGCCGTGATCCAGCACCACCGCGACAACCTCGCCGCCCAGCGGGCTACGTGTCGCCAGGGAAAGGGCTGGATCGTCCGGTGCGGCCAGGTAGTTCACGGGCACCGGCATGGCAACCTGCCCGACGCGCCGCACCACGCGCTGCTCCCGGCTGAGCGCGGCCAGCCGGGCGGTGATCACGATTCCGGTAAGCCGGGCATCGGCACTCACTACCGGGAACGCTCGCTGCGCCGACCGAACCGCGGCGATCCGGGCGGCGAAATCGGCCACCGTCATCCAGCCAGGCGCAATCTCCGGATCCGGCATCATGACATCGGTGACACGCAGCCCCCGCAGCGCCACGGAACTCGCCACCGCCGCTTCTTCGGCCCCAGCCGCGCTGGTGAGGAACCACCCGATCAGCATGAGCCACAACCCGCCGAGGAAGTCGCCAGTCAACAGGAATTCGGCGACGCCAAGGACGGCAAGCAGGACGCCCAGGTAGCGCCCGGACCTCGCCGCGCTGGTCGCGGCGCGGTCGCGGTCGCCGTAGTGCCGCCATAGGATCGCACGCAGCACCCGCCCGCCGTCCAGCGGTGCGCCGGGCAGCAGGTTGAAGACGGCGAGCAGGCCGTTCATCACCGCCAGCCAGCTGGCCGCCGCCACCGCTATGCCCGCGCCGCGTTGCTGGCCGACCGCGGCCGCGACGCCGAGGAACACCCCGGCCGCCGCCAGGCTCGCCACCGGCCCGGCCAGGGCGATACGGAAGTCCGCGCCTGCGTTGGGCGGATCGGCCTCCAGTTCAGAGACCCCACCGAGCGCCCACAGTGTGATCGACCGCACTCCGACCCCGTTGTGCCGCGCGACCAGTGCGTGGGACAGCTCGTGAGCCAGCAACGCCGCGAGGAACAGGACCGCGGTTACGCACCCGGCAGCCCAGTAGATCGCCGGCGACTGGTGCCGGACCTCGGCCGGCAGGACGCCCACCGCCAGCGTGTCCGCGATGATCGCGAGGATCACGATCACGGACCAGTTGGCGCCGACCGGTATGCCAGCGACCCGCCCCAGGCGCACGTTCTGCCTCATGGGTGTCACCTCCAGCCAGGCCCCCGTCTTGCCAGGCTGTGCGACGCGGGGAGGACAGCTCAGAGGCCTTGTTCCCGCACTCCCAGGCCGTTCGGTCCGCCGGTGAGGGGCGCAAGGCCCCTGGATTTGCGGCGCATGGCGCGTGCTGTCGGACCGGTTCGGCCTGCTGCACGGCCTGCCCAGCGACCAAGGTCAAAAGACACTGGCCAGCAGGACGTTCGGCCCTGGCGGCCCTGCGGGGACGGCCGCATCCTGACAGTGCCTGCGAGACGAGCGGGGGAGCCAGACCGCCGCAGGGACGCGGCAGGAACAAGATTCTGGCCTGCAGTTCCCGGCGGAAAAGCTGAGAGGCCATCTGGCCGCGGCGGAAGGCCGTGACCGGATGGCGACCCCGGAACCTGATCCGGGTAATGCCGGCGGAGGGAGATCGCCTCGCAGGCCCATTCTCCCCGTCCGGCATACAGGTCCTGCTGAAGCCGTACCACCCCGGCGACCGGATCAGCATCAGCTGGCAGGGACCGTCAGGCCAGGCTCACACGGCAACCGTCATCCTTGCTACGGGCCCGGCTGACTGACCTTGCGGCCGTGCGCGGTTTGCACGTCGCGCAGGACGGCGGCAGTGAGGTCGGCCGCAGCGGCCGCGACCGCAGGCGTGAGCCCGACCCCGTGGCCGACGTCGGCTGCCTCAGCCGCATGAATGACCAGGCAGTCAGGCATCCGGCCGAGAGCAGCGGCCAGGCCGATCGCCTCTCCCACGCCGAGCCCGTGCGAGCTGACCGCGTGCGCAGCAGAGGCCTCGTCCCGCCCGATAACAAGCCGGTGCAGGCGGCCAGGGTGAGACGGATCCGCCACGACCGCGTCGACGACCACCGCGAGCGCCGCCCCTGTCCACGCCTCGATCATGTCGGCTGGCTCGCCGTCGGAGTTCACGAGCTGCGCCATGATCTCGGTGCCCGCATCCGGCCCGGCGCCGACGTGTTCACGCAGCCGCGACAGCACCTCGGGGCCGATGCCGTCGTCCCGCCGGAACTCGTTGCCGACGCCGATGACCACCACCTTCCGGCCGCGCGCAGGCGTCACGTCCGGTCCACGCTCAGCGCGAGGAAGTGGGTCGCGCACGAAATGCACGGGTCATAATTCCGGATGGCCTGCTCGCACGCCCGGGTGAGCGGCTCGTCGTCGAGGTCGAGCCGGTCCTGGACGAAGCCCCGCAGGTCATCCTGGATCGCAGCCTGGTTCTGCGACGTAGGGGGCACGATGCGCGCGCTGCGCACGACCCCGTCGCCGTCCAGCTCGTACCGGTGGTAGAGCACCCCGCGCGGCGCCTCGGACACGCCATGACCGGTCCCGGACGGTGGCGCTGCCGCCACGAACGGGCTGCCCGGTTCCTGGTAGCCATCGATCAGCCGGAGCGCCTCCTCGACCGCGCAGACGATCTCGACCGCCCGGACGACGATGCTCTGGAACGGGTTACGGCAGCCGGGCCCGAGCCCGGCAGCCCGGGCGGCCGCGGCCGCGGCCGGGGGCAGGCATTGCGAGTTGAGCGTGTACCTGGCCAGCGGACCGGTCAGATAGCTCCGGTCGTGACCGGCGAGCCTGGCGTGCAGCGCTGTGGAATGCGGCACCTGCTCCTCGATCACGTGCCGCTCGAACTCGGCGGCCGGGAACGCCAGCCCCCCGCTGCTGACAAGCGTCCCGCGCTCGATCGGGTAGCTGCCGGGCTCCTGCAGCGCCAGCAGCTCGTGATCGCAGGTGAAGTCGGGGAAGTCGAAGCCTGCCACCCAGCGCACGGTGTCCACGGCGAGGTCGAGGGCCTGCCGCAGCTGCCCGGCCAGCCGGCCAAGGTCGCCGGCTGACGGAGCCCGGTAGAAGCCGCCGACGCGGACGTTGACCGGATGGACCGAGCGGCCGCCGATGACCTCCATGAGCGCGTTGGCGGCCCGGCGCAGCGACAGCCCGCGCTCGACGATCTCCCGGTGCTCGCGCGCGAGCTCTATCGCGCCGGGATATCCGAGGAAGTCGGGGGCATGCAGCATGTAGATGTGCAGCGCGTGGCTGGAGATCCACTCGCCGCAGTAGAGGAGCCGCCGCAGGTCCGCGAGCGGCTCCGGGAGGCTGATCCCGCACGCCGCCTCGATCGCCTGGCAGGCGCTCGTCTGGTAGGCGACCGGGCAGATCCCGCAGATCCTTGCGGTGATGTCTGGTGGCTCGGTGTAGGACCGGCCGACCAGGAACGCCTCGAAGAAGCGCGGCGGCTCGTAGATCTCCAGCCGCACCTCGTCCACCTGGCCATCCCTGACCCGGACGTACATCGCTCCCTCGCCCTCGACGCGGGCAAGGCCGGCGGCCGCCAGCGTCCGGTCACCCCGGTGCGTCATATCCACCTCGCCCGCGTAAGCCGATGAAGGAACGGCTCCTCATTATCCCCGGCCGGCCTCGTCGTGCCGCCGCAGTCAGGCACGACGGATGCGGCGTAGCGGCCTGAGACCAAGGCGGTCACAGGCTGACGGCCTTTGCCCCACCCGTTCCGCCAGAACTGAGACAGCAGACCCTACCCGGGCCTCCACGCCTCCGATCCGCCGAGCTGCGTACCTTCGACCCTGGTGAGGCGGCCAACCGGCCGGCGATCCTCGAGGGATGACCGCAGGAGACCGTGTGCATCATGGAGGCCTGGAACGCGGGCCCGGCCTGCGGTCCCGGCGGCTGTTCGCGGCGCTCGCGGTGCCGAACTTCCGGCTCTACCTGGCCGGGCAGGCGATCAGCCTGCCCGGCACGTGGATGCAGGTAGTGGCGCAGTCCTGGCTGGTGCTGCAGCTAACCAAGTCCGGTGCGCTGCTCGGCCTCGTGGCAGCGGCCCAGTTCCTGCCGGTGCTGCTGCTCGGGCCGTACGGCGGGCTATTGGCTGACCGGGTAGACAAGCGCAGGCTGCTGCTCGGCACGCAGACCGCGCTGGGCCTGCTGGCGCTCACGCTCGGGCTGCTCACCGTGTCCCATCTTGTCCGGCTGTGGATGGTGTTCGCCCTGGCCGCAGCCCTGGGCATGGTGAACTCGGTCGACCAGCCCACCCGGCAGACGTTCGTACCGGAAATGGTGGGCCGGGACCGGGTGCAGAATGCGGTCAGCCTCAACAGCGTGCTCACCAACGGCGCCCGCGCCGTCGGCCCGGCAATCGCCGGCCTGGTCATCGCCACGGCCGGCGTGGGGATCTGTTTCCTGGTCAACGCGGCCAGCTTCGCAGCAGTGCTGCTCGCACTCGCCCGCATCCAGGCCAGGTCCCTGCACCCGGCTCCGCCCGCCCGGCGCCATGCGGGCCAGCTGAGAGAGGGCCTGCGGTACGTGCGCGGCACACCTGAGCTTCTGGTGCCGCTGCTGATGATGGCCCTGGTCGGGACCCTCGCGTACGAATTCCAGGTCTCCTTGCCGTTGCTGGCCCGGATCAGCCTGCACGGCGGCGCCAGCACCTACGGCTTCATGACCGCGGCCATGGGAGGCGGTGCGGTAGCCGGCGGGCTGGTCGTGGCGGGCCTGAGCAGGACCGGGCTGCTGCCGTTCACCGTGGCGGCGGCAGGGTTCGCGGCCGCGATCCTCGGTGCCGCGCTGGCACCTTCGCTGCCCTGGGAGCTGGCCGCCCTGGCGGTGGTCGGCTTCTTCAGCACCGGTTTCATGGCCAGCGGCAACACGACACTGCAGCTGACCGCGGATCCCCAGTACCGGGGCCGGGTGATGGCACTGTGGTCGGTGACATTCACCGGCAGCACGCCTATCGGCGGCCCTATCGTCGGGGTGATCGCCGATGACCTCGGCCCGCGCTACGGCCTGGGCATCGGCGCCCTAGCCTGCCTGGCCGCGACGATCATCGGCGGGCTGGCGCTCGGCAGGATGCCGCCAGCCGACCGGTACGCGCGGCGGCCTCGTGAACTGGACTGGCCGACTTACCAACAGGCCCACGAAAGCCGTGCCTGACCACGCTCGCTAGCTGCACAGGCCCTGCATCCTCGGAGCTGGATAACAAGGACCTTCGCCTCGCGTGTGGACCTGGATGACAAGGACCTTCGACTCTGCGCGACACCCAGAGTGACGGCGAGGGTGGAAGGTGCCTGTGAGGCGGCCGGTGCGGAACAAGCCGGGGCCGGAGTCCAGCAGGGGGGTGGACTCTTCGGCCCGTCGGACCGCGCAGGGGGACCGGTCGCCTCGCAGGCGCCGACTTTCCCACCCACCCCGCGGTCAGCAACCAGGCCGTGGCCATCAACCGCCGCGCCCAGGGACGGCTGCGCCGGCGTGGCATGTCCGCTCTGACCTGGCCTTGGGTATGTGTCAACCCGGGCCGGCGGTATGGCTGGCCCGAGCTGGTCGCGGGTCACGCGGCCTCGGTCACGTACCGAACGGACACTGCGCCGGTCGGCTCATTCAGTCGGCAACGCCCAAGCATCGGACCGGCTCCACCGAGGCGATCGGGCACCCGGGGCCAAAGGTCCCGGCCCCAGACGGCCAACGCCCCTGGCCGCCTGTGCGGTGGCTGGGCAACCGTGGTACTGACAGTGGTCGGCATGAACGCCGGGCGCGCGGCCACGAGAAACCTACACCAAACCTAGGGCAGCGAGCCCAGGAGGAGGCGATGGCGATGTTCCCCACTCTCCCGCGCGCGCACCGGTCCGACACTGGCATGCCCCTGGACGATCGGCTGCCCACCGGCTTCAGCTGCCAGTGGCAGACGACTCTTACCTCAGCCAGCCGAGCCTGCTGCTGCCCGGCCAAACCCGCTGTCGTGGTGCTGATGCCGCCGGCTCCCGGCCGGGCCCACCGTACGGACTTGCTGCTATGCCGCCACCACTCCCGGATGTCTCTGCAAGCGCTCACCGCGGCAGGCGCGATCATCCTAGATCCGGACGACCCAGCAGCCGACTCGCAGGCAGCGCACGCAGCAGCCCAACGTTCATGAAGAAATCGCCTGGTGGGTCTTTGCTGCCATGCTGGACGCGCCCGCCCTGCTGACTGGTTTGCCGACCGGGTGCGGGTCCAGTCAGGCCACGAGTGGGCGCCGCGGCTGCGGCGAGGGCTCCGGGCTCGTCGAACAGGCCGCTACCGTCGCCAACGGCAGGCCGAACCGGCTTGACAGCACGCTGGCGAGGATCTCGTCCAGTTCCGCCAGGCCCGGCGGCGATGGTGTAGCGAGCAAACCGGTGAACGTGGCTGCTGTTTCAGCGTTAGCTTCCAGCCATACGCTGCCGACGAGGCCGCCGGTGATAATGACGAGGTCGCGCAGCAACCCGGCGGCCACCCCCGTCGGCCCGCCGGCGGTGAAGCTGCATTCAACCGCGGCCAGCGCCTCCAGCAGGTTGCCGGCCTTGCGATATGCATCGGGGTGGCAAGGAGAGCGGCGCACGCGATCGGCTGTGCTGATTGTTTTGGGCATCGCGTCGGAAAGTCGTACCACCGGGTCACCACCGATCTCGGACTGAGGAACTGGCGCGCCAGCAGGTTCCGGCGGACCGGATCTGGCCACTCAGCCCTCCCGGCACCTTCCGGAACCAGTTGAGGTCCCTCGCTCACCTCATGTCACAGGCTCGTCTGCCACCATCCGTTCCTGGCGGGGCGGCAGCCCACGGCCGAAGGTCCTGCACCGGAGGGACCTTTGTCCTATCGGGTGATAACCAACGGAGCCCTAGGTGCAGTGAACGTGTTTCCACCCTGCGCGATACTTTTCCACAAGCTGGCGAACAAGGTGCCGTCCGACCGTCAGGACGTGACAGCATCACCCGGCGGGCGCGCCCGGTCGCTGAGCGGCACCCTCGCGGTCCGTTACTTGTCATTGGCGGATGTACACCGGCGTGCCGGGCGTCGGCACCAGGGTATAGAAGGACTCGGCGATATCCATCGGGATCCGCACACAGCCGTGCGAGACCGGCTGCAGCGGCACGTCGGTGTCGCCGTGGATCGCGTAGGCGGTGTCAATGAAGAACACCGGGTTGTACATCTGGCCGAGCGGCACCGTGACCCAGCCGGGCATGAAGGTCGTGGTCATGAAGTCGCCGGTCGGTGTGATCGCATAGGCGCAGCCGCCCCCCGGCGAGCAGAAGTAGTAGCCGCCACCGGTCGAGACGTGGCTGATCAGCGCGACCTGGCCACCGCGGTACAGGACTAGGACCTCGTCCGCCAAGTTGATCTCGATCCGCAGGCTCCCGCCGCCGGGAACGAGCACCACTGGGAGGCGCGGGTCGGCCAGGGCCTGCTCCGTCGCCGGGCCCACGTCACCGGTCGGGGTGATGCCCTGGACCTCCTGGAATGCCCACACAGCCTCCAGAGTGTCCTGGCCGAACTGGCCGTCGGCCGGACCCGGGTAGTACTTCAGGGCCGCCAGCCGCAGTTGCATTTGCCTGACGCCGGCGCCGCTCATACCAGGTGTGAGGACGTGGCTCACCGGTGGAGGCGGAGCCGGGGCCGCTGGCCGGGAAGGGGAAGGGGCACGCGACGGGTGAGAGGTCTGCGGAGCCGGAGAGGAGGCGGCTGGCGGCCGGCGCTGGGCTGGTCCGCTGACCGAGGCGCACGACGATGCGGCCAGCATCACCGCGACTGCAGCCACGAGAACCGGCGCAACGATGCGCAACGGGTGCCGCATGATGACCTCCAGCATTCATCCGCTCGCCGGGGCCGAGCCCTTCGGCTAGCCCACGCCCTTCAGGCTCTGCCGGCTGACGTGCTGCGGAGCAGGGCCGAAGGTCGCAACCATGGCGCCTAATAGGCCCTTTGCGTGTCTAGATCTCCGCGGAAAGCTTGCGCGATTGTGTACCTGCTGGTCCCGCACCGCGGGGACGTTTGTCCCTGCAAGCAACGCACGGGCGCAGCGCTCTCGAGGCGTGCCTGCCGAGCACGCCAAGGCGAGACCGGCCAGGTGGCCCCGGAACCGGCGGACCCGCGCCTGCGCGGCGGCTCAGCTTCACCGAGCCGCGGTCCAGGAACCCGCCCTGCCTGAGGTCGAGGTCGGCCACACTCACGGCGGCGTCAGCAGCGAGGGCCGAGCACCGAGGTACCAGCCGCTCCCGTTCTTGCCGGGTGGCGGCAGGACAGGACCACCACGAGCGGCCATGCCGCCTGCGCGGCGCCTAGGATGCGCTCGGCCACGCCGGCCTGCCCAGCCCCAAGGACAAGCTCCGCGCCAAACCAGGCCAGCAGGGCGAGCAGCACCGCGACGGCGCCGACGGAACTGGCAGGCCGTAGCGCCCACGGCACAAAGGGCCCGCGCCGCCAGGCTCCCGCTGGCCAGGCGACCAGCGCGGTGAAGCCGACCACAGCCCAGATCGCGTGCGACAGCGACCCGCCGCCGGCATGCTCGGGGCTGGCCGCAACCAGCATGCCCGCCATTGCACCTGCCATCAAGATCAGTCGCCCCGGCGCTCCGGCCGGTCGCAGCGCCAGCCCGGTGAGCAGTTCGCAGACGGCGACGAGCACGAACGTCACCGTCATCACCCACCGGTCGACAGCGCCAACAGCGGCCAGCCCGCTGACCGTATCGGCTACCGCGTCGTAGGACGGCGGCTGAAGCCGCCCGGCGACCGTGCCCCCGCCGACGAGCACCACTGGGGCAGCAGCCGACGAGACCACACCCCACCACGGCACGTCCGGCACGATCCCACGCTAGGAGGCGCCGCCGGGGAGCGGGAGGGGCAAAAGTCACCTCGGCCTGAGGCGAAGGGCGACGGGCACGTTCGTTCTGCTGGCTGCCGCGGGGCGACTGGCTCACCGGTGACCAGGCCGTTCGTCTCAGTCGTCGCAGTTGCCGGGGAGTGCGCGATCACCTCTCGCTGGGGACGACCACGACCGGGCAGTGTGCGTGCTGCACGACCTGGCTGCTGACCGAGCCAGCCATGAGGTGCGCGAACCCACCTGCGCCGCGGGACCCGACCACCACAAGGTCGGCGTCGCGAGAAGCGTCAATGAGTTCCTCGGCCGGATAGCCGCTCATGGCGCACACGGTGACGGCCGCTGGATGTGAATCGCCAAGCTGGGCCGCTGCCTTCTCCGCCAGCTCTTCGGCAGCCTCGCGTATC
>Ga0335075_10007169_pt1 | contig 17162 bp, 14 predicted proteins | sample Lox_Sample_24_FD_206723 | JGI IMG/M metagenome (GOLD analysis project Ga0335075, IMG submission 206723) | Soil microbial communities from Loxahatchee National Wildlife Refuge, Florida, United States - Lox_Sample_2.4 | ecosystem: Environmental > Terrestrial > Soil > Wetlands | place: USA...
GCGCTCCGTCAGGGATTGCGACATTCTTTGCCCCCAGCAGCTTACCCGGGCAGCTACCCTACACTATGCTTCTTGGTTCCGGCTCCGCCGGGTTAGGGAGTGCGGCCCAAAGGATGCGGGAGACAGGCTCGTTCTGCAGGAACGACATGCCGAAATCGCCGCGTGCCAACTGGCCAAGATAGATCAGGTATTGCTGCCACAACGGCTTGTCGAGGCCGAAACTGTGGAGCAGGGCGGTGCGGGTTTCCTCGGTGAAGCTGGGGGAAAGGAAGTTCAGCGTGGGATCGCCCGGCATGAGGCGAAACAGCAGGAAGGTGAGGGTGGTGACCGCCCAGAGGACCAGCACCAGATGGCCAAGGCGATCGAGGATGAGGCGCATTCCAACCTCTCCCGCGCTATGCGCGGGCTTGAGCCGCGAAGCGGATCAGCGCGAGGTGCGAAGCACCGCGGGCGAGGGCGATCGCGGCGGCACCTGGAATACTTTGTGGCGTCCCGGTCAGCCGCCCCCGCGTCGCCGCACGTCTCGGCTTCTCCCGCGAAGCGCGAGAGGTTACGGGAATCACTGGTACACCGCCGTCGTCTCCTTCACGCCCTTCGGGTAGTGCAGCTTGCCGTTCACCACGACATAGCCGGCCTTCATCAGGATCGCCTTTGCGCCGTCCAGATTGCCGCCCGGAACACGGTCCGTGATGCCCTTGTCGTGCCACACCGCCAGGGCGGACGAGATCCACGAGTTGGAAGGCTCAGCCGCGCCGCCCCAGGCGTCTTCCGCCAGCAGCTTGCGGTCGATCGCCGCCGACAGAGCCTCGCGGAACGCAACATCGCCGAACGGCGGACGCCGTTCGTTGTACGCGATGAACTTGAAGCCCAGGTCCAGCGCCTTGCTCACCACGATATCGGGGTCGGACTTCGCCAGATCCTCGAGAAGTTGCGGATCGCCGGTGTAGTCGGCCAGGAAATTGATCTCGCCGCTCTTCAGTGCGCCAAGCGATGCCGAGACATTGGGCATGATGCGCATGATCCAGCGGTGGATCTTCGGGTGGCTCCAGTGGTTCGGATTCGCCTCCAGCACGATTTCCTGGTTCAGCGAGGCACGGACGATCGTGAAGGGGCCGGAGCTGACCGGATGCTCCTCCTGGATGCTTTCGGCGGTCTGCGGCGTGCCCTTCAGCCTGTCGAAGATCGGCTGCCAGACATGCTTCGGGGCGAGGTTCAGCTTTGAGAGCGAACTCACCAGGAATGCCGCGTCCGGGTGCTTCAGCTTGATGGTCAGCGTATCGGAGCCGGTGATCTCGACGCTGGCGATGTTGCGGACGAAGGGTTTGAACATCGGCGCCTTGTCGCCGATATCCGGCGCGGTCAGGCTGAACGCGGCGTCCTCGATCGTGACGGGCTGGCCGTCGCTCCACATCATGCCGTGGCGCAGCGTGATGGTGACGGTGGTCGCGTCCGGGCGTTCGACCTTCTCTGCGGCCCAGGGATGCGGCAGGCCGTCGGTGCCGACGCGCATCAGCCGGTCCCACACGATCTCGGCGGCCCACGAGCCTTGCTGGCCGGAGATGTTGAAGGGATTGAGGTTGGTCGGCGGCGCCACCGAATTCAGGATCAGGTCCTTCTGAGCGGTGAGCGGGCGGATGTTGAGCCAGGTCCAGGTGTTGCGGATGCCGATGCCGGCCTGGGAGATCACGCTGGCGGGATCCCAGATCTTCTTGTTGAACGCGACGACGTTGTCGGGATCGACTTCGAATCCGTACGGCTGATCGTGGTTGATCAGTTCCTGTGCCTGGATCAGCAGCGCCTTGCGCTTGTCGAGATCCAGTTCCTCGCGCTGCGCCTGCGCCAGTTTGTCGTATTCGGGGTTCTTGTAGCCGACGAAATCGTAGCCGTTGGCGGCGTTGGCGGAGACGAACAGGTTATAGGTGAGTTCGTCGGGGTCGGCGCGTTCGGGGCGGCCGACCATCTGCCAGGTGGTGCAGTCCCAGCGCTGGCGCTGATACCAGACCACCTGGGCGTATTCCTGGCCGGGCAGCGGGCGGACGATCACGGTCAGCCCCAACTTGCGCCAGGCATCGGCGATGATCTGCGCGGCCTGGTATTCCTGCGGCGCCGCGGCCTCCGGCTGCGTGAGCAATGTGATCGGGCGGATCGCATCGCCCGCTTCCTGCGCCCACGCGGCAAACGCGGGCAATACCGTCAATGCGACGGCCAACCAGACCTTTTTCATGCGCTCCACCCCGGAAGCTCCCCTGACCCGCGCATTGAATGCTGCGGCGCGAAAAGGTTCAAGGGCGATGTCGCGGCGGCGTCACCCCGGCGGGTCAGACCTTCGCCTCGCGGAACCGCCCGATCCCCAACGCCGCGAAGAAATCCGCCGCTTGCTCGGCTTTCGCGGGCTCCAGCGGAATGCCTGTCGCATCGGCAATGCGCGTGATGCCGTTGAACGCGCCGATCACGGCCGTCGCGTCGATCAGCGCGGCGGCTCCCAGCGATGCCCGCACCGCGGCGCGCGCCGGAACCAGCGCGGCTTCGTCCCGGCCAAGCGCCGCGTCGACCAGCGCCACCAGCGTCTCGCCACGAGGCACGCCGGTGATGGTGGCGCCGTCCATCAGGCCGTCCAGCGCGTACTCCCGGTTGTCGTTCTGGCCGCTCGCACGGAGCAAGGCCGCATGACTGACCATTCAATATTCACATCGATTGAGCGCGGAGACCCGGGCGGCAAGCAATTCGATCTGCGCGTGCGTGACCGCGCGGTACTCGCAGGCAAAGTCGCGCATCTCGCGCGAGGTTTGGTACATCGCCTCCAGCAGGTCCCACCAATGCATCATGCTGTGGGGCACCAGGCTGAGGGCACGCTGGATATTGGCGCCGTAACGTTCGCGCGGGCCGGGGTGCTCGCGATACAGGTCGGGATCGTCTAGCGTCACGTCTTCCGGCGCCAGCGTGGCGACCCAGCACAGCCCGGGACGTGCGTTCCGCGGACGATACCGCGCGGGCGCGCCATCGATGGGCGTGGGTAGCGGCAATTGCTGCAGCCCGGCCGCGTGGCGGAAGGTGTCGATCGCCGTCACCACCGCGACGACGGAGACGAGTTCCACATAGGCTTCTTCCGACATTCCCGCTTCCCGCAGGCGCCGGAACCAGGTCTCGCCGAGACGGCCTGAATCGGTACGGATGCGATGGATTGCCTCGATCGCGGCCTCAGGCAGCGACCCCGCCAGCCGGTCATGCGCGCCGGCAACGGCGAGCGGCGACAGTGCCGCGGCGCGTTGCGTGCACAAGGCGCAATTGCCCGCATGGCGAGTCTCGGCAGCGATGGCGATGCGCTCCGCACCGGTCCACCACGTGCCGGGTGCTGCCAGGCGTTCCCATGCCTGGGCCTGGGCGGTTGCAAGGTTATCGCGAATCATGCTGCCGGTCCGATGGCGCGACGGAAGCGTCGCATGCGGCGGCGCACGGGGCAATGCGGGCAAGAAGGTTCAGACGGAAGGAACGCTTCACCGGTTCCGGCAACCCGTTGCCGCCTCCGCAGCGGAGCGGCCGGGAGCAGACCGTGTCAAACCCCGCCCCAGACCTCCCGCGCCACCTCCACGCACAGCCGCAGCTTCGCCCACTGCTGCTCTTCGCTGAGCAAGTTCCCCTCCTCGGTGCTCGCGAACCCGCATTGCGGCGACAGCGCCAGTTGCTCCAACGGCAGATACTTCGCAGCCGCCTCGATCCGCCGCAGCAGCGAGTCGCGGCTTTCCAGCTCCCCGGTCTTCGTCGTCATCAGCCCCAGCACCACCACCTTGTGGCCGCGCGGCACGAAGCGCAGCGGTTCAAACCCGCCCGCCCGATCCGAATCGTATTCCATGAAATACGCATCGGAGTTGATCCTGTTGAACAACGTCTCCGCCACCGGCTCATACCCGCCCGACGCCACCCACGTGCTACGGAAATTCCCCCGGCAGAGATGCATGCTGATCACCATCCCCTCCGGCCGCCCGGAAATCGCCTGGTTCAGCAGATCGGCATAAATCCCCAGCAGGTTCTCCACATGCTCCCCGCGTGCCTTCAAACTCTCGATTTGTTCCGGGTCGCAGAGATATGCGATGTTCACCTCGTCGATCTGCAAATACCGGCAGCCGGCGGCCCCGAACGCAGCCACGGCCTTTTGATACGCCGCGCCCAGATCGGCGAAGAACCCGTCCAGGTCCGGATAGACTTTCGGATCGATCGCCCGCCGCCCGCCACGGAAATGCACCACCGACGGCGACGGAATCGTCATCTTCGGCACCGCCGTCCGCACATGGTCCGCGACGAAGCGGAAGTCGTCCACCATCACCGGCTTCGACCACCCGATCCGCCCGTTCACCCGCAGCGCATGCGGCAGGATCGCGCCCTTGAACTGGATCTTCTGCTCCGGCTCGTAAATCTCCACCCCGTCCAGTCCGGAGACGAAATCGTAGTGCCAGTAGGCGCGCCGGTACTCTCCATCGGTCGCGGCGCGCAGCCCGATCTCCTCCTGCTTGCGGATCGCCGCTTCGATGCAGCGGTCCTCCGCCGCCCGCAATCCCTCCGCCGGCAGCGCCCCTGCCTTGTGCTTCGCACGTGCCTCGGCCAACTCCCGCGGCCGCAACAGGCTGCCCACGTGATCGGCGCGAAACGGCGGCCGGCTGCGCGGCTCGGACCTGACGCCGGCCTGAGTGACGGAGCTGGACATGGGACGACCCTCCATTGCGGTTGCGGCAGTGATCGCGCACGCCGGCCGATCCGTCAAAGCCGCTTTTGCACAGTACGGCAGTAGAACAGTACAAGACAAATCGCCGGGAATCGCCACATGGACCATCACCAGTGAACCGACTATCAGGGCGCCCTCTTTTCCGACGGATTCCCCACATCGATGATGACCCGCCTGCTGGTCGGCCTGGCTGACTTCTGCCGCCGCAACGCCCTCGCTGTCGTCCTGGCATGCTTCGCGGTTGCCTTCCTGTCCCTCTGGGTCGCCGCTCACGGGCTCGGCGTCACCACCGACACCGACGCCATGTTCAGCGCCAAGCTGCCCTGGCGGCAGCGCGCGATGCAGTTCAACCGCGATTTCCCGCAGTTCAATAACCTGCTGGTCGCCGTGATCAATGCGCGCATTCCCGAGGAAGCCGACGCCACCGCCGCCGCGCTGGCCGCCAGGCTGTCCGCGGATCACGCGCATTTCATCACCGTGCGCCGTCCGGACGACTCCCCCTGGCTGCAGCAGGAAGGGCTGCTGTTCCTCGATACCAAGCAGCTTACCGACCTGATGAACCGCACCATCGACGCACAGCCCTTTATCGGCCAGCTCGTCGCCGACCCCACCGCCCGCGGTTTGTTCTCGGCACTGGCCTTGCTCGGCATGGGCGTGACGCATGGCGAGGCGGACCTCACGCCCTACCTGACGCCGATGCGCGCCTTCCACGAGGCGCTCGCCGACGCACTGGCGGGCCATCCCCAGCCGCTGTCCTGGCAAAATCTTCTCGGCGGCGACGTATCGAAACTGGCAGGCCCCTACCGCTTCGTCCTGGTACAGCCGAAGCAGAACTACGGCGACCTGGAACCGGGCGGCGCGGCCACCAAGGCCATGCGTGCCGACATCGCGCAGCTTCCGTTCGTGAAAAGCGGGCAGGCACGCGTGCGCATCACCGGCCAGATCGCGCTGGCCGACGAGGAATTCGCGTCCGTCGCGGAAGGCGCGGTCCAGGCGCTGATCGGCAGCGTCATCCTGATCACGCTGTGGCTCTACCTTGCCGCGCGCACGTGGCGGCTGATCGTGCCGATCCTCGGCACGCTGGTGCTCGGCCTCTCCCTCACGCTGTTGTTCGCGACCCTCGCGGTGGGTACGCTGAACCTCGTCTCGGTCGGTTTCGGTGTGTTGTTCGTCGGCATCGCGGTGGATTTCTCGATCCAGTTCTCGGTGCGCTACCGCGAGCGCCGCTTCGAACACAAGGATCCGGCAGAGGCGATGCGCGCCAACGCCCGCCGCGTGGGCACCCAGATCCTGGTCGCCGCCGCCGCGACCGCCGCCGGGTTTCTTGCGTTCGTCCCCACCAGTTTTCAGGGCGTTGCCGAACTCGGCCTGATCGCCGGCGGGGGCATGTTGATCGCTTTCATCTGCACCATGACCTTCCTGCCCGCGGCGATCACGCTCTGCCGCCCGCCCGGCGAGGCCCGGCTGGTGGGCTTCGCCTGGGCCGCGCCGCTCGACCCGCTGGTGGCGTATTGGCGGCGCCCGATTCTGATGGTGGCGGCGATCCTTGCCTTGGGCGCGGCCGTGCTGTCGCCGCGGCTGGAATTCGATTCCGATCCGTTGGACACCAAGAACCCGCATACCGAGGCGATGGAGACGCTGCGCGACCTGCTGAACAATCCGGTCACCAACCCTTACAGCATCGACATCCTGGCCCCGAATGCGCAGGCGGCCAACGCGCTGGCGGCGAAGCTGAGGCCGCTGCCGACGGTCGACCGCGTGATCGACATCAACAGCTTCGTGCCGGACGACCAGCAGCAGAAGCTGGCAATCATCGCCGACGCGAACTCGATCCTGGCACCCACCATGGCACCGCCGGCCACCCCGCCGGCGCCGATCACGCCGGATCAGATCCGCCTGGCCGCCAAGACCGCTCTGGCGCAGATCGATCCCGCCCTGCCGAGACTGCCGCCCGGCCATCCGCTGGCCGAGATCGCCGGCGACCTGCACCGATTGGAAACCGCCCCGGCCAGCGTGCTGATGACCGCCAACGCCGCGCTGACCGAGTTCCTGCCGCAGGAACTGGATCGCTTGCGGTCCGTATTGAATGCCCAGCCGGCGACGCTGGCTTCCATCCCGCCTGACGTGGCGCGCGACTGGCTGCTGCCGAACCAGGAAGCGCGCATTCAGGTGATGCCGAAAGACCTGGGCAAGGGCAGCCGTGGCCTGCACAAGTTCGTCGCGCAGGTGACCAGGATCGCGCCGAACGCGGGCGGCGCCGCGGTGACCATCGAGGCGACCAGCCAGACCATCATCGACGCTTTCCGCGACGCCGCGATCTACGCCGTGCTGGCGATCACCGTGATCCTGGCAATCGCGTTGCGACAGGCGCGCGACGTGCTGCTGGTGCTGGCGCCGCTGATCCTGTCGGCGCTGCTGACGCTGCTCGTGGCGGTGCTGCTGCCGCTGCCGCTGAACTTCGCCAATATCATCGCCTTGCCGCTGCTTCTGGGCGTTGGCGTCGCCTTCAACATCTATTTCGTGATGAACTGGCGCGAGGGCCGGCGCGGGCTGCTTGGGTCGGCGACGACGCGCGCGATCGTGTTCTCCGCATTGACCACGGGCACGGCGTTCGGCTCGCTGGCGCTGTCGCAGCATCCGGGCACCGCGAGCATGGGCGCGCTTCTCTTGATCAGCCTGGGATGCACGCTGATCGCGACCCTGGTGTTCATCCCTGCCCTGCTATCCAGCCTGACGCCGGCGCATACCAAACGTTAACCACTCGCCGCCAGACTGCGGCGTCATGCGGGCGCTCTTGTTGGTCTTTGGGCTTGGGATGGCGGTGTCGAGCGCGGCAGCGCAGCCCGCCGATTGTCCGACTGTGCCGGCACCGCCCGGCTCATCGCTTCCGGTGGCCATCGACCTTGGGGGCCGCCCGGGCGTGCCGAGCGGGGTCAACGGCCAGGCATTGTTGAACCTGCCGATGCAGGCCCCGCGCACCGATTGCGGCGAACCGTCGGCACCGGCGGACGTGTTGCGCGGCGAGCCCGGCGACCTGCTGCGGGGCACGCCTTCGGCACCGGGAGAGCGATAACAGCCACGTGCTGCACGTTGCGTTGAGCAGGCGGAACGTGTGTGGGCCGCGGATTGTTTGGGCGGCGATCCCGACACGAAAGGAACCGGCTATGGTTCGAATGGTGCTTGCCTTGCTCGTGCCGCTCGCGCTGGGCGGCTGCTTCAGTTACAGCGACAACACGCCGCCGCCGACCCACACGACCGTCGTCGTGCCGCCTGGTTCGGCCGTGACCTGTCCGGACGGTGGCGCGCCGCCCTGCTAGCCGGCGACGCTACGGAAATCGAGCAACTCCCTTTCCCACACCGGGAAGGGGAGTTGTGCGTCAGCGGCCACGCGGATCCAGCGCGTCCCGCAAACCGTCCCCTACCAGGTTGAACGACAGCACGCACAGGAAGATCGCCAGCCCGGGAAACACCGCCAGCCAAGGCGCTTGCTCTAGGAACCTCTGCGCCGAGTTCAGCATCGAGCCCCAGGACGGATCCGGCGGCTGCTGTCCCAGCCCGAGGAACGACAGCGACGCCTCCGCGATGATCGCCTGTGCGATCGATAGCGTCCCCTGCACCAGGATCGGCGGCACGATGTTCGGCAGCACGTGCCGCACCGCCACGCGCCAGGCCGGATTGCCCACCGCGCGCGCGGCCTCGACGTAATCGTTGCTGGCGGCATCCAGCGTTGCCGCGCGTGCCACGCGCATGAAGCGCGGCGCGGTCGACACGCCGATCGCGATCATGGCGTTGGTCAGGTCCGGACCAAGGAACGCCGCCAGCGCGATCGCCAGGATCAAGAACGGGCAGGCGAGCATGGCGTCGATCAGGCGCGACAGCAGCGCGTCGGTCCAGCCGCCGGCGAACCCGGCCAGCAAGCCCATCGGAACCCCGATGCCAGCCGCGATCAGCACGGAAACCACGCCGGCGAGCAAGCTGGCACGTGCGCCGAAGATCACGCGCGAGAACACGTCACGGCCGTCTTCGTCCGTGCCCATCCAGTGCAGCGCGGACGGAGCCTTGCGGATTGCGGTCCAGGATGTGGCGATGGGGTCGTAGGGGGAGATGAGCGGCGCGAAAACTGCGACCGCGATGAAGACGATGATGACCAACAACCCGGCCACCGCAACGGGACGCGCGAGGAACCGCCGCAGCGCCAGCCACGCCGGGCTCTGCGGCAAAGGAATGGCGGGAGAAAGGGCAGTGACGCTCATCGCCTTCAATGTGTCATTGCGAGGAGCGTGGCGACAAAAGGAGCGTGGCGGCGAAGCAATCCCGATCGGGCAGCACGCGGCGGTGCGGGGAACTCCCGAACGACATTGTTTGGTCGCTGCGTGCCTCGTAATGACAGTCGGCCGCGGCGGGCTTCGCGCCGGCGATGCGCCGCGGTGTCATGCGCGCAGCCTGGGATTGATCACCACGTACAGGACATCCGCCAACAGGTTCAGGAACACGTACAGTGCCGCCGTCACCAGCACGACGCCCTGCACCACCGGATAGTCCCGGTTGAACACTGCATCCACGATCAGCTTGCCGAAACCCGGGATCGAGAACACTTGCTCGGTCAACACCGCCCCCGATAGCAGCGTGCCAAGTTCCAGCGCACCCAGGGTCACGACGGGAATCAGCGCATTGCGCAACGCGTGGCGCACGATCACGACCCATTCGCGCAGGCCCTTGGCGCGCGCGGTGCGCACGAAATCCTGGTCCAGCGCAGTCAGCATCGCGCTGCGCGTGTGCCGCATCAGGATGGCAGCGATCGAATTGCCCAGCACGAACGCCGGCATGATCGTGGTCGCGAGCGACGCCCGCCAGTCCTGCGTCAACGGCACATAGCCCGACGGAGGCAGCCATCCGAGGTCGACCGAGACCAGCAGGATCAGCATGATCCCCAGCCAGAATGTCGGCGTCGACAAGCCCATCAAACCTACGGCGTTCGCCACATAATCCCAGAACCGGTTGCGCTGCACCGCCGCCACCACCCCGGCCGGCACGCCGATCAGCACGGCAATCACGAATGCCATTGCGCTGAGCTGCAACGTTACGGGCAGCTTCTCTTCGATGAGCTGCGACACCGGCTGGCGGATGCGCCAGGAATAGCCGAGGTTGCCTTCCAGCACATTGCCGAGCCAATGCACGTACTGCACCGGCACCGGCTTATCGAGCCAAAGCTCGGCGCGGATCTGCGCCAGCACCTGCGGGTCGCCACGTTCCTCGCCCGCCATCACCAACGCCGGATCTCCCGGCATCAACTGTTGGAGGCAGAAGACCAGCACGCTGACCAGCAGCAGCGTCGGAATGATCTGCGCAATGCGCGTACCAAGGTGCCCGCGCATCAGCTAGTACCGGACCCGCAACATGTCATTGCGAGGAGCGAAGCGACGAAGCAACCTCGGTCGATCCTGTGTCCGGACCCTCCGCGCGTCCGCATGACCCAGGTTGCTTCGACGCTTCGCTCCTCGCAATGATATGTGGCTGCGGCGTTGCGCACTATTGTGCCATCTCCAGACCTTGCAATCGGATCATGCCGTCGGGAACCGGCCGGAACCCATGCAGCTTCGCCGTCATGCCGACGATGTTGCGCGGGATCCAGAGATACGTGATCGGCAGGTCCTGCGATTCCTGGTTCCACATCTGCGCATACAGCGCCTTGCGCTGCGCCACGTCGGTCAGCCCACGCGCCTCGGCGAGCAATTTGTCCACTGTCGGATTGGCATAGCCGCTGACGTTCTCCGCCTGCTTGCTGTGCAGGAATGAATAGACATTGCCGTCGATGTCCGCCCGTCCCGACCAGCCGATTGCATAGGCCTGGTAGTCGCCTTGCTCCGACAGCGACAGCGAGGCGGCGAATTCGGTGGCGCGGATGTGCACGTCGAATCCGGCCTCGGACGCCATCGACTGAATGACTTCCGCAGCCTGCATGGTGTCGGGATTGTTCGGCACCATCAGCTCCAGCGGAACCGGCGTCTTCACGCCGGCCTGCGCCAGCAACGCCTTTGCCTTCGCCACGTCGCGGGGCGGCACCTTCAGGCTGGGATCGTAAAATGGAGAACTCGCCGGCACCGCCTGCATCGTCGGCGCGTACATGCCGTTGTAGACCACCTGGACCAGCGCCGCGCGGTCGATCGCCAGGCTGAAAGCCTGCCGCACCAGCGCGCTCTTGCCGTACGGATTATCTGCCCGGGGCCCATTCGCCAGGTTGTTGGTGATGCCGAAATAGCCAAGCGAATCCGACACCACCAGCCGCAGCTTCGGATTGGATTTCACCGCCGCGGCGTCGGTGGGCAGGATATATTCCACCAGGTCGACCGCGCCGGCCTGCAGGTTGGCGAGCCGCGCCGAACTGTCCACGATGATCCGATATATCACCTTGTCGAAATGGATGTCCTTGGCATCCCAATACTGCGGGAAGCGTTGCAGCGTGATGTGGTCTTCCGGCACGCGCTCGACGAAGCTGAACGGACCGGCGCAGACCGGATGCAACGCGAAATTCCTGCCCTCTTGCTCGGCCGCCTTCGGCGCCACGATCATCCCGGCGCGATCCGTCAGTTGCGCCAGGAACGCGCCAGACGGCGATTTCAACACGACGCGCACGGTCAGGGGATCCGCCACCTCCACGTGGTCGATGTCGCTGATTTCGCTGCGGCGGAAGCTGCCCGGCATCGTCAGGTCGCGGTCCAGCGTGTATTTCACCGCCGCCGCATCCAGCTTTTCACCATCCTGGAACAACACGCCGGGCCGCAGGTGGATCAGCAGCGTCGTCGGGTCCGCCCATTCGTAGCCGGTGGCAAGCTGCGGCACGATCTGCAGCTTCTCGTTGATATCGAACAGCTTGTCGCACAGGCCCGCGAACACGATGCGGCCGACATAGGTGCGGGCCAGGGTGGGATCGAGCAGGTCGGCATCCTCGCGCAGGGCGATACGCAGCGTCTGAGCGGCGGCGCTTCCTGCCGTCAGGGCGGTGGCAGCCGCCAATAGCGCGGCGACCAGCAGGCGTCGCATCGTGATCGTCCCCCTTCGTTGCAGCCGGGCTGTGGCAGCATCTCTGCCGTGATCGGCGCCGCGTGGCAAGCCGCCCCTTACCGTCCAGGCGAGACGCGGCTAAGCAGGACGCGACACGCGATTCTCCTGCATTGGATTCTATGGCATGGCAAACCGGATTTCTCCGCCGGACGAGGCATGGCGTTCCGACCCGCAACGCGACTTCCTCGCCTATCAGGTGCTGGCGCTGGCCGATGTGCTGTTGAACACCTATTTCGGGGACGATCTCAAGGAAACCGCCTACGCCACTTGGCAGCACGACAAGCACCGCCGAAAAGGCCTGGACGACACGTTTCTGCTCGACGATCGCGAAGACGATCCCATGCACGGGTCGTTCCGGCTGTACGCGCTCGGATCCGCAAACTCGTTCAGCCTTGAACTGGCGCATGCGGATTTCGCGACTGAAGTCGCTGTCACGTACGACGTCGATGAGGGCGCCATGCGGTCCGGCCGTATCGAGCGTTTCACGGGTCGGGTTCCGGCGGCGATCGCGGCTGCGGCCCACTGGACCGATGAAGCGCTGGAATCGGACCTGGAGGAACTCGATGAGTCAGGCATTGCCGGGATGTTGGCCGGCCTTGGGCCTGACGAAGACGAAGAGCAATCCGACGAGCCGCCCGACGTCACGGAGGACGATCGGCGCGCCGTGAACCGCATGGCAAAGCACCTGCGCAAGCAGATCGGCGGGGCGGATCCGCCGGAACTGCCGGAGGAGGATCGCGACTGGCTGGAGAACGAGCCGCAGTGTTTGTGGCCGATCCTGGACGGCGCGATCGCCGCGGCGACGGCCAAAAAGCGCGACGAGAAGCTGATGGCCGCCTGGCATTTGTTGCTGGGCGAACAATTGACCCTGATCCGCTATCGTGCCGAACGCGGCCACGACTGGGCGGACCGGATGCTGACCGACTATCAGGATCGCCTGATCCGCATTGCCGGCGAGAAGACGCTGGCGCACCAGGATCTGCTGCCGATCGTTACCGCGCTCGGCCATGCCAAGGTGGATGTCGATCCCGCATTGAGCGAAGCGTTGATGGGCACTGGACCAGGCTTGCCCGCGTCGGTGCCGCCGGAGCAAGCGCTGAACCAGCTTGTGCGCCCGTTGATCGACGAGATGGCCAGCCAGGTCACATCGCCCTTCGAGGTGATGGAGGCGATGAACGAAACCGCCGGCGTGATGCCGGCCGAACTGCGCTGCTTCATGGCGCACGAGTTGGCGCTGTCCCCGCATGCGGTCATGCGGGAGACGGTGCCGATGATGTTGCTCGACGCCAACGAGGAAGTGCGGCGCGCGGCCGCGCTTGCACTGGATCAGACCGCAGCGCCGGAAACGCTGTCGCCGGTCTCGCTGCGCCGCGCGATCGCCTTGCGCAACTGGATCCCCGAGGCCGACCGCGCCCCGCTGGATCAGGCGATCCGCAAGGCGCGCGCCAAGGGCGTGCAGCCGGCACAATGGCAGTCCGCCGCGGAGCATGTCGCGCGCGTTTCCCCGATCGACGGCAGCGGTGCGCAGAGCGTCGTGTTCGTCGGGAAATCCGGGCGCACCGGCTTGTTCGCGGGGCTGCTGTTGAAGCAGGCCTTCGGCATTCGCGACGCGTGGTGCAGCCCGGATACGCCACGGCGCGAGATCGCCTCGGCCGTCGCCAGCTTGCAGCGCCAGGTTGCGGCACCGGAAATCGAACACGCCTATGTCGATGTCGCAATCCAGAACGCCATCGCCGCCGGCGTTGCCCAGGCCCATCCGCCCGATCCGGCCCTGCTGCAGATCGCCGAGGCGACCAACGGTGCGGACTGGAAGGATCGGGCGCTCGATGTTCAGGGGGAAAGCGAGCGCTTGTTCGAGGCGTTGCCGGCCGAGCAACAGACCGAAGCCGCGGTGACCGCATCGATCGCGCGCACGCTTGCCTGGATGCGGAACCACCACCTGGCCGATTCCTGGTTCGAAGACGACGCGGAAGTGAACGATTTGCTGGAGGCAATGCGCCGGCAGCCTCCTGCTGCCGCAACCCGCGCCCTGCTGGATGGACCGATGAACACGCGGCGCGGCACCTGGGCGGAGCGATTCCTGCTTACGGCGTTGTGGGCGCGGGCGGTGAAGCCGGGTCAGCCGCCGGCGCTCGGCACGGGCGCCCGCGCGATCACCTGGGGCGACCTGGCCCTTTTGGCGCGAGAGACGCTGTCGGCCCGGCCGCTGCATGAAATCCCGGTCATGGAGGAGATCGCTGCGCGCACCGTGGCCGCGGCCCGAAGCGGCCGATTGTAACGCGTGGGCGAGGTCAGGAACCCGCCGTCCGGAGTCCCCCCAAGGCGACGGCGTGACGACCGGTCTTGCCCTTCGGCGCGGGCCGGGCAAATTTGCCAATGTTGCATTGCAGTGTCGGGAAAATTTACAACCACACGTAGTAATGCATCGAGGTTCACGAGAAGTGCCTCATTCCTCTCGACTTTCTTTCCTGGCACGGTTTCTGCATGTCACGGCGTGAACGTGACGGGCCTGGAGCGACCGCCGATGTTTGCCGAGGATCGCCTGGAAAGAATGCTGTTAATTTGCCTCCCCGTGATGATCGTCTTGTTGGGCTGCGGTGCCAGCTTGGTTCGGCCGCATTTGGTTATGGACGTGCTCGACGTGATTACCGCCTGGACCGGCACCTCGATCCCGCTGGCGGTGCTGATCGGCCATTGCGCGCTCAACGAGGACTAGAAAGCCCGCTTCAGGGCTGATTGCGCGTTACATCTCCTCCACCTGATCGACGCCGGGCAGCAGTTTCAGCGCCTGAGCCAGGCGTGGGGTGACGTTGAATCCACCCGGCAGCGCGATCTCTACCGTCTGCGCTGCCCCGAGGCGCGGTACCAGCACAACCCGGCCCTTGCCGCTGCCGGCCGTGCCGAGCAAGTCGTGGATGTGGGGGACGGCGGCTGTCTCGCGCAGCCAGACCTTCATCGACGCGCCCGCCGCGGCCGCGGCCTGATCCAGCAGCGCGACATCCTGCGCCGTGACGCGCAGCGACTCGCCTTCCTGGCGAAGATCCGCGGTGACCAGCAGGTTGATGCCGTCCGCCACCAATTCCCGCGCCCGCGCAAGCACTTCCGAGAACAGGGTGACTTCGCAGGAACCGGAGGCATCGGAGAGGCGGACCCAGGCCATGCGGCTGCCGGTACGGGTGATGCGTTCCTTGATCGCCACCACGTTGCCGGCGAGCTTGACCCGCGCTGCGCCCGCCTGGGCGCGTGCTTCCACTTGCGCACAGGGGATCACGCCGAGCCGGCGCAACGCCTGGGCGTAGGCATCCAGCGGATGGGCGGTGAGATGGAAGCCGATCGCCTCGGCTTCGAACGCGAGGCGCTCAAGTTGCGGCCAGTCGGGTGTGGGCGGCAGGCGCAGTGGCTCCGGCTGGCTGGCGGCGCTGCCGAACAAGCCGATCTGGCCGCTGCCGCGTTCTTCCGCTTCGGCAACGGCGCGCCGCAGGATCGTTTCGGCGGCGGCAAACAGGCGGGCGCGGTTGCTGTCCATCGCATCGAAGGCACCGGCCTTGACCAAATGCTCGATCTGCATGCGGTTGAGCTGGCGCGGATCGACCCGGGCGGCGAAATCCGCCAGGCCCGCAAAGGGGCGGTCGCCGCGTGCCACCACCACGGCCTGCATCGCTGCCAGGCCGACCTTCTTGATGGCCGCCAGCGCGTAACGGATGGCGAGCCTGCCGTCGGCATCGCGTTCCACCGAGAAATCGGCACCGGAACGATTGATCTCGGGCGGCAGGATGCGAATGCCCGACCGTTCCGCCTCCTGCTTCAGCGCCGCCAGCCGGTCGGTATTGCCCAGCGCCAGGCTCATGCAGGCGGCGATGAACACCTCTGGGTGGTTAGCCTTCAGCCAGGCGGTCAGGTAGGCGAGCAACCCGTATGGCGCCGCATGGCATTTGTTGAAGCCGTAGCCGGCAAACTTCGCCATCAGGCCGAACACTTCCTCGGCTTTCTTCGGGTCGATGCCGCGGGCCGTGGCGCCATCCATGAAGATCTGGCGCTGCGCTTCCATCTCGGCCGGGATCTTCTTGCCCATCGCGCGGCGCAGCAGGTCGGCACCACCCAACGAGTATCCCGCCATCTTCTGCGCGATCTGCATCACCTGCTCTTGGTAGACGATGATGCCGTAGGTTTCCGCAAGGATGTCGCTGATGTCCGGGTGCGGCGCTTCCCACACGCCGGCGTGCTTGCGGCGACAGTAGTCGGGGATGCTGTCCATCGGGCCGGGGCGATACAGCGCCACCGCGGCCACCAGGTCCTCGAACCGGTCGGGGCGCATCTGGCGCAGCATGTCGCGCACGCCCTGGCCTTCCATCTGGAACACCCCGCCGGCGTCGCCCTTCGCCAGCATCTCGTAGGTTCTGCGGTCATCCAGCGGCAGCCGATTCAGGTCGATGTCGATGCCCAGGCCATGCAACAACCCCTGCGCACGCTTCAGGATGGTGAGCGTGGTGAGCCCGAGGAAATCGAATTTCACCAGGCCCGCTTGCTCGACGTATTTCATCGAGTATTGCGTGACCAGGAACTCCGAGCGCGGATCGCGATACAGCGGCACCAGCTCCATCAACGGCCGGTCGCCGATCACCACGCCGGCGGCATGGGTAGAGGCGTGGCGGTACAGGCCCTCGATCTGCAGGGCGATTTCCATCAGGCGCGCGATGCCTTCGTCCTGGTCGCGCATCTGCTGCAGGCGGGGCTCGCCGTCGATCGCCTGCTGTAACGTAACCGGCTTCGCCGGGTTGTTGGGGATCAGCTCGGCGACCTTGTTCACCTGGCCAAACGGCAGGCCGAGCACGCGTCCCACGTCCCGCACCGCGGCGCGGGCCTGCAGTTTTCCGAAGGTGATGATCTGCGCCACCCGGTCGCTGCCGTATTCGTTGCGCACGTAGTCGATGACCTGGTCGCGGCCCTCCTGGCAGAAGTCGATGTCGAAATCGGGCATCGACACGCGTTCCGGATTGAGGAAGCGCTCGAACAACAGGTTGAAGCGGATCGGGTCGACATCGGTGATGGTCAGTGCCCAGGCCGCAACCGAACCCGCACCGGAGCCTCGGCCGGGGCCGACCGGAATGCCCTGCGCCTTCGCCCATTGGATGAAGTCGGCGACGATCATGAAATAGCCGGAGAAACCCATCGTGCCGATGACGCCGAGTTCGTAATCCAGGCGCTCGCGGTACTTGGCGCGCGTCTCGGCATCGGCGCCGATCGCATCCATGCGGCGGTCGAGTCCTTCCACCGCCATGGCGCGGACGGTTTCGTCTTCGGTAGCGCCCTCGCGCACTTTGGGGCAGACGGGCAGCAGCGGCTTCCTCGTCTCCATCATCACGGCGCAGCGGCGCGCGATGGC
>Ga0335075_10007170_pt1 | contig 17161 bp, 20 predicted proteins | sample Lox_Sample_24_FD_206723 | JGI IMG/M metagenome (GOLD analysis project Ga0335075, IMG submission 206723) | Soil microbial communities from Loxahatchee National Wildlife Refuge, Florida, United States - Lox_Sample_2.4 | ecosystem: Environmental > Terrestrial > Soil > Wetlands | place: USA...
CATGGCCTTCTCCTCGGATCCTCGTACTCAGGGACTGCGGACGGTTTGTCAGTGCGAGCACGCGGCGATCAGGTCGGTGATCGGCCGGCGCGGACGTGCGGCGAAGCCGGAGTGAGTGCCGTAAGCGCGGTGCCCGTAAACCAGCGGCGGCGCGGTTCGGGTCTCGGCGTGCCAGACCGTGCCGAGCAGCAGCATGTGGTCCCCGCCCCGCACCGCCTGGGTGAGCTCGCAGGCCAGCCACGCCGGCGCATCGGACAGCCGCGGCAGCCCGTGGTCGTAATGCCAGTCGGCCGCCGCGAAGCGGTCCGCTGAGGGCTGGGCGAACAACCGGGCGGTCTCTTCCTGCCCCTGGCCCAGGACGTTCACGCCGAACCGCCGGGTCCGCAGCGCAGGCTCAAGGAGGCGAGAGCCGCGGTCAAGCGCCACAGTGATCATCGGAGGTCGCAGCGACAGGGAGGCGAATGCGCTCACCGTCGTGCCGAACGGGGCGCCGCCGGCGGCCGTGACGATCGTGACCTGGGCGCAGACGGCGGCCATCAGATCCCGGAAAGCCTCCTCACCGACCATGAGGTCCTCCCGCATCCACTCGCTTCACTAACATGTATAATTAATAATGATTGATAATGACTGTTATATCCTCAATCGTCAAGAGCCTCGCTATGATTGATCCGCCAGCGGAACTGACCGTGAAGGAGCCTCGAGTGGCCATTGCCGGCGAGCACGTCGGGGCAACCCGCACCGACGTCGGCGAAGCCGAGACCGTCCAGGCCGAGATGGCCTTCCGGCGTAGCGACTGGGAGCATCCTGCCGGGCGCTCCCGCGCCGAGCAGGCGGCCGATCACGTGGCTGGCCTCGCCGCTGCGGCGCAGCCCGGTACCCGCCTCGGCACCAAGGAAGATGTGCGGGCCCGGTGCGGCGTGTCGGTGGGCACGTTCAACGAGGCGCTGCGGCTGCTCCAGACCCGTCATGTGATCACGGTGCGGCCCGGGCCCGGCGGCGGGTTGTTCGTCACGAACCGGGCCGCCACGGTCCGGCTCGGCAACTCCCTGCTCGAACTGGACGCCGACGAACCCACGGTGGCCGAGGCTGTCCGTATCAGGGACGCGCTGGACCCGCTGCTGATCGAGGACGCGCTGTGGCACGCCTCCCCCGCCGATCTCGCCGTTCTCCGCGAGTGCCTGGAGCCCATGGCCGCGGCGGCCGCAAGCGGGGATCCAGCAGCCTTCGTGCACGCCAACTGGCAGCTGCATGCTCAGATCGCGGCGATCAGCCCCAGCCAGCTCCTGCGCTCCCTGTACAGTTCCCTGCTGGAGATTATTGAGCGGCACATGCTGTCTGTGCTGCCGGCCGAGGGCACACCGCTGCCTGGCTACATCGAAGATCGCTACCGGCTGCACGCCAATCTGGTCACGGCGCTCGAACGCCGGGACACCGCCGAGACGAGTCGCCTCATCGCCATGCACAACACTCAGGGATGAGCCGGCCATGACACTATGACCGGCGCCCGGCCACGGCGTCGTACCGGCGTTTCGCAGTGAGCGGACGGGCACCGTCGGCGTCCAGCGTCGCCAGCGTCGCGACCTCCTCGTCACGGAGGAGCCCGGTGATAGCGTCCTGGATCTCGGTCAGGCCGGGCTCCGGCCCGTTCATGATCCGGAGGCCGGCGGCCAGCCGAGCGCGGCCAGGTCCAGCGGCGCGGCGACCGTCCCGCACTTACCGCAGGTCCGCGCCGCCTCGTCGGCGGAGAACCGGGCGCAGGCCGCGGCGTAGTACTGCACGGCCGGAGAGCCGTTGTCGTGCTCCCACTCATAGCGCCGCAGCTCGCTGTCGCAGCCGTCGCAGTACCACGCGGCGCCCTGGAGCCCCGCTTCCAGCGGCTGGAACCGGATCGTCACGCCCTCCTCGACGGGCACGATCCGGTGTGGCGTGCCTGCCGGGATGTAGACGTGGTCGCCGACGACCATCCGGAACCTGTTGACCGAGCTGTCGCGCAGGTGGACGTCCGCCATCCCGGACAGCTGGCTGAGCACGTTGTCCTTCGAGCAGATGAGGTGGAACGGCTGCGGCTGCCGGTTCCGGGAGAGGTAGAGCTGCGGGTCGGTCTCCTCCGGCAAGACGGCGGCATCCTCGTACTCGCCCACGTCGGCCTTGAAGGCGTGCAGCATCCGGCGGCGGTTCATGACGCGGCCTCCTTCAGGGTGCGGTGCGCGGCGCTGACCGCCTGCGTCTGGTGCACCTGCCGTCCCCAGCCCCACCGTTCGGCGGGGAACACGTCGTTGACGTGCCCGCACTCGGCGCAGATCCGGCCCTCCTCGCTGTTGCGCAGCTCGACGAACTTCAGCGAGTGGTACAGCGTCGCGAACTGGCGAATCGGGTCGTCGTCCGCCCCGTAGCTCTCCGCGTCGTACCCCGGCAGCCCGTGCGGGGTCGCGTCGTAGTCGTGCCGTACCAGCTCGGCTTTGCACTTCTTGCAGCGCGCGAGCACCGCCTCCCGCTGGTCGCCGGACGTCGACTGGTGCTGAGTGATGACCATGACCGCGAACGCCTCAGGGTCCTTCTCGTTGCGCAGGAACGAGTTCACCCCGTGCAGCTGCTGGGTCACGAAGATCTGCCCCGGGGCCAGCATCGCATTGTTCGCGCCGTAGGTGACCACGACCTCGTTCACCGTGTTCCAGTGGAAGAAGTGCCCGTACTCCATGTCCGGCCCGCCGGTCAGCACCGCACCGCAGGGCACGATCGCGCCGGCCGAATCGTAGGGAAACAGCGGCATCAGCTCTGCCGCCGCTTTTGCCATCCGCTCGTAGACGTTTACCTTGAGCGGCTCGCGATCGGGATCGGGCGGCGGGATCCGCCGGGTGTCCTCCAGGTCCACGCTTCACCTCACTATGTAGCGCCATGCGGAACACTGACCCCTATTGTGAGACATGATTCGCGCAGGAGACAAGACCCTACGTTACGGAAAAAACTCGTGATCAGCCGGTACGGGGACGTTCGCCTCAGCCGACGCGCTCGCCGAGCTCGCGCGCGACCCGCATGGTCGCGGTGGCGGCGGTCTTCACCCACGCCTCGTCGGCGCGGGACAGGGGCGCGGTGGTCACCAGAACGCAGCGGACGCGGCCGCGCTTGTCGCGGACCGCGGCCGCGACCGCGGCGACGTCGTCCTCGCTCTCCCCGTGGTTGACCGCGTAGCCCAGGCGGCGGACCTCGGCGATCTGCTCGAGCAGCTCCTCGACGGTGGTCAGCGCCCGGGGCGTGGGCGCCTCAGGCATCCCGGAGGGGTACAGGGCGGCGATCTCCTCGTCGGTGCGCTCCGCGAGCAGGGCCTTGCCGGTGGCCGTCGAGTGCGCGGGCAGGATCCACCCGGTACGGCTGCCGGTGCGAACCATCCGGTCGCTTTCGACACTGTCCAGGAACAGGACGCTGGTATCGCCGCGCATGATGCCCAAGTGGGCGGTCTCGCCGGTCAGGTCGCGCAGCTCCACCAGGGCCGTGTGCGAGATCGCGCGGATGTCGATCTTCGCCACGACCGCCAATCCGATGTCGACCAGCGCCGGTCCCGGCCGGTAGGCACGTGAGTGCTCGTCCTGCTCCACGAACTGGTGGTGGCTGAGCGTCGCCAGCATCCGGTGCACCGTCGACCGGGACAGTCCCATGTCCCGCGCCACCTGGTTGACCCGGATCATCTCGTGATCCTCGAAGAGACGGAGCAGTCGCAGCACGTTGTCGACCGCGCCGATCAGCGAGCCCGGGCGGTCGGACGGGGTGCCGTCGGAAACCTGCTCCACGCAAGCAGGGTAGCGCATCCCGCTCTTGCACATCGTCTACCGAAGTAGCAAAATACGGGACACTGTTCCGTAGCGTGACACGTTTAAAGGAGAGAATGCGATGGCGCTGTTCCTGAGCCTGCACCAGGCCCCGGGCCTGTCACCCGAGGAGATCGCCGGTTATGGCCCGGATGTCGCCAAGGGCGTCTACGCGACGTTCCGCCAGCTGTACGTCAACACCGACACCGGCTTTATCGTCTCGGTGTACGAGGCGGACAGCGCCGCCGCAGTCGAGCAGGAGTTCGAGCGAGTCGGCTTCCCGTTCGACTCCATCAACGAGATCGACTTCACGCTGAGCGCGGCTGAGCTCGCGGAGATGCTCGCCCGTGGCTGACGAGCCGCGCCTTGACCGGCCGGTCACCTTGGCGTTCCGCGGCGACTGGGGCCAGGCGAACATGCACCGGATCTGCGGCTGGCTCGCCCAGGAGATAGGCGACCGCTCGCCCCGGGGGTCCGAGTTCGCGATCTGGTCCGGCCGCGGCGGCTCCGACCAGATCGTGGCGCTGCGTTCCGGTACTGCTGACATCGCCGTGGTCACCCCGGCGGCCGCGGTGCACCTGCTCCAACCCGGCGACCTGTGCGCGCTCGGCGTGATCGGGCAGCGGGACCGCCTCGTCGTCGTGGCGGACGCCGCGCTCCCCGTCAGCACCGTCGCGGACCTCGCCACTGTTCCCGGCGGCGTGACCGTGGCGACCTCTCCAGATGACGGCGTCAACCTCATCGGCCTCGCCGCGCACAAGGCCCTGCGGCTGGCAGGCGTGGACCCCGGCAAGCTCTCGTTCCGCTACGACGAGCGGCCGTTCCCGCCGATCAGCTGGTTCGCCGACGGCGAGGCGGACGTGCTCATCCACGAGGCAGTCATGACGCCGCAGTGGCAGCGGATCGCCGACAAGCGCCCGGTGCGATACCTCCCGTGGGGCGAGCAGGTGCTGGCCGCGTTCGAAGCCGAGGGCTGGCCGTCCGCCACGGTTGAAGCCGGCTACCTGCCCGGCCTGGCCGAGGACCTGCGCACCCTCGACTTCTCCGACTTCGTCCTGCTTTGCACCAAGGCCCTGCCCGACGACGTCGCCTACCTGGCCGCGTGGTGCATGGTGAAGACCCGGCGGGCGCTGGAGGCGCAATACGCCCACCTGCCGCAAGACCACTCCCCCGTCACCTACCCCCTGGTCCCGGCCGACATGGCCCGGACGCCGGTCCCGCTCCATCCGGCGGCGGCCCGCGCCTACGCCGACGCCGGCGACGACCCGGCCGCCGGCGCGCGCATCTGGAGTTGACCGCCCATGGCGTACGTCATCAACGAGCACTGCATAGATGAGCTGGACGGCTCGTGCGTCCAGTCCTGCCCCGTCGACTGCATCTACGAGGGCCTGCGCAAGCGCTACATAAATCCAGACGAGTGCATTGACTGCGGAGCGTGCCTGCCCGAGTGCCCGGTCGACGCGATCCTCGCTCCCGACGACTCACCCGACCCGGTCTGGACCGCGGACAACGCCGCGTTCTTCACCGAGAAACTCCCCGGCCGGGACACCCCGCTGGGCTCGCCAGGCGGGGCCGAACCGGCCGGCCAGGTGGGGACGGATACGCCGCTGGTCGCCGGCTGGATCAAGACATGACCGCGGACGTGCCCATCCTGATCATCGGTGGCGGAATCGGCGGCATGACCGCCGCCCTCGCGCTGGCCCGGGCGGGCTTCCCAGCGCACATCGTCGAGCGGTCTCCTGAGTTCGGCGAGATCGGCGCGGGCATCCAGCTCGCCCCGAACGCGCTGCGCATCCTGAACGGCCTCGGCGTGCTCCCGGAGCTGTCCGAGCTGGCGGTCCATCTCCGGCACCTAGTGCTCATGCAGGCCGAGACCGGCCGACATCTCACCACCGTGGACTTTGGCGAGCCGTTTGAGCGGCGTTACGGCCATCCGTACACCGTCATGCACCGCGGTGACCTGCTGACCGTGCTGCACCAGGCATGCCGGGCGGAGGACCGGATCACGCTGGAGGCTAACCGCGAAGTCACCAAACTCAGCGACCACGGCGCCACGGCCCGGATCCGGTTCACCGACGGCGGCAGCTACGAATGCGGCGCGGTCGTCGGCGCCGACGGCCTGTGGTCGACAGCCCGCACGCTGATTTCCGGTGACCACCCCGTCTGCCAGAAGTTCGTCGCCTACCGCGGCGCGTTCCCGGCCAGCGACGACTCGATCCCGGCGGCCGAGAACGGCGTCCCGGCCGGCCCGGACGACGAGATCATCTGGATCGGGCCCGGCAAGCACCTAGTCCAGTACCCGATCCGCCGCGGCGAGCTGTACAACCAGGTCGCCGTGTTCCACAGCCGGAGCTACTCCCGCGAGGCCGAGCTGACTGACCGCTGGGGTACCCCCGCCGAACTGGACCAGGCATTCGCCGCGTGCTGCGATCCGGTGCGCGCCGGGGTGGCCCTGATAGGCCGTGACCGGCGGTGGGTGATGTACGACCGGGAGCCCCTGGACAACTGGACCACCGGCCGGATCACTTTGCTCGGCGACGCCGCGCATCCCATGGTGCAGTACCTCGCGCAGGGTGCCTGCCAAGCCATCGAGGACGCCGGCTGCCTGGCCCGCCAGTTCACCCGGTATGACGGCGACGTTGTGAAGGCCTTCGCCGCCTACCAGGCCGAACGCATCCCACGAACGGCGCTGATCCAGCGTTCCGCCCGGATCTGGGGGCAGATCTGGCACGACAACGGCCCGGTCATCCCGATGCTCCGCGACCGGATCCTCACCCGGCGCGGCCCGGACGACTACACCGACCTGGACTGGCTCTACCAGGACCAGCCGGAGGCGAGCTGAGCCATGACCACCCCCGTGATCGAGGAAGTCGTCCGCGCCAGCCGGGCACTGGCCACCGCCGGGCTGAGCGACATGGTGTGGGGGCACGCCGCGATTCGCGACCCGGATGGGCGCGGCGTCTGGATGAAGGCGGCAGGCTGGGGCTTCGAGGAAGTCGAAGCCGACCGGGTGCTGCTGGTCTCGCCCGACGGCGAGGTGCTATCGGGGGCGGGCAGGCGGCACATCGAGTACCCGATCCACACCGAGATCATGCGCCGCCGGACCGATGTCGGCTGCACGGTGCATACCCACGCGCCCGCGCTCAGCGCCTTCGCGTGCCTGGGTGTGCCGCTGCTGCCCATCTCCCACGACGGCGTTCTGTTCTGCGACCCCCCGGTCCCGCGGTTCACCCGGACCGGCGCGCTCATCGCCTCGGCGGATCTGGGCGTCGCCCTGGCCGACGCGCTCGGCGACGCGCCCGCGTGCCTGATGCCCAGCCACGGCGCGGTCTCGGCCGGGCCCGACGCGGCGGCCGCCGTCATGTACGCGGTCCTGCTCGAGCGGGCCTGCCGGACCCAGCTCATGGCCATGGCGGCCGGCGATCCGAAGGTCTGGTCCGACCCCGCCGAAGCCGAGCTCAAGCGTGAGCAGGTATGGAATCCCGGACAGCGGCAGGCAGGCTGGCAATACCTGCTCCGCACGGCAGAGAGGACCGCCACCCTATGACCTCGACGGTGCGGATCACCCACTACGGGCACGCCTGCGTGCTAGCCGAGCTGCCCGATGGAACCCGGATCCTGTTCGACCCGGGCACCTACTCGGCCGGCTTCGAGGAGCTCACGGGCCTCGACGCGATATTCATCACCCACGATCATCCCGACCACCACGACGCCGAACGGCTGCCGCGACTGGCCAAGGCCAGCCGCCGTCGAGGGCATCTGTGAAGGAGAGTAATGGTCACTGCGCGGTTCCATGACGACACCCCCGATGTAGACGGCCTGTATGGCGACCTGGCGGCGGCCGACCTGCAGCCGCTGTGGACCCAGCCCGGCCTGCTGACCCGGACGCCGGACCGGCTCAGGCCACACATCTGGCGGTGGAAGACTTTGCGGGATCTCGCGGAGCGGTCCGGCGACCTGGTCGGCATCGATCGCGGCGGCGACCGGCGGGTGCTCTCGCTGTCCCACCCGGATCTGGGCGGGCTGCCGTTCGCCACCCACACGCTGTGGGGCGCGGTGCAGTTCCTGGGCGCCGGGGAACTCGCCCCCGCCCACCGGCACACCCCGGCGGCGCTGCGATTCGTGCTGGAAGGCAGCGGCGTGTGGACACTGGTAAACGGCGATGCGATCCACATGGCACCGGGCGACCTGATCCTCACCCCGAGCTGGACCTGGCACGAGCATCACAACCCGGGCACCGAGCCCATGATCTGGTTCGACGGCCTCGACCTTCCCCTGGTGCGGGGCCTCGACGCCATCTTCTTCGAGCCTGGCAGCGAGGAGCTGACCGGGTACGAGCCGGCGCCGGCGTCTCGATCTGAGCACCTCTACAGCGGGGCCGGCCTGCTGCCGGCCGGTGAGCAGGCAGACGTAGAAGAGCCGGCGTCCGGCCGGTCCTCCCGGCTGCTTGCCTACCGCTGGCCATCGGTCGACGCGGCCCTGTCCCGGCTGATCGAGACCACCGGGCAGCGTATGGCCCGCGTCCGCTACGCCGACCCGGCAACCGGGCGGGACATTATGCCGACGGTGCGGGCGGAAATGTGCCGAGTGCTCGCCGGGCACCGGACCTCAACGGTCCGGACGGCCGGCAGCGGCATCTGGGTCGTCTACCGCGGATCGGGCGCTACCGTGATCGACGGACACCGCTTCCGCTGGACAGCCGGAGACATGTTCGTCACGCCGTCATGGGCGGCGGTCGATCACGAGGCCGACGACGACGCCGACCTGTTCCACTTTTCCGACGCGCCGGCACTCGACGCGCTCGGCCTCGCCCGCACAGAGCAAGCACGGCGGCAGCAGGACGTGCTGGCGGACGACGCAGGCTGACGACCGCGCTGACAATCCGTTACCGGTGCGACGGCGGCTGACGAGGAGAAACGAATGAGACTGGTGAGCTACGGCGGCGGTCGGGTGGGGTACCTGGCCGGCGATCAGGTGTTCCCCATGCCCGTCCGGACAATGCGGGATGTGATCGCTATGTGGAACGCCGGAGAGCTGTCCGTTCCAGACCGCGAGAGCGGAATCCCGCTCCGCGATGCCCACCTTCGCGTGCCACTCGCCGATCCATCCAAGATCATCGCGGCCCCGGTGAACTACCGGGACCATCAGGCGGAAATGAGCACCGACTCCCAGGTCGGCGCCCTCGGCTTCTTCCTCAAGGCTCCCTCGTCGCTGCTCGACCCCGGCGGCACCATCCAGCTTCCCTACCACGACCGGCGGTTCGACCAGGAGGGGGAACTCGCACTAGTGATCGGCCGGACCGCCCGGCAGGTCAGCGAACAGGACGCACTGTCCTGCGTGTTCGGCTATACCGGGCTGCTTGACATCACGATGCGAGGCGGCGAAGACCGGTCCACCCGCAAGTCCTTTGACACCTTCACTCCCATGGGCCCGGTCCTTGTTACCGCCGATGAGTTCGGGGATCCCGATGACGTGGAGTTGCGCTGTTGGGTATCTGGCGACCTGCGCCAGAAGGCCAGCACACGCGACCTGATCTGGGGCGTGGCACGACTCGTGTCCTACGCATCCTCGGTCACAACCCTCTATCCAGGGGACGTGATCACCACCGGCACCCCGGCTGGCGTGGGCCCGCTCACCGCCGGGGACACCATCCGGCTGGAATTGTCCGGGCTGGGGCTGGATCTGGTAGCCCAGGTGGCCGCGGATAACACGATCGCCTCGCCGACATCCGGCCATAACCGCGGGCCCGTCCCGCCCCCAGCCCCGCCGGGCGCCGCTAAATGACCGTCAGATACGCGGCCTCCACGCCGATTGGCTGGCCGGCTCGAAGGTGAACAGGTCCATCACCTTGAACGTGATGAGGGTTCCGTCCCGGACGGTCCAGTCGTACGGCCTCAGCGAGTGCGGATGCCGTCATAGAGCAGGTCGACGATCCGCCGGCTTGTTTTCCGCGGGTCGGGGTCCTCGGTGGCTCCCGAGCCCATCCGCGCCAGGATCGGGCCGACGAGGACTTCGTTGACGAACGCAGCGTCGGTTCCTGGCCGGATCTCGCCGGAGGCGATGCCCTGCTCGATGATGCCGTACATGGCCACTCTGCGGGGGGTCACGATCTCCTCGAAGTACCGGCGGTACAGCCCGGGGAACGCGGCTGCTTCCGCGAGGAGGGCGCGGAGCATGCTGCTGGCCCGCTTGTCGAGGGTGCGCTCGATCAGGACCGCCAGCTGGGCGGCCAGGTTATCTCTCGCCGTGTCCCCGTCGGGCTGCGGGAGCGGCTTGTTGATCGCGTCGAGGACGTCGAGGTACAGCTCGTCCTTGGTCTTCCAGCGCCGGTACAGCGAGTTGCGGGACACGCCCACGTGCTCGGCGATCGTCACCAGGGACAGTCCCGACAGGGTCGCGCCGGCGCTGACCAGGTCCAGGACGGCCTCGATGGCGGCGGACTCGGTGCGGGGGTCCCGCTTGCGCCCGGCGGGGCGGGTGATCGCGTCCATGGCTCTCATCATATAACGGAACAGACCTGTTGCGTTCCGGAATCCATCGAGTTACGATACGGAACAGAGCTGTTCTGTTTCGCATAGAGGAGGACGAGGATGGCATACCGATTCGATGCCGCTCCCAAGGCCCTGGTCGCCGAGCGGCGAGCGCAGTTCACCGCCCTGGGCATCCCCGCGGCGATCATCGACGGCGTGGCGAGCCGGCTCGGCGAGGAGCTGTGGGACGACGAGCCCGGGAGCTGGGTCCGCGAGTGGTCGGCCGCGGCGGGCGCGGCCGAGGCCGGAGGCGACCCGCTGCTCGCCGCACTGTGCTTCGGCGTGGCCAAGTACCCCTGCCTGGCCAGCCAGGCTCATGGGCTCGCCTACAGCGAGCAGCTGCGGACCTACCTCGCGGCGTCCCCGGGCTTCCCGCTCAGCTTCGAGCGGCGGGTGCTCGACGTCGGCTACCACGGCGGAACGACCCCGGTCCCCGTCCACATCTACCGGCGCCCCGGTGGCTCACCCAGCGTGCCCGTTGTCCTGATGCTGGGTGGCGTCGACACCTGGAAGATGGACATCCACCACTCCATCCTGCAGGCCGCCGAGCGCATGAACGTGACGGTCGTCGGCGTCGACGGCCCCGGCGTCGGGGAGTCCACGGTGGCCAGCCAGCCCGACGGCGACCTGGTCCTGGCGGGCGTGGCCGCGCAGGTCCGCTCCCTGGGCAACGGCTCCGTTGGCGCCGCCGCCTGGAGCTTCGGCGCGACGTGGGCGGTGAAGCTCGCCCTGACCGGCGAGGTCGACGCCGCCGTCGCCATCGGCGGCCCGGTCGAGATGGCCTTCGACATCACGACCGTCCGGAACTGGCCGAACGGCATGTCCGGGATCATGGGCAACTCGCTGCACCGGGATACGCCGTTCGCCAGCGCGGAGGCCACCGCCGCGGGCCTGGCCGGGTTCAGGCTCAGCGCTCAGGGGCTGCTCGGCGGGTGGGGCCCCGCTCCCACACCGCTGTTCGTCGCCAACGGGGCCGACGACCCGTACGTGCCGCAGAGCGACACCACGATGTTCCAAGGCCGCCCCAACACCGTCGTCCGGCTCGAGCCGGGCGCGACCCACTGCGCCCCGGAGAAGTCGCGGGAGATCGTCCCCGCCGCCTTCGCCTGGCTGCGCAGCCAGCTCGGCTGATCGGGGGGCTAACCAAAGCATCTTTTCCCGAACGTACCGTGGCGCCTCTCCCAGGCGCCAATGACTCACAATGGCTGGGGGGCCACCATGAGTCCTGTTTCGAATGACTACATCGTGATCGGCGCCGGATCGGCGGGGTGCGTCCTGGCGTCGCGGCTGAGCGAGGATCCGGACGTGACCGTCCTGCTGCTCGAGGCCGGCCGTGACGGCCTGCTCGACGTGGTGCGCAATCCGCAGCGGTGGCCGGCGCTGGCCGGCTCCGAGCGGGACTGGGCATACCAGACGACCGTCCAGCGCGGCACCGGGCACGCGCACGCGATACCGCGCGGCCGCGGCCTTGGCGGCTCGCACGCCATCAACGCGATGGCGTTCCTGCGCGGCCACCGCACCGACTTCGACTCCTGGGCCTACGCCGGGAATCCGGGCTGGTCGCATGAACAGGTGCTGCCGTACTTCAAGCGCATCGAGGACGTCCCGCACGGAGATCCGCGCTACCGCGGGCGGGGCGGCCCGCTGGCGGTCGGGCCGACGGCGCGGCCGCATCCGCTGACGCTGGCGTTCACCGAGGCGTGCCAGCAGGCCGGTCATCCGCCGCGGGCGGACTTCAACTGCCGCGAGCTCGACGGAGCGGGCCTGCACGACATGACGATCACCGGCGGCCGGCGGCAGACGACGGCCGATGCCTACCTGCGCCCGGTACTCTCCCGGCGGAACCTCACCGTCGAGCTCGATGCTCCCGTGCGCCGGCTGGTCGTCGAGGGTGGCCGCTGCTCAGGGGTCGAGTACCTGCGCGGCGGCCGGCCCGAACGCGCGTACGCCAACGCCGAGGTAGTGCTGTGCGCGGGCGCGATCGGCTCGCCGCGGCTGCTGATGGTGTCCGGCATCGGCGATCCCCTGGAGCTGTCCGGCCTGGGCGTCGACACCGTCGCCGAAGTGCCTGGAGTCGGCCGCAACCTGCACGACCACGTCCTGCTTGGCGGTATCTGCGTGGAGGCCAGGCAGCCGATCCCGGCCGGCACCGGCAACCTGGGCGAGGCGGTGCTCTACTGGCGCAGCGACGATGCCCTGCCAGGACCCGACCTGCAAATCGTCCTGATCTACGCTCCGTACCTCAACCCGTGGCAGGAAGGGCCCGCCAACGCCTACACGTTCGCGGTCGGGCACATGCGGCCGGCCAGCCGCGGCCGGCTGTCGCTGTCGCGCGGGAACCCAGGACGGCCGCCGGTCATCGACCCCGGTTACCTCGGCGAACGGCACGACACGGAAGCGCTCGCGGTCGGTGTGCGGAAGGCGCTTGAGCTGCGCGCCCAGCCAGCGTTTGACCGGTGGCACGGGCGGGACGCCATGTCGGGCATCGAACACGCCGGACCGTCGGCCCTGGCCGAGTTCATCAGGCACGGGGTGAGCACGTTCAGCCACGCCGTGGGCACCTGCCGGATGGGGGTCGACAACCTCGCGGTCGTTGACCCGCAGCTCAGGGTCCACGGCCTGCGGGGCCTTCGCGTCGCGGACGCCTCGGTCATGCCGTCGATAACGACAACCAACACGAACGCCGCGACGATCATGATCGGCGAGAAGGCCGCCGACCTCATCCGCGGGCGGACGCTCGCGCCGCGGCCCGCCCGCGCCGCGGCGCTCGCCTGACTCCGCGCGGCGTAAGGAGAGACATCATGTCAGCTCAGATGCCAGCCCAGCCAACGCTCGGCGAGTACGTGATCGGCGTCGCGGGCCTGGCGCTCATGCGGCTCGCGTTCACCGGTGACGCCGCCGGCCGCGCCCAGCGCACCGAAGAGATCCGCGACATCCTCGGCGAGCTCGGCCAGGGGACCCGGTTCCGGGCCCCCGTCGCCACCGAGTACGACCTGCGAACCGGCTACCAGGAATGGTCGGCGACTTACGACCAGCCACTGCGGCTCTTCCCGATCGAGGAACCGCCGATGCGCGCGCTCATCGAGACTCTCCCGCCCGGAACGGTCCTCGACGCCGCGTGCGGGACCGGCCGGTATAGCGCCGTCCTCGCCGGCCGGGGCCACGAGGTGATCGGCGTCGACCAGTCCGGCGCCATGCTCGACATAGCGAGAAAGAAGCTGCCCGCCGCCGACTTCCGCGAGGGCGACCTGACGGCGCTCCCGCTGCCTGACCGCTCCGTGGACGCCGTGGTGTGCGCGCTGGCGTTGGTGCACGTCCCTGACCTCTCCCGCGCCATGCGCGAGTTCGCGCGGGTCATGCGGCCCGGCGGCAGGCTCGTCATCAGCGACGTGCACCCGTTCCTTGTCATCCTCGGCTGGCAGGCGCAGTTCCCGGCACACGACGGCGGAGGCGGGCACGACCCGGAACGCGGTTTCATGCGCCTGCACTGCCATCTGGCCTCCGCGTACACGAACGCGGCGGACGCCGCCGGGCTGCGGTTGCGGAGCCTCGCGGAGCCACCGCTCACCGGGGCGGCCGCGGTCACCCCGGCAGCGGATGTCGTCCCTGGCGCCAACCGCGCGGCGTTCACTGGCCTGCCCGCCGTATCGGTCTGGGACTTCGAACTGCCCAGCTAACCCGGCAAGGCCGGGGCCGCTCTCGTCCAGCGGATGTCACCTTGAGTAAGGTCTTTATCACTCAAGATGAGCGACCCGCCAGCCGCAGGTGAGGGGACTCGGATGGTATCGCTGTGACGACTGATCTGCTCGCGTGACGGGGATCGTCTTCGCGCTGCTGGCGGCGGGGTGCAACGCGGTCAGCATGACCACGCGCCACATCGCGAGCACGGCCGAGCCGAACCGCCCGGCCGGCTGGCGGCTCGCCGGCTACCTGCTCACAAACCTCCAGTGGCTCGCGGGATGGGCGGCGCAGATAGGGGCGTTCGTGTGTCAGGCGATCGCCCTGCACGGCGGCGCGGTCTCGGTGGTCCAGCCGCTGCTTGTCACCGAACTGGTCATCGAGCTGGTGCTGCGGCGGGCATGGATTCGCCAGTCGATCACCCCGGCCGCATGGGGCGGGGCGCTCGTGACGTGTGCGGGACTGGCGGTCTTCATCGTCGCCGCGGAGCCTCGCGGCGGCAATCCAGTGCCGGCGGCGGGCCGGTGGGCGTCGTCCATCGTCGCCTGCGCCGCCGTGGTCGCGGTGCTGACCGTGCTGGCCGCGCGCGGCTCGCCCGGCCGCCGGACCGCCCTGCTGGCCGCCGCCGCGGCCGTCACCTGGGCTCTCGAGGCGGCGTTCATCAAGACCGCGACCGATACCCTCGCCCAGTCCGGCGTGGCCGGGATGTTCGCCCGCTGGCCGGTATACGCGGTAGCCGCGGGAGGCGCGGTCGGCGTCGTGCTCGAACAGGCCGCCCTCCAGGCGGGGCCGCTGCGCGTCTCCCAGCCACTCGGCGTGATTATCGACCCGGTCGTCAGCATCGCGCTGAGCGTGGTGCTGTTCGGTGAGACTTTCGTCATGGACGCCGGCGTGCTGACCGCGGCCGCTATCGGGTTCTGCGCCATGTGCGCTGGAGTCGTCGTGCTGACACAGACCGTGCCGCCCACGCTCCAGCCGGACAGCGCGGAGCCACGACGGGCCCGTTCGGGATGAATTGATCGTGATCTTCCGGTCAGTCGCCCTCCAGCGACCGCTGCTGGGGAGCGATTCCGGAGAAGCTGGCCGCCGTCAGCGGCGCTGGGTTCAGGCGCAGGGCCCTGATGTCCTTAAGCAGCACGGTGAGCTGCTGGCCCAGCCCGGGAACCCAGTGGAGGATGACGATCGCGCCTGGGCTCAGCGGCTCGCCGTTCCAGGTCTCGACGCGGTTGCCCGACACGGTGGCGCTCCAGCCGACCAGGGCCGTCAGCCCAGCCCGGGCCGCGGCGACTTCGGTCGAGCGGTTGAAGGCCCCGTAGGGCGGCCGGCCGAGGGACGGGGGCTGGCCCAGCCAGCGGCCCAGATCCGTCCGGGCCTGCTTCCACTGGGCGGTGGCCTGGCTGAGAGAAATGCCGGTGAGGTTGGGGTGGGAGACCGTGTGGTCCCCGATTGTCCCGCCCGCGGCCACGAACGCCTTCCAGTAACCGAGGTTCTCCCTGGCGGCGTCGGCGATAAGGAACGCCGTAATCGGCAGGTAGTTGTGGTGCATGAGGGTCAGCACCTGCTGGCTGGGAGTCCAGCCGTCGTCGATGGTGATGTAGATGGCGCGTCCGGCCGAGTGCGCGAAACAGTACAGCTGGGAGACCGATGTGGTCTGCCGCTTGGCGCTGGGCAGGGCGGGGACAGTGACCGTGATCGTCCTCGTCAGCCGCTGCTGGCCAGTGAGCTCCACCACCAGAGTCGTCCGGGAACCCGCCGGCACCGGCACCCGGATCGTCCCGCCCGTGGCGGACCAGTCCCCGTCGCCCGCCGATACGGCCAGCCGGCTCTGAGCCAGGGACTGCTCCCGGCCGGCCCCGGCCGGGAGCACAACCCGGATCGTCACGATATTGGAGGCCGGAGACAGCGACCACGCAAGGGTGAGCGAGGCCGGCGCCGGGCCAGCTCGGCCCACGCAGCCGGTGACTACCGCCACCAGCGCCAGGAGCACGCCGAAGGTCGCGGCCCGCCCGAGCCGGAACTGACGGCCCATCCGCCGGGTGTGGCCGCCGTGTGTGGCGGCCCAGATCGGCGCGTGGGCTCTTCCCCGTGAATCCACGGCATCATCCTGGCGTCAGGTCCGGCTGATTTAGCGGACGCGGACGCGCGCGCCGCCCGTGTCATCCATGCCTGGCGCGATTGGCGAAGATGCGGCCGGCCTTTCGGCGGTGCTGATCGGCGCCAGGGTGTGCGGCCTGCTTATCCTGAGCGGTGCCACCGAATATCCGTCAGCTGACCGATGTCTTGCGCTGCAATTTGCAGCACTATTTGTCGTGCAACCGCACCGGGGCTGGTCTGCGGGCCCACCCCGGCACCCCTGATCGGTGAGAGGCATCATGACAGGCGCGAAGCTGCCCGTGATCAACCCGGGCGTCGCGCACTGCGCGCGGGTTTATGACTATCTGCTTGGCGGCCGGGATAACTTCGCCGCCGACCGCGCAGCGGGCAAGCAGATGATCGCCGCCTTGCCGGGCATCGTGGCGGCATCACGAATGAACCGGGCATTCCTTGCCCGGGCGGTTCGCTTCCTGGCCGCCGAATGCGGGATCCGGCAGTTCCTCGACATCGGCACCGGGCTACCCTCTCCGGGCAACACTCACGAGGCCGCTCAGCAGGTCGCGCCGCAGGCCCGCGTGGTGTACGTCGACAACGACCCGATCGTCCTCGCGCACGCCCGTGCCCAGCTCACCAGCACGCCTGAGGGCGCCGTCGCCCCCCTTGACGCCGACTTGCGCCAGCCCGATGACATTCTGCGGACGGCGGCCGGCACGCTGGACTTCCAGCGGCCCATCGCCCTGCTGATGCTGCTGGTCCTGCACATGATCCCCGACACCGCCATGCCTCACCGCATCGTCGCGAGGCTCGCGGCCGCCCTGCCAGGCGGCAGTTACCTCGCGCTCTCCCACCCGGCCAGCGATATCCAGCCCGAGGCCATGGCCCACATGACGCGGCGGCTCAACGCCTACCTCAGACCGGGAGAATCCGTGACCGCCCGCGGCCGCGACGAGGTAGCCCGGTTCTTCGACGGCCTGGACATCGTCCCGCCCGGGCTCGTGCGGGTTCACCACTGGCGGCCGGCAGGCGACACGGACCCGGACGCGCAACCGCCCATCT
>Ga0335075_10007172_pt1 | contig 17159 bp, 16 predicted proteins | sample Lox_Sample_24_FD_206723 | JGI IMG/M metagenome (GOLD analysis project Ga0335075, IMG submission 206723) | Soil microbial communities from Loxahatchee National Wildlife Refuge, Florida, United States - Lox_Sample_2.4 | ecosystem: Environmental > Terrestrial > Soil > Wetlands | place: USA...
GCCACCACGAGCAGCAGCAGCTGGTTGCGCCGCCGGAAGAAGGTGACCCGCAGCTCGTTGCCGAAGAGCCTTATATTCCCCTGAACGAAGCGTGGTGACGGTTCCCGGCTCCGCGCCTGCGGTGCTTCGGGCAGCGCAATTTCAGTGTTCGACATCGAAGCCCTCCCCGGTGAGGCCGACGAAGAGGTCCTCCAGACTCGGTGACTCCACCGCCAGACCGCGGACGCCGACGCCCGCGTGCACGAGCTCGGCGGTGATCTTCTCCGGGAGCTCTTCGCCGAGCTCCGCCGTCACCAGGTCCTGTGTCCGCACGGGATCGCTGAGGCCGAGCTTGGCGAGGACCTCGGCCGCGGCGGCCACGTCATCGGTGCGGACGGCGATCCGGGGCGCGGCGGTCCGCCGCAGCTCGCCGAGCTCGCCCTGGAAGACCAGCCGGCCGGTGCGCATCACGCCGACATGCGAGCAGACCTGCTCGACCTCGGCCAGCAGGTGGCTGGAGACGAAGACGGTGGTCCCGTCGGAGGCGATCTGCCGGACGAGACCGCGGACCTCACGGGTGCCCTGCGGGTCGAGCCCGTTGGTCGGCTCGTCCAGGATGATCAGTTCTCTCGGGCGCAGCAGGGCGGCCGCGATCGCCAGCCGCTGCTTCATGCCGAGCGAATAGTTCCGGTAGCGCTTCTTCGCGGCGGCCGTCAGCCCGACGCGGTCAAGCGCCTCGCCGATCCGTGCCTTCGCGGTCCGCGCGGGCGCGGTGCGGTCGGCGGAGTCGTAGCGGGCCAGGTTGTCCCAGCCGGACAGGTACGTGTAGAAGGCCGGGCCCTCGACGAGCGAGCCGACCTTTGGCAAGACATCGATCACACCTTCTGGCATGGGCACGCCCAGCAGCTCAGCCCGGCCGGTGGTCGGGAACGCCAGGCCGAGCAGCATGCGGATCGTGGTGGTCTTCCCCGAGCCGTTCGGTCCGAGGAAGCCGTAAACGGAGCCCCTGGGCACCTTGAGGTCCACGTGGTCCACGGCGAGCTGGCCGCCGCGGAAGCGCTTGGTCAGGCCGGAGCTGGCGATCGCCAGCTCCGGCCGGCTGCCTTCGGTGACTTGCGCCTCGGTCATCCCGGTCATCCCGGTCATCCCGGTCATCCCGGTCATCCCGGTCATCTCGGTCATGAGGAGGTGTGACCGACGGCGGCGTACAGGACGCTCGGCTCAACCGCGCCGACGTAGACCTCGCCACCGGTCATCAGGATCGAGACGAGGCTGGTGGTGACCAGGGTGCCGCTCCCCCACGAGCCGTGCACCGGCTTCGCCGAGCCGAGGATCGCGTTGAGGAGGGCCTGCGAGTCGTTGCCGAGCACGCCACCGGGACCGCCGCCCGGGTCGGCCTGTGTCTGGCCTGCCGCGGCGGACTGGCTGCCGTTGAGGGTCCCGCTGGTGAGGCCGCCCACCAGGTCGCTGCTGGGCAGCTCAACCACGGTGAGCCAGCTGGTGCCGTAGCTGCCGACCCCCGCGAGGTCGGACTGGCTGCCGCTGCCATTGGCGCTGGCCGACTGCTTCGTGCCGGTGAGGTTCTCAACCTTCAGCGTCGCGCCGGGCGGCGGGGTGAAGTCAAAGTTGGCCGCGGCCGGCGTGACGAACTGCAGGTTGGTGTACCCGACCTGGAACGCCGGGGACGTGCCGCCCTTGGCGAAGACCTGAACCCGCAGCGGCACTCCGTACTGCGCGTCAATCGCGATCGTCACCTCACCGATCAGCGAGCGGTGGTCCTTCGGGGCGAGCACGAGCTGGTAAGCGGCCTGGCCGGCGATCATCACGTTGGACTGGAGCGAGACGATCGTGGTCTTGCCCACCGCCTGCAGCACCTCGTTGGCGGCCTGCTGCGGGGTGAGCACCGGGGTGTCCGGGAGCTTTGCCTTGGCGTGCTTGGCCTTGGCCGTTGACGTGGGCAGCTTGTATTCGGTGACCGAATCCTTGGCGGAGTCCCAGAGCCAGAGCGTGCTGCCGTTCCTGATGATGTCGGTCTCCGCCGCCGACGACGGGATCGACAGCCGGAAGTGCTTGGCGTCCTGGTAGTACACGTTCACCGTGTGCGAGCCGGTCAGCAGCGAGGCGAGCGAGGTCGGGTTGCTGATCCCGGGGAGCTGCGGCAGGCCGAGCGAGGTGGTCTCCACCACGGTGCCGGTCAGCGGCGGGAGCTTGGTGTCGGTGCTGATCTCGGCGAGCAACTGGGCGGGGGTGCGGGCCGGCAGCACCGGGGACGCCTCGGCGGCCGGGATGGCCAGCGCGGCGATCACGCCGGCGGTAACGGCTACGGCCGTGGCGGGAACCGCCCACCGGGCGCGCCTGGACAGTGTCACTCGCATGATTGCTCACCCGTTTTCGAGGGGGCGCGGTTTTCATCGTCGGGTCTACCCTGCCGCAGGGCGGCTGTGAAGTGGCTGAGAGCTAGGTGCGGGCAGGACCGGCCGTGGGCGACACTGTAGCCGTGCGCGTGCTAGTCGTAGAGGACGAGCGGCGGCTTGCCGCCGCTGTGAAGCGCGGCCTTGAGGCCTCGGGGTTCGCGGTCGACCTCGCCTACGACGGGGTCAGCGGGCTGCACCTGGCCCGCGAGGGCGACTATGACGGTGTCGTGCTCGACATCATGCTGCCCGGCCTGAACGGGTACCGGGTCTGCCAGCAGCTGCGGGCCGAGGAGAACTGGGTGCCGGTGCTCTTCCTGTCCGCCAAGGACGGCGAGTACGACCAGGCCGACGGGCTCGACCTCGGCGCCGACGACTACGTGACCAAGCCGTTCTCCTACGTCGTGCTCGCCGCGCGGCTGCGTGCCCTGCTCCGGCGGGGCGCCGCGCCACGGCCGGCGGTGCTGCGGGCCGGCGACCTGTCCCTTGACCCGGCCGCGCGGGTGGTCCGGCGGGGCCCGACGGCGGTGGAGCTGACCGCGCGGGAGTTCGCCCTGCTCGAGTACTTGATGCGTCGCCTCGGCGCTGTCGTGTCCAAGACCGAGCTGCTCACGCACGTCTGGGAGGACCCGGACGAGATCGCCGACGTCAACGTGGTCGAGGTATACGTCGGCTACCTGCGGCGGAAGATCGACGCGCCGTTCGGGCGGCGCTCGGTGCAGACCGTGCGCGGCGCCGGGTACCTGCTGGCGGCCGACGGTGGCTAAGCTCCGGCCGACGCTGGCCCGGTGGTGGCGACGGCGCGGACTGCGGTCGCGGGTCACGCTCACCGCCGCCCTCGGGCTGCTCGTCGCGCTGGTCGCCGCGGACCTGCTGGTCTTCAACGCGCTGCGGATATCGCTCACCCGGGCGGTGGATGACACCGCCCGGACGGGCGCGACCCAGGTCGTCGCGCTGATCAACGAGGGGCGGCTGCCCGACCCGGTGCCGGTCGCGGCGGGCACGATCACCATCCAGGTGCTCGACCCGGCCGGCCGGATCGTTAACGCCTCGGCCGGGGCCGACCGGCTTGTCCCGCTGATCTCTCCCGGCCAGGCGACGTCGCTCGCGGACGGCGGCGGGGCCACTCTCGTGCAGGGCGCGCCCTACGACATGCCGTCGCTGCTGCGCGTCGCCGTCGTGGCGGCCGCCAACGGGGACCTGGTGATCGCCGCGGTGCCGTACAGCGCGGCGTCCGGATCGCTGTCGGTGGTGGCGAGGGCCCTGATCTTCGGCACCCCGGTGCTTTTCATCGCCTTCACCGCCGCGATCTGGCTGGTCATCGGGTCGATCCTGCGCCCCATCGACCTGCTGCGGCGTGGCGCGGCGCGGGTCACCGGCGCCGGGGCGGACGAGGAGCTGCCGGTCCCTGAGGCGCGCGACGAGGTCCGGTCGCTGGCGCTGACCCTGAACGACATGCTCTCGCGGCTGTCCGCCGCCCAGCAGCGGCAGCGGGCGCTGGTCTCGGACACCGCGCACGAGCTCCGCTCACCGATCGCGTCGATCCGCACCCAGCTCGAGGTAGCCCTCGACTACCCGGCGAGCCAGGACTGGCCGGAGACCGCGCGCGACGTCCTCGCCGACACCCTCCGGCTCTCCCGGCTGGCCGAAGACCTGCTGCTGCTCGCGCGCCTAGACGAGCAGGCGGGTCCGCGCCGCGGCTCGCCGGTCGACCTCGCGGAGCTGTCGTCCGCCGTGGTCTGCCGGTACGCGGACGCGCGGGTGACGGTGACCGCCGAGGCGGCGGATCCGCTGCCGGGCGCGGGCGCGGACGCGCGCGTGAGGGTAACGGCTGAGGTGGCTGATGCGCTGCCGGACGCGGGCGCGGACGCGGACCGGGATACGGACGCAGGCGCGGGTACGGACCGGGATACGGACGCGGACGCGGACGCGGGTATGGACGCGGACCGGGATACGGACGCGGACGCGGACCGGGATGCGGACGCGGACGCGGATACGGACGCGGGCGCGGGTACGGACGGGGGCGCGGCGGCCGGGCCGGTGACCGTGTCCGGTGACCGGGCGAGCCTGGACCGGCTGCTGGTCAACCTGGTAGACAACGCCGTGCGTTACGCCAAGTCCGAAGTCAGGGTCCGCGTCGGGCGGACCGGCGAGTGGGCCGAGCTCACGGTCTGCGACGACGGTCCGGGAATCCCCGAGGCCGACCGGGAACGGGTCTTCGACCGTTTCGCCCGCCTGGATGACGCCCGCAGCCGCGACGGCGACGAGGCAGGCGGCGCGGGCCTCGGCCTGGCTATCGTCCGGGCCACCGCCCAGGCCTACGGCGGCACCGCCCGCCTGGACGCCAACCCCGCCTCCGCGTCCGGCCTGCGCGCCGTCGTCCGCCTCCCGGCGAGTTCTGACTAGGCGGGGTCATTCCCGACATGTCATCATTCAATGGTGACGCAACGCAATGTTCCGGATGCGGTGGGTAAGAGCCTGGTGGCGAGCGCCGCCGAATGGCGCGCGCTGGGACTGACAACGGCGCAGTTCCGGTCGCTGGTTCGAGCAGGCGACTTGGTCCGCGTCTGGCATGGGGTATATGCCACGAGGCGTGCCGTCGCATGGGGTAAAGCAAGCCCCGTAACAGAGCACGCCCTGCGGGTGATGGCCGCCAGGATCGCGGCAGGCCGGGACGTGGTGGCGAGCCACCACACTGCCGCCATTCTGTACGGTCTCGCGCTTTATCCCCAGGCTCCGGATACGGTCGCGCTGACCAGGGCGCCGGGACGCTGGAGCAACCGGCAAAAGGCAGGCCTCGCCGTCCACTCGGCCGAGTTGCCGAGCGGGCACACAGCCAAGCGCCACGGCGTACCCGTAACGACTGTCGCGCGGACTGTCGTGGACATCGCCCGCAATTCATCATTCATGTCGGGCGTTGTGACCACTGACAACGCACTCAATACCGAGCTCACAACGAAGCAAGCGCTTGTCTTGGTCTGCGACTCGTGCGATCGCTGGCCAGGCGTCCGGAAGGCTCGGGAAGCCATTTTGTTCAGCGACCCGCGCGCCGGGTCGGTGCTTGAGTCATGCGCCCGGGTGATCTTTCATCAGCACGGGCTTGAGCCGCCAGAACTCCAGGTCAACATCCGCGGCGATGACTTCTCCTACATCGTCGACTTCTTCTGGCGGCGATACGACGTGGTCGCCGAAGCGGACGGCGCCTTGAAGTACGCGGATCCGAAGCGCGCGATCGAGCAGCTGAAGCGCGACCAGCAGCTCCGCGACGCCGGATGTACGGTCATCCACTTCACCTGGCAGGAACTCTTCGGCTCGACAGCGGTGGTAGTTGCCAGGATTCGCCGGGCTTTGCACACCAAATGACCAGATTTCGACTTTGCACACCAGACATCCATGATCACGTCCCTTTTGGGACGGTATGTCGGTGCGGCTGGTGTGTAAAGTCCGCGGAAGTGGTCATCCGGTAGGTCAAGTGGGGCGGGCGGCGGGCCGGGTGGAACACGGGACCGTTAGGGATGGGGAAGGATTTGCTACCAGTGACCTACGGGGAGGAGGGCGCAGATCGCTACCGCGACGAAGAGCAGGGTCAGGTAGGCGATCGACAGGTGGAACAGGCGCATCGGGAACACGCGCTCGTCGGAGCGGACCTGCGCATGCAGGCGGTGGGCTTCGACCATGAACCAGCCGCCTAGGCCCACCGCCGTCACGGTGTAGATCCAGCCCGCGTACGGGGCCAGCGCCAGGGTCGCGACGACCATGGCGTAGGAGTACATGAGGATCTTTTTCGTAACTTGCACCGGGGAGGCGACCACCGGGAGCATCGGGACATTGGCGCGGGCGTAGTCGTCGCGGAACTTCATCGCGAGGGCCCAGAAGTGCGGCGGCGTCCATAGGAAGATCACCGCGAACAGGACCACTGCCGGGATGGCCACCCGGCCCGTCACGGCAGCCCAGCCGACAAGGACCGGGAAGCAGCCGGCCGCGCCGCCGATCACGATGTTCGACGGTGACCGACGCTTGAGCAGCAGGGTGTACACGAAGACATAGAAGAGGATGGCGGCGTCGGCCAGGGACGCTGCGAGCCAGTTGGCGAGCAGGCCCAGGAGCAGGGTCGCAGCCGCGCCGAGAATAACGCCCCAGGCCAGGGCCTCGGCGGGCTTGATGGTCCCCGACTTGTTCACCAGGGGCCGCTGCGACGTGCGCTTCATCACCGCGTCGATGTCGCGGTCGATGTAACAGTTGATCGTGTTGGCGCTGCCGGCCGCGAAGGTGCCGCCGATCAACGTGACCAGGACGAGCTTCAGCGAGGGCAGGCCGCGCTGTGCGAGCAGCATCGTCGGGATCGTGGTCACCAGGAGGAGCTCGATGATCCGCGGCTTGGTCAGCGCGACGAGCGCGCCAGCCACGGCCCGGACGTCCCGCCGTGCGGCGGGCAGCGGGCCGTCCCGGCCCACTGCCGCCGCCGTGCGGTACGCGGCTGGCGGAGAGGTCACTACTCCCCGCCGTCCTTGCTCCCCGTGGTCGGTTCGGCCTCGGCCTCATCCTTGGGCTCGGCCTTGGGCTCAGGCTTGACCTCGTCGGCGGCCACCGACGGGGCCGGGGCGGGGCCCGGCTCCCTGGTGGTGAGCGACGCGACCCCGGAGGTGGCCAGGTACTTCAGCCGCGGGCCTGAGTGCCTGGCCCGGAAGAGGAAGAACAGCACGATCGCTATCACGATGAACGCCCCCAGCGGGAGGGCGAACGACATGATCGAGCCGCCGAAATAATACGCGGGCCCATCCGCGACAACATGGGCCGCGAGGGGTAGTCCAGCCACCGAAGTCATACCTCCCGCTAGCTCAGCGAACGTAGAACAACAGCCAGAAGATGAACGTGACCACGGCGAGATAGTTCCACACCGTCGTGAAACCGCTGAGCGCCGACTGGAACCGCTGCACCTCGAACGCCTGCGCGTACGTGGGCGGCTGCTCGACGAAGGAGATGGCGGGGATGTTCCGCGCCCTCATGATGAGGATCTCCAGGTAGATAAGCACCGACAGCCAGACCACGACCGCCACCGGGTAGAACCCGGTGAAGACGCTGGCGAAGCCGGACGCGCCCGGCTGGAACGGCAGGTTGAGCAGCTCGACGATCTGGAGAGCCGCGGCGACCAGGCCGAGGACGAGGGCGACGATGGCCGAGATGAACCACGGGCCCTTGTACCCGGCCTTGATCCGCTGCAGGCCGGCGGTGTTCAGCAGTGCGCTGACCACGATGAGGACCATGATCGTCACGCCGTACCAGGCCTTCGGCGGCGTCGTCGACGAGGGCAGCCAGAGCGAGTGGCCGTCCGACGACTCCAGGTAGAAGTAGGCGAACGCGAACGCCCCGAACAGGAACGACAGCGTGCCGATGATCAGCCTGGAACTCGTCCAGGTCGCGTTGAGCGCGGCCTCGTGGTAGAAGGCCGCCTCCTCGTTGGCCCGGGTAGCAGCTTCGTTGCTACCCGGGGCGGTGATGTCCGGCATCTTTGCTCAGGCCTCCGATCCGGTGGTCGCAAGCGCGCCGCTGATCACGCCCGCCGGCGGATGCAGGTCCGCTACCGGCAAGGCGTCCGGATCGCCGTACTCGTACGGGCCGGCCAGGACCACCGGGATGTACTCGAAGTTGTCAGCCGGGGGCGGCGACGGGACCTGCCACTCCAGGCCGCGCGAGTTCCACGGGTTCTGCGGCGCCTTCACCCGCCACACGATCGTGGACATGCAGAAGTTGAAGATGAAGATGCACATGGACCCGCCGAGGCAGAACGCGGAGATCGACGCCCAGTCGTTCAGCGTCTGCAGGTTCGCCTGGTACTCCCACACCCGGCGCGGCATGCCGGCCAGGCCGACCGCGAACAGCGGCAAGAACGTGGAGTTGAACGCGATGAACATGGTCCAGAAGTGGATCTTGCCAAGCGTCTCGTTCATCGTGATCCCCATGACCTTCGGCAGCCAGTAGTAGATGGCGCCGAAGAACGCGAAGATCAGCCCGCCCATGATCGTGTAGTGGAAGTGCGCGAGCACGAAGAACGAGCCGTGCGCGGTGGTGTCGACGGGCACGTCCGAGAGGAACACGCCGGAGATCCCGCCGATCAGGAAGTTGATGAACAGCGCGATCGCGAACAGCATCGGGACCGTGAGCCGGATCTTCGCCTTCCAGAAGGTGCCCATCGCCACCAGGTAGATGAAGCCGGTCGGGATCGAGATCAGCTCGGTCGTCAGCATGAACAGCGGCCGCATGTCCGGATTGATGCCGGAGTCGAACAGGTGGTGCTGCCAGACGAAGAACGACAGGATCGCGACGCCGAACATGCCGGCCGCACCCACCTTGTAACCGAACAACGGCTTCCTGGTGAAGACCGGGAGGATCTCCGACACGATGCCGAACCCCGGCAGCGCCAGGATGTACACCTCGGGGTGGCCGAAGAACCAGAACAGGTCCTCGTACAGGTACGCCGAACCGCCCAGCTGCTCGGTGAAGAACGCCGTCTGCACGGTGCGGTCGGTGAGGATCATGTACATGCCGCCGACCAGCACCGGCGCGGCGAGCACCAGCAGGAAGCCGGTGGTGAGCATCGCCCAGACGAACATCGGGATTCGCGACCAGCGCATGCCGGGCGCGCGGTAGCAGATGATCGTCACCACGATGTTGAAGCCGGCCAGGATGATCGAGATGCCCATCAGGCCGAACGCGAACGCGTACGAGTCCATGCCCTCGCCGGCCTGGGTCGACAACGGCGCGTACCCGGTCCACCCGGTCGGGAAGCCGCCGAGCAGGATGCTGGAGAGCAGGATCAGGTAGGCGCACGGGGTGAGCCAGAAGGACAGCGCCTCGAGCCGCGGGAACGCGACCCGCTTGGAGCCGATCATGAGCGGCACCAGGTAGTTGCCGAACGGCCCGAGGACGACCGAGGACATCATCATCATCATCATCGTGCCGTGCTCGCCGACCACCGTCAGGTAGGCGGTGGGCGACAGCACGTGGTACGTCGGCGAGAGCAGCTCGGTCCTGATCGCCATCGCGAACAGGCCGGCGGTGAAGAAGTACACCAGCATACCGATCAGGTACTGCAGGCCGACGACCTTGTGGTCGAGGGTGTACCGGAAGTACCTGCTGAGGCCGGTGCTCTGGTGCTCGTTGCCGTTGAGGGGCTTGCCGAGCATCTGGCGGACCACGTCGTTGAAGACGCCGAGACCGATCAGCCAGCCGATGACAAGGAAGGCATAGCCGAGGACGATCGCGGTGTCGTAGTCATCGGGCGCGCCACCACCGGTTGCGATGAAGCTGGGCTTCATGAAGTTGCCGAGCCAGTGGCCGAAGAAGTAACCGACGACCGCGCCGATGATCGCGGTGTGAAAGCCCGGGCGGAGCCAGAAATTGCGTTGCTTTGGGGTGCCACCCGGTTCGCCGCCGCCGGGAGCGTGCGCGCTCTCCGGCTGGGTTTCGATAGCCATATGGGTAACCTCACTCCTCTTTCTACGGCTGTACCGGGTCCGCCGGGTTGTAGTAACCGCCGCCAGCGCTGGTCAGGCCAAGCTCCTGGTTGATCTTGCCGGCCGGGATGGTGGTCGGGTCGTAGGTGAGCGCGTACGGCGGCAGCAGCTTGGTCACGTCCGCGAGCTGGATGGCGGTCTTCTTCGTCCACGCCATGAAGTTGGCGTCGCTCACGACCTGGCCCGTGGTGTACATCGAGCCGTGCCAGATGCCGCACAGCTCGGCGCAGCGAACCTCGAAGCTGCCGATCTGCTGCGGCGTGGTGTAGGCGACGTTGTTCAGGTCAGGGTTCGCGTCCGCCTTAACGCCCAGCTGGATGGCCCAGAAGCTGTGGATCACGTCGAGGGAGGTCACGTTGAACTGCACCGGCTCGTTGACCGGCAGCACGAGCTGGGTGGTCTCGAAGCCGCCGAACTGCGGGTAGCGGAAGGTCCAGGCCCACTGCTGTCCGATCACCTGCACCTGGAGGATGTTGCTCGTGCCAGGGGTCCAGGAGGTGAGCGACGAGGTGGTGGTGCCCGCGGGCTTCCAGATCGGGTTCGGGCCCTCGCCTGAGCCCGCGCCGGCCGGGACGATCAGCTGGATCGTGCCGTACACGAACAGGGCGAGCACGAGCGCCGAGGTACCGATGATCCAGGTCGCCTGGATCCTGGTGTTGCCGTGCAGCGGGGTAGCGTCGGTCTCGTCACCCTTCGGCTTCCGCCAGAAGGTGAGCGCCCAGCCGAAGTAGAGCAGCACGCCGATGACGACCGGCGTGGCCATCGTACCGAGCACGGTGAAGTCGACCTGCTGGCTCGCCGCTGAGCTCGACCCGCGTCCAGGTGGCAGGTGCGGCCCCCAGACAAGGGCCACCAGCAGGCAGCCGATGACGCTGAGCACGATCCAGATAATCAGCAGCCACCGGGCGTCGCGCCGGTCACGTACTGGGATAGGCCCGGCGGTCGGGGCGCTCGGTGCGTCGGCGGCCATCAGGCGTACACCTCCATCTGACCCATCATGTAACCCGGCGTGCCCATGGGGCCGCCGTTGCCGTCAAGGAAGCCACCTCCGCAGGGGATGAAGCACTGCCAGCGGTAGGTGCCGGTCGTGCTCGGCGTCTTGAAGCTGAACGTCGCCACCGAGTGCGGGGCGCCCCCCGAGGCGGCGCTAGTGCCCACGCAAGGGGAGACGGTGCAGAGGGCGTTATTCTCTGCCACGGTCGGCGGCGAAGCGATCGGCACATTGATCCCGAGACCAGGGATCGCGAACGTGTGCTGCACCGAGCAGTTCGACCACGAGTCGAAGGTCGAGACCGACTGGGGCGCCGACAGCGTCTTGCCGTTGTAGATCTGGACGCTCTCCGCGTTGCCCGTCACGCCCATGACGTGCCCCCACAGAGGGTTACGGAGCGGCGTGCAGCCGTCGTACCCGTAGATCGTCATGTGCACCGTGGTGTCCGGTGGAACCTCGAAGTAGGTCGTGTGATCAAACTGGCCAGTCGACGGGTTCTTGATGAAGTACGACACCCAGTCTGGCTTGTTCGACACGGTCGTCTGCGGGGCGGTCATCATCGTGACGTCCACCGAACCGTTCGCCGCATACGGCCTGAAGTCCTCAACGGCAGGCTTCTGGCCGATGAGACCGAATACGACGTATATCACGCCCGCGACAACCGCCAGGAAGGCAACCACGAGGGTCGCCACCCGAGCCGGTAGAGACACCGGAAACCACCTCGTTCCTGCGCGGCACGCGCCACGCGGCCGCGCCCAACTTTTATGGCAAGCCGTGGGTCTCCCCTGATCGCCCGGCGAACCGGCGGCCCGCCACCACCGCATGCCGAACCTGCAGGCAGGTTGCCCACTTACGACCCCGATAGTTGCGTTCCGTTGACGCACGCGCAACACCCGGAACCTTGAATGACAAAATTGTCATGCGGCCCGCCGCGAGGTTTGCGTTGGCGTGTGGCGTGACATTCAGTGACGTCGATATCGCCGGCCGCCGTGACGCGTGGGTCGCCGCAGGTCATAACGGGAGACATAGCCGCCGGCGCGCGATTCGTCCCGATCCGAGGGAAAGCCTCAGCATAGGTTTACAATCGTTTGCGTGACGTTCCCGTAACAACTGACCGCGGCCGTGTTCCGCAGGTTGACCAACGGAAAAGTCCACAGAGACCATCAACCACAATGACCATCAAGAAGTGATCCGGACAGCGCAGGAGAGGGCCGGGTGAACGTGGCTTCGCTGGGACGCATCCTCGTCGTCGACGATGAGCCCAAGATCCGCTCATTCATCGGCCGTGCGCTGGCCGGCGCCGGCTACGCCATCGACTTCTCCGGCAGCGGCGCCGAGGGCGTGCGCAGCGCGGTCGAGAGTCGTTATGACCTGGTGATCCTGGACCTCGTGATGCCGGACCTCGACGGTCGCCAGGTTCTCCGGAAGCTGCTCGCCGCCCGCCCCGACCAGGCGGTGATCGTGCTGTCCTGCGTGGCCGACGTGGCCGCCAAGGTGGACCTGCTCGAGCGCGGCGCCCAGGACTACCTGACCAAGCCGTTCTCGCTCGCTGAGCTGCTCGCCCGGGTCCGGGTCCGGCTCCGCGCCGAGCCGCCCGCGCACGAGCCGACGTTCGAGACCGCACCGGCCCCGCTTGAACCACCGCTCGCGCCGCCGCAGTCGGTCGGGCACGCCCCAGCCGAGGTCATCAAGGCGGGGGATGTCACGCTCGATGTAACCCGGCTCGTGGCGGACGTCGGCGCGGGTCCGGTGCCGCTCACCCGGCTTGAGTTCCTGCTGCTGCGCGAACTCGTGGAGCACGCGGGAGAGTCGGTGTCGAAGGGCAAGCTGCTCGCCTCCGTCTGGGGCTACGACTTCGACCCCGGTTCCAACGTGGTCGACGTGTGCGTCCGGCGGCTGCGCTCCAAGCTCGGCTTCGACCTGATCAAGACGGTCCGGGGTGAGGGCTATCAGCTCGTCGCCCGCTGAGCGCGGCGCACTGCCGGGATCGGCGTCGGGCTCAGCACCACTCGCGGTCGCCGCGACCGGGCTGTCGGGCTTGCCGGTGCGCCTGGCGAGCCTGCCCATCCGGCTGGTGAGCTGGCTGGCGGGGCTGGAGTGGCTGCGTAGGCCGGGCGTGATTGACACCGCCTGGACGATCTTCGCCCTGGTCAACCTCGATCTCATCTTCATGTTCCCGGGCTGGGAGACCGTCCCGTTCCATCTCATCTGGGCCAGCCTGACGCTGGTCTACGGGTTCCGCGCCTGGAAGCTCGGACCGACCCTCTGGGTGCTCACCGCGGTGATGGTGCTGACGGCGGTCGGCATCGCGGTCGACGTCGCGGTCGGCTCCGAACCGGCCGCCGAGCTCACCGAGGACCCGCTGCTCGCGCTGATGTTCCTGGCGATGGCCTGGCACGCGCACCGCAAGCTGGCCGCCGAGCGGTCCTACCGGCTGATCAGCGAGCACAACGCGAGGCTCCTCGACGACCAGCGGCAGTTCCTCCAGGACGCCGCGCACCAGCTGCGGACCCCGATCACGATCGCGCTCGGCCACGCCGAGCTGCTCGCCGACGCGATCGGCGGCAAGCAGGAGGGCGAGGACATCGATGTCGTCATCGGCGAGCTGAACCGGCTGCGGCGGATCTCCGAGCGGCTGCTGATCATCGCCGCGGCGGGCGACCCCGCGTTCCTGCACCCCGAGCCCGTCGCGCTCGACCGGCTGATCGCCGAGCTGATCCGCCGCTGGCGGCCCACCTGCGAGCGGCGCTGGCGGATCGGGCAGCTCGACCACGTGACCGTGTCCGCCGACCGGGAGCGGCTCGGCCTGGCGCTTGACGCGCTGCTGGAGAACGCGATCCGGCATACCGGCCGTGACGATGTCATACAGTTGTCAGTCATCCGGGACTACCCGGGGATGCCGGCCCGCGTGATCGTCGCTGACAGCGGCACCGGCATCCCCGTGGACCAGTTGCCGCTCATCTTCGACCGGTTCCGCACCGGCCGGGACGGGCAGCAGTCGCGGGGAACCGGCCTGGGGCTCCCGCTGGTGCGTGCGGTAGCCCGCGCCCACGGCGGCAACGTGACCGTCCGCAGCGAGCCAGGCGAGGGCAGCGAGTTCGAGCTGACCCTGCCGACCCCGCCCGGCGGCCGGCCGGCGCTGCCCGCCGCGTCAGATGTCACGCCGGTGCACACCGTCTCGGGTCACCCGACGGAGCACGAACAAGGGAGTGCCACCCGATGAGCGTAGATAGCGCGCCCCAGGCGAACGAGGGCGCCGCCAACGAGGGTGCCCCGGAGCCGACCCCGAAGCCGGGGTCGGATGAGAGTGCCCGCCAGTCGTCTCCGCCGCCGGGGTGGGCCCGCGGCACGGCCCGGCGCGCGGGACGGATCGTAGCCAGGCACAAGATCATCAGCGGGATCGTCGCGGTATTCGTGGTCGCCGCGATCGCGGTCAGCCTCGTCACGACCGGCCCTGGCAAGCCGCCCGCCAAGCCCGCCCCCGGGTTCTCGCTGCCCGCTCTCGGCGCGCCTGGTCATTATGTGTCGCTCAGCCAGTACACGGGCAAGCCGGTCATCGTGAACTTCTGGGCCTCGTGGTGCTTTCCATGCCAGCAGGAGACGCCGCTGCTCGCCCGCTGGTACAAGCAGCAGCACGGCAAGGTGGTCCTGCTCGGGCTCGACGAGAACGACAGCGCGCCGGCCGCCGAGAAGTTCGCCCGCGCCAAGGGCGTGACCTACCCGCTCGGGTTCGACCCGAACGTGACCGTCGCCCCCGCGTACGGCATCGACGCGCTGCCGCAGACGTTCTTCCTCAACGCCAAGCACCAGATCGTCGACCACGTGATCGGCGCGGTGACCACGGCCAGCCTCAACAAGGGACTGGCCCTGATGAACTCGGCCTCATGACAACTCCCGATCAACACCGGCTCGCGAAAGGTTCGAATGCGGCATGAGCACTCCCATGCAGACGGAGCCACCGTTCGTGCCGCTGCGGCACCGGGGCTGGGCCACCAAGCGGACCCCGTGGTGGGTCTTCGCCGTCCTCGCCGTCCTCGTCGTCGGCGGGGTCCTTGTCTCGCTGTCGCGCACGCCGTCGCAGTCGCAGCGGGCCAGCGACCTGAACGGTTACTTCAGCGACGTGAACGGCGGCGTCGGGTCCTGCGTGGCCTCGGTCGCCCAGTCGGTAACGGCCTACAACGCGGTTCTCGGCGGCGCCGCTGCCCACCTCAAAACCGCCGAGGCGATCGAGGCGTACGGGGAGGGGAACTGCTCGGTGGCGGGCAACCAGCCGCTCAGCGACTTCGCCAACTACCAGGTGACCGAGTCGCTTGCCTCGCTCAACCTGGATGCGGCCGACAACGACATCATCACCTGGGCGTTCGACGGCATTCAGTACCAGACCGACATGGACACGGCGCTGCACGCGGCTACCCCCGCCGCCAGGGCCGCCGCGGAGGTCGTGGCCGCCAGGGACCTGAAGACGCTGAACGCGGAGAAGGCCACCATCGACGCCATCTGGAACTCGGCGAAGAAGTCCACCGGCTCCACCGCGGCGTTGCCCAACCTCAACGTCTGACCCGCAGCTAGCGTCTGACACACAGCCAACTTCTGACACACAGCTAACATCTGACACGCAGCGCGTGGAATGACCCGTTCCGTGGCGGGAAAAATCACGGAGTGTCGTCACGTGAACACCGTCCGTATAACAGGCTGATCCCGCTGCTCGTCGCGGTGCTCGGCCTGGCGCTCGGCGCCGGCGGCATCGCGATCGTCCGCCCGTTCACCAGCCAGAGTCCGGCCCAGCTAGCCGGGGCAGCGTCCACGACCGCCGCCCGGGCCGGCGGGGCGGCCGCGGCGCCGCTGTCGAACCAGGAGATCTACGCACGGGTGGAGCCAAGCGTTGTCGACGTCACCGCGATGCTCCGCTACGACGATGAGACGGCCTCCGGCACCGGATTCGTCATTGACGCGAACGTCGCCCTGGTGCTCACCAACAACCACGTGATCAGGGACGCGACCTCGGTGACGGTGACGCTCCCCGGGACCGGACGCACCTTCTCCGCGCGGATCGTCGGCGCGGACGTGCCCGCCGATGTCGCCGTGCTGCAGATCGCGCCGGAGCCCGGTCTCACCGATGCCCCGCTGGGCGACTCCGCCGCCGTCAGCGCGGGGACGACCGTCATCGCCATCGGCAACCAGGCGGGTGCGGACGGCTCGCCGGTCCTCGCGCCCGGCGTCATCAGCGGCACCGGCCGGACGATCGAGGCGGCCGACGGCTCGGCTGGGTTCACCGAGACGCTGCACGGCATGCTGGCGACGACCGCCAAGATCGAGCCGGGCGATTCCGGCGGCCCGCTGGCCGATTCCGCGGGGGTCGTCATCGGCATGGACACCGCGGCGGGGACAGACGGCGCGGCGCCCGGTTACGCGATCCCCATCGACACGGCGCTCACCGTCGCGCGGCAGATCGCCGCCGGGCGGCCCGGACCGGGGATCGTCCTCGGGACTGAGGGGTTCCTCGGGGCGGTGGTCCCGGCCACGACCGCGCCAAGCCCCCGGGTGCAGGCGGCGCAGGAAAGAAGCCTCCAAACGACCCGCGCTGACTCGCAAGCCCAGGCCGGCTGCCTGCCCACCGAGACCGGCGCCCGGGCACCCGCCACGGTCGCCCCCGCGCCGTCGGGCGCGCTGGTGGACGCGGTCCTGTGCGGGAGTCCCGCCGCCACGGCCGGCGACGTGATCACAGCGGCGGACGGCCAGTCCGTCTCTTCGCCGAACGCGCTGACCGCGATCGTGGACGGCTGCCGCCCAGGGAGCGTGATCGCGATCACCTGGATGAGCACCGCGGGTGCCATGCGGACGACGCCGGTCCGGCTCGGGCCCGCACCGGCCGCGTTATCGGCCGGCATTTTCGCTTCGGGCATATCCGGTGGAGGCCGGCCGTTGCAATACTGGAGCGCCCCTTAGCGGGGTTTCAGCGTGTGTTCAGGTTCAAGAGGCTTACTAGAGACAGCGGCGCGACGATCGGTCACGGCCGTGCGGTACAAAGGCTGATCTTGGTGAAGGCGAGATAGATGCAGGACGACGAGAGCGGTAGCGGGCGACAGGACGGCTGGCAGCCGCCGGAGTACGTGAGCCCCTGGATCCCGGCGTCGGCTTCAGACGACGAGGACCAGGACAGCAACGACACGGCGTCCTACCCGGCCGGCCCCGGTTACGGCCAGGGCTACCCGCCGCCTCCCGGTTACGGCCCGCAGCAAGGTTACGGCCCGCAGCAGGGCTACG
>Ga0335075_10007174_pt1 | contig 17157 bp, 15 predicted proteins | sample Lox_Sample_24_FD_206723 | JGI IMG/M metagenome (GOLD analysis project Ga0335075, IMG submission 206723) | Soil microbial communities from Loxahatchee National Wildlife Refuge, Florida, United States - Lox_Sample_2.4 | ecosystem: Environmental > Terrestrial > Soil > Wetlands | place: USA...
GGATTGCCGCGTTCACCGCGGCCCTGCAGGCTGGCGGCCTGCCGGAAGTGCCCGTTCCCGTGGCGATGACCTGCGGGAAGATCGAGGAAAACGCGGCGAACAACCGCCTCGTGCTATCGCTGCTGCGATCAGCCGGGTATCCCGCGAGCCTGCGTGAGGTGGCTGACGTGCACAACTACACGGCCTGGCGGGACGCGCTCGACCCGTGCCTGACCGAGCTGGTGCGGCTGGTGACGCGATGAGCAAGCTCGCGGCCGGGCTCTGGTCCGACAGTATCGAGGCGCTCCTGACGACGTTCCGCGACGACGAGGGGAGGGCCCGATGACCGCACCGACGGCACGGCACCTGATCGGGCTGCTGCTCGGCACCGAAGAGGACTGGCCGCGGGCGTTCGAGGAGATCCTGCGGCGGCTCGGGCCAGTGACCGGCCCGGGCGGGACCCGGCACGAGTTCAGTTGCGAGCGGATCACTATCGAGCCCTTCTGGCTGCGGGCCAAGCCGCGGTACAGCCTCGTCATCGACCGGCTCGCGTACTGGTACTACGTGCCGCGCGAGTGGCTGAAGAAGGTCGCCATGATGGATAGCGTCTACCTGCTGAACAGCCCGTTCACCTTCCAGTCGATGGAGAAGCACGCGGCGTACTGCGCGATGATGCGGCTCGGCCTGAACGTGCCGGAGACGGTGCTGGTGCCGTACAAGAACCCGGTCGACAACGCTCGGTACGCCTACACGGCAGCGAAGTACAACCAGCCGTTCGACCTCGACTCGATCGCCGAGCAGATCGGCTACCCGCTGTTCATGAAGCCGTACGACGGCGGCGCCTGGCGCGGGGTGTCGCGGATCAGCAACCCCGCCGAACTGCACCGGGCCTACGACGAGAGCGGCGAGATGCTCATGCACCTGCAGCAAGCGATCGAGGACTACGACGTGTTCGCCCGGTCGCTGTCGATCGGCGCCGAGACGATGGTGATGAGATTCCGGCCGGATCAGCCGATGCACCTGCGTTATGCAGTCGACCACGCGTTCTTGTCCCCGCAGGCCGGGGACGAAGTCGTCACGATCGGCAAGCTGGTGAACGCGTTCTTCCGGTGGGAATTCAACTCGTGCGAGACGCTGGTCAAAGACGGTCTGGTGTACCCGATCGACTACGCCAACGCCTGCCCCGACGTAGCGCTCACCAGCCTGCATTACTACTTCCCTTGGGCGATCAAAGCACTGGTCAAGTGGTGCGTCTTCGCGCTGGTCACCGGGCGCCGGCCACAGCTGGACCTGACCACGGGGGAGTACTTCGACGTGGCCGACGAGGTGAGCAGCTCTTATGCGCAGAAGCTGGCGGCCTACCGGGAGCTGGCTGACGGGTATTTCGACACCAGGCGGTATGAGGACTTCTGCGCGAGCAGCCTCAGCCACCTTGATGAGATCGTGCTGGACTGGGTGGCCGGCCCGGACTTTGACCGGCTGCTCATCGAGACCGTGCGCTCGGTGTACCCGCCGCATGAGCACGATCAGTTCATCGCGCACCTGCGCGGCCTGCTCGGCGCGTGGGTCCGGGACGAGAGCGGCCGATTGCACGCGGCCTGAGCTAGATCGCTCCTGGTCAGCCGCCTGTGGTCGGGCGAACAAAGCAGCGCCGATATATCGCAGCGTTACTTGTCGCGAACCGTGGAGTCAGGAGGAGGTCGATCCGCGCGGTCGTAGGCTTCCTGCGACGCTGACACGTGGCCGAGGTGCGCGATCGACCATTCCTCCAGCGCGCGCAGCGGCTCGCGCAGGGTGCGGCCCGCCTCGGTGAGCGTGTACTCGACGCGGACCGGAACTTCGGGGTAGACGGTGCGGCGCACGAGCCCGTCCCGTTCGAGCCCGCGGAGAGTCTGGGTGAGCATCTTCTGTGAGACGCCCTCAATGCGTCGGCGCAACTCTGAGAAGCGGGCGGTGCCGTCCCAGAGGGCGCCCACTATGAGCACCGTCCAACGATCGCCAATGCGATCCAGGATGCGGCGAGTCGGGCAGTCCGCGCGGTAGGGGCTGCCGCGGAGGACAGGCTCGGCCTGGGTGGTTACCACAAAGTGCCTTCTTCCCATTGGAGAGCTGCACTCATACGGTAATCGCAGCGCGTCGTCCGACGCCACCCGTCCCGTAGAAAGGCACCTCGTGTCTCGCATTACTGTCATCGGCGGCACCGGCTATGCCGGCTCGGCCATCGCCGCAGAAGCCGCTGCCCGCGGTCACCAGGTCACCGCACTGAGCCGCTCGCTTCCCGGCGCGCCAATCCCGAACGTGACCTATGTCCAAGGCGACGCCACCGACGAAGCAACGCTCTCGGCACCCATCGAGGGCGCGGACGTCGTAGTGGGCGCACTCGCCCCGCGCGGCCCGCTGGCCGGCGCCTTCCGCGACGTCTACAGCACCATCGCGCGTCTGGCCGATGCCGCAGGCGTACCGCTGTTCGTCGTCGGCGGCTACTCGTCGCTGCGTCCCGCGCCAGGGGCGGATCGCTTCGTCACCGACCTCAGCCACATCCCCGCAGAACTCCACGACGAGATCCGCGCCGGGGCGGCGCTCATCATTGAGGACCTCCCGGCCACGCCCGCGACACTCGACTGGGTCTTTGTGAGCCCGGCGCTCAGGTTCGGCGCACGCATGCCCGGCGAACGACTCGGCCGTTATCGGCTCGGCGGCGACGTCGCGGTTCAGCCCGAGGACGGCGGCGCGATCTCCGCCGCCGACTACGCCCTCGGGTTCGTCGACCTGATCGAGAAAGACGACCACCACAGAGCACATGTCAACCTCGGCCACTAAGTGGACGACTCCGGAAGTCTTCCGGGGTTGACTGAGGGCGCGACGTTGACGCGTTCCCCCGATAGCAGCTTGCCGCTCTCTAGGCGGGTCGCGAGGAGCAACTAGAGCGCCACGCTCGAAGACGGTTCGTTCACCCGGGCCTGCCGGATTTCGCTCAGATCCTACGGCGCCGCAGTGTCGAAGGAGACGTACAGTGATCGCGGCTGGCCTGCCCCTGTACACAACCAACCCTGATGACTTCGCCGCACTCGACCGGCTGCTCCCCGTGATGCCCGTAACCAGGCCAGCAGTTCCGGGCGAGCGCCCCGCAGTTCGCTGAGTGCCTCGGGGGGTGCGTTCAGCGGGGAGTCATGCCTGCACCGGGCAGCAAAAAAGGCCAGTTTCAGGAACTGAAGCTGGCCTCTGATCGGAGACGGAGGAACTACACACTTCCCTCCAGTTTCAATCTATAGCAGACCGGGGGGCTTGCGGCAAGACCCCGGTCGTGCCGCATAATCGCAGGCCGGAGCCCAGAACCTGCGGAAATTGGGGGTAGCAAACTGACTACGAGCGCGTTTGATCTTCCCGAGCGTCTCAGCGCCAAGGCCGATCCGGCGCTGATCGCCGTCGACGAGCAGCACTTCGCGGCCATCGCAGAGAGCCTCGAGCAGTCGATCGCCGACCTGTCCGGCCGCCTCGACGCCCAGCGCAAGGCGCCCGGCGGCATTGGCCAGAAGGCGCTGGATCGGGACATGGAGATCCACCGGCTGACCGCTCGGCTGCGAACCCTTCGTCGCTTCGGTCTCGACCTGTGCCTCGGACGCATCGTCGGCGCCGACAACCCCGAGCCCGTGTATATCGGGCGACTCGGCCTCAGGGACAGCGCGGGTCGTCAGTTGCTGGTCGACTGGCGTTCCCCCGTTGCTGAGCCGTTCTTCGGAGCAACCCACGGCAACCCGATGGGTCTGGCAAGCCGCCGCAGGTATCGCTGGACCCGTGGCCGGATAAGCGACTACTGGGACGAGGTATTCACCCCGGACGGGCTCGACGGGCACGCTGCGCTCGACGACCAGTCCGCCTTCATCGCCAGCCTGGGCGGCAGCCGGTCGGCGCGGATGCGAGACGTGCTCGGCACCATCGCGGCCGACCAGGACGCCATCATCCGCGCGGGATCCCGCGGCGCACTCGTCGTCGACGGCGGTCCGGGTACGGGAAAGACCGTCGTCGCTCTGCACCGCACCGCCTACCTCCTCTACTCCGACCCTCGCCTTGATCACCGACGGGGCGGCGTGCTGTTTGTCGGTCCGCACCAGCCTTACCTCGCCTACGTCTCCGACGTGCTCCCCAGCCTCGGGGAGGAGGGCGTGCGGACCTGCACTCTGCGGGACCTCGTCGCTGAGGGAGCCGCAGCAAGCGCGGAGGCCGACCCGGATGTGGCCCGGCTGAAGTCGTCGGCAGACCTGGTAAAAGCGATCGAGCCGGCTGTGCGGTTCTACGAGAATCCGCCCGCGAAGGGGATGACCGTCGAGACCCACTGGTCCGACATCTGGCTCAGCGCCGACGACTGGGCCGAGGCGTTCGAAGCACCAGAGCCCGCTACCCCGCACAACGAAGCGCGCGACCAGATCCTGGACGAACTGATCGCGATCCTCATGGACAAGCATGACGGCGACGTCCCGGCTGACGAGTTCCGCACGTCGCTGCTGCGGAACAGGGAGCTGATCACGGCCCTCTACCGGGCCTGGCCGCTGCTCGAAGCGGCTGACCTGGTCGGAGACCTCTGGTCGGTGCCCGCCTACCTGCGGATGTGTGCCCCCTGGCTGGGCTCCGAGGAGGTGAAGCTGCTGCAACGCCGGGATGCCCGGGCGTGGACGGTGGCTGACCTGCCGCTGCTGGATGCGGCACGGCAACGGCTCGGCGACCCGGAGGCATCACGACGTAAGCGCCGGCATGACGCGGCTGTTGCCGCCGAACGGGAGCAGATGTCCAGGGTCGTGGACAACCTCATCGAGGCGGCTGACGACGAGTACGGTGTCGGCCTGGTGACGATGCTGCGCGGTGCGGACTTCCAGGACGCCCTCGTCGACCAGGCCGCACTGCCAAGCGCCGACCCGGACCTGCTCGCTGGCCCGTTCGCCCATATCGTCGTGGACGAGGCTCAGGAACTCACCGATGCGGAGTGGCAGATGCTGCTGCTCCGCTGCCCGTCCGGGAGCTTCACCATCGTTGGGGACCGTGCCCAGGCCAGGCACGGGTTCACCGAGTCGTGGCAGGAGCGGCTGAAGCGGATCGGCCTCCATCAGATCAACCTGGCTTCGCTGAGCATCAACTACCGGACGCCGCAAGAGGTCATGGCGGAGGCCGAGCCGGTTATCCGGGCCGTGCTCCCAGACGCCAACGTGCCGGCCTCCATCCGCAGCAGCGGCATTCCGGTCGGCCGCGGATCCGCCTCGGATCTGAGCATGATTCTCGACACCTGGCTCGGCGGGCACGCCGAAGGGATCGCGTGCGTAATCGGCGCTCCCGCGTTCCGGTCGACATCGCGGGTCAGGTCGCTGACCCCGGAACTGGCGAAGGGACTTGAGTTCGACCTGGTCGTCCTGATCGACCCGGAGACGTTCGGCACCGGCATCGAAGGAGCGGTCGACCGGTATGTCGCGATGACCCGGGCCACCAGGGAACTTGTCATCCTCACTAGGCCGAGCGGGTGAAGAAGATCTCGCGGACTTCGCGCGCCGCGTAGTAAACCAGCACGTAGCCCGCCGCGGGGTCGGCCCACCACCAGCCCGCGGCCGCGTTGAGGATGAGGCCGAGCAGGACAGCCAGTGCGAGGATTCCGTCGATAGTGGTGACCCGGCCTTCGGTGCGCAAGACCGGGTTGTCCAGCGCGCGGCCAGTCCTGGCCTTGCCGGACGCGAGCACGAACATGGCCAGCACGGTAACGGCGGTCCAGGCGATGCCGAGCAGCGAGTGACGCGGGTGATAGCCGGTAATGAGAACAACAGTCGACTGGATGAGCAGGTAGACGGCAAGGGCTGCAAACGCGTACCCGATCAGGTGCAGGCCACGGCGCTGGCGTTCCGCTCCGGTGCCGGATAGTTCCCAGATGACGACGGTGGAGGCGCCGATCTCGATGAGCGAATCCAGGCCGAAGCCGGCCAGGGCGACGGATCGCGCGCTGATGGCGGCGATAGCCAGCACGACGATGCCGACGACGTTCCACGCCAGCGTCAGGTATTCCAGGATGAACCCGCGCTTGACAAGCATCGGACGACGCAGGTCGTCGGTCGTCAGCACGGCAGTATCTTTGCACGTGGAGACGGGTCAGCGGATGACCTGAACATTCTGTTTACGAACTATTCTGGTCGAGGAAACGCAACTCGGGCGGGGCCGATGGTAACCCTGGGCGGGTCATCGGTCAGTACAGCAGCCGAGGGTCGTCGTAGACCTTGAACTCGAGCACGTTGTTCGAGGGATCGACGAGAAAGATCTGCCTGTGCTCCTCGGCTGTGCCGGCGAAGCGCACGGCAGCATCGCCCAGCGTGGAGATCTTGCGGAGTTCCACTAGCCGCAGCAGGCGGTCGAAGTCATCCGGGCTGGCGAACGTCACCCCGAAATGCCGGGGATACGGAACCGGCTCGGCTGACACAGTCTCGCTCAGATGGCAGACGAGTTGGTCGCCGAAGAAGTCGAAAGTCACCCGGTCCGGGTAGCGCCGGGCGAGCTTGGCCGCTAGCTGGCCCACATAGAAATCGACGGCCGCGTCGAGATCGTGGGTTGGGATGGCGACGTGGAATGCGTCTTGGCTACTGCGCATGCGGTTGCTCCTAGCTAGTGCTGCTGGCGGACTTCAGCCGAGGCCGCCGGACGATGGGTTGCCTGCCCGGCGGCCCGTGAGCGGCAAGCTCAGCGGAGTGCGGCGCACGATCATGACCAGCAGCCCGGACAGGCCGCAAATGAGCGGCACCCCGACGCCGAGCAGCGCCGCGAGCTGCAGGAGGCTGGATGCGGCCTGGATTGCGGCCAGAACACCGGTCAGGCCGGCGAGCGCGAGCAGGCCCTGCAGCAGGAGGGGATGGGCGAGGAAAATGCCGAACGAGCCATCGGCGCCCGCGCAGACGACTTTGCGGTAACGGGCTCCGTGGTCGGCCCACCGCAAGCTCAGCGTCAGCAGCGCCCAGCTGAAGCACAAGGTCTCCAGCACCAGTCCGGGCTGGAATACCGCCGTGGCGGCCGACGGGCTCAGGCCTGCGAGCGCGATATCGGCGGCATAGCTGCCGAGGCCCGCGCACAAGCCGAGGGCGAACACCGGACCGGCCAGTGTGGCGTTCCGCCGGCAGAAGCTGGCGAGCCGCTCGAAATGCCGTGCGGCGATCGCCCCGGCCACCACGTAGAACAGGTAGCTCGGTAGCAACGCGTCGGGGTAACGCAACCAGGCCCCGATCAGGCCTGTTGTCACCAGATGGTGCTGGATCGCGAGGGTCAGGGCCAGCTGGTAGGCCCCCGCTACCGCGAACAGCGCGAGGTGATGGCCGGCGGTCTTGTGCAAGAGCCAGCGCAGGAGCGGGAACGCCAGGTAGAGCTGCATGGTGACGAGGAGGAAGTAGAGCTGATACTTCGCGGTGCCGGTGAGCAGGTCACCAGCGAAGTGAAGGAGCGCGAGGGTGACAGGGCGGAGTTGCTGCGGATCAGCAATGAAGTAGATCAGGCTCCAGGCGAGGTAGGCAGGAACGATCAGCGCGTACCGCTTGCGCCAGAACCGCCGCCAGCTGATCTGCCGACGGTCGCCGTAGTTGTAGCTGAGCACAAAGGCCGTAAGCAGAAAGAACAGTTCGCGGCTGGTGTGGAACACGGTCAGGACGGCGCCGGAGGCCACGCTGATACCGGCGCTCACGCCGAGGATATGGACGGCCACTACGAAAGCCACCACGATGACCCGGAACAAATCGAGCGCCAGGATCCGCGGCCGGCCGGACGCCGCAACTCCGGCCGGTGTGGCTGCCTGACCTGTTGCGCCCGCACCGGCCGGTTCGGCGCGCACCGGACGCGGGCGACTGCTCGGTTCCGGCTCGCTGACGGTGGTGCCAGCTCCTGGCCCGGTGGGTGTCTTCATATCCGCCGCGGCCAGGCCAGACACGGCGGGCCCGCTAGCCTCGCGGAGCGACATCAAGGCCAAGGCCCCACTCACGAGGTCCCTGCTCGTGCTGACGCTCGAGTTCGAAATGAAGGAAAGTGTCGGAACGCAACCCCAGACGCAGCGTCTCGAGGGCGATGACATCGGCAGGCGCCACATTGCCGAGGTTGACGTTAGTGCCGACCCTGGTGACGAAGAACGTCTGCAGTTCCTTAGTCGGCGCCTCGAAGATGAGCTGCCGGCAGTCCGGCATGCTTGCGATGACTTCCTCGACGACGTCGAAACGGGGCACGCCGTCGGCATCGCAGATGCCGCTGCGGCCGCTCTCCCTGGCCTCGGTGACGACGAAGTCCGCCCCGGCCGCCAGGTCCGCTTGGATGGACGTCACCCATTGCTCGCCACTGACCGATGCGGACCGCTCGGGGTCCTTATAGCCGACCTCGCTCAGCACGGCGAACTCCGAAGCGGCGCGGGAGATCAGCCGGGCCTTGGCTGCGGCAGGCAGGTGGATGGTGCCGTCGGATACCTCCACGTACCTGCAGCCGAGCCGGCGGCACACGGCGAAGTATTCCTCGGCGAGGTCCTGAGTGACGAACTTCTCCAGCAGCGTCCCGCCAAGCAGGTAGTCGATGCCATGCCGGCTGAGACAGCGCGTTTTCTGCTCCAGGCGCGGTGTCACGAGCGCAGTGCCCCAGCCGAACTTGACGAGGTCGATGGCGTAAGCAGCACTCGCGATCGCGTCTTCGAACGCGTGCGCCGGCATGCCGTTGTCGATGACGACGGTGAGCCCTTCACCTCGGGGCTTGGTGCTGCGCAGGGGGAGGCTGAGCGACCTGGAGTGCACGTCTATCTCCTTCATGCAGTGAGCTGTTGCGCTGGATTGCTCGTCAGGCCGAGTGCGCGAGGCGGGCGCGCAGCGCGCGGCGGTCGATCTTGCCGGCCGGGCCGGCCGGCAAGGCGTCCACCACCACGATGCTGACGGGCCTCTTGTACGGGCTGAGCTCTTGCGAGCACCTGGCAAGGAGTTCGCCGGAGTCGACCGCGCCGTCGGCGACTACGTAGGCGACGGGCTCCTCGCCGAGCACGGGATGCGGCCGGCCAACAACTGCCGCGTTTCTGACGCGAGGCTCGCCCAGCAGCACCTCTTCGATCTCGCGCGGGTGGAACTTCTCGCCACCCCGGTTGATGACGTCATCGCTCCGGCCTGCCAGGTAGAGAAAGCTGCCCGGGTCTGCGAAGCCCAGGTCGCCGGTGCGCAGCCAGCCATCGGCGGCCCGCGCTGGGATCAACCTGCGCCCCCGGCCGAGGTACATATCAATGACGGTGCGGCCGCGGATCTCGACAGCCCCGGTTGCCCCAGCCGGCAGTTCCCGCCGGTCTGATCCGACAACGCGCACCCGGACGCCTGCCGGACGGCCGGCTGAGCCCGCCCGGCGCTCCCCGGCAGGTAGCGGGTTCGCCGCAATCTGGCTTGCCGCTTCGGTCATTCCGTATGTCTCGAGCACGCCGACGCCGGTTCGGGCCGTGAACCGCGTCGACACGGCCACCGGCAGCGGCGCGGACGCGGACCGGGCGAACCTGACCCGGCGGGAAACGGCAGCAGTCGGGGCCGGCGACTCAGTCAGGATGCCGATGATGGCCGGTACCAGGTTCAGCCACGTCACCTCGAACTCTTCGGCGGCCGGCCAGAAGCGCGAAGCGTGGAACCGGTCGTCGACGACCAGGCTGCTGCCCGCGACCAGAGTGGACAACACCCCGACTACCTGGGCATTCACGTGGAACAGCGGCAGCGGGCAATACCCGCGGTCGGCTCTTGTCAGGCCGTGGTGACCTGCGACGAGGGCAGCCACCCGGAGCAGTTGCTGCCGTGTCAGCGGAACAAGCTTCGGCTGCCCCGTCGTGCCCGAGGTGGTCAGCAGCGCGCCGACGCCAGGCGCGAGGAGCCGCGATGCGTAGCCGCGCCGGACCAGGCGCAGTCCGTCGGCCGACGTGATCCAGGTCGTTACGCCGGAGTCGGCCGGCTGCCCGGCTGCAGCCGCATTGTCGACCACGATGTCCGTGGCCTCGAGCAGGTCGAGCATTCCGGACAATTCCGACGTTGACGCGCGCGGGTCCACCGGCGCGACGCACACGCCTGCAGCCAGTCCGGCGAGGTAGGCGCGGCAGAAAGCTGCCGGATTGCCGGCTCGCAGGGCTACTACGGTTCCCGGCGGCAGATTCGCTGCCCAGGACACAGCTTGCTGGGCGACTTCCGCCCAGGTGACGCTCTCACCGCTGCCAGCATCCAGGTATCCGGCCTGGTCACCGCAGCTGCTGGCGAGCGAATCGAGACGGGCTCGCACCGACACCGGTATCACGACGGCCGCGTCATCCGAGCCAGGGTCGCGGGACGCCGGAATCGCGTGGTTCATGCCTGAAGCATCGATTAACTGAATTAATGCCCGCTTTGACGGTGCTTTGCAGGGACTCCGGATTTCATTCGCGTTCGCTGAAGGAATGCTTCCGGCTACGTCAGGACCGCCGCTGGGGCCTTAGCCGCCGGGGCCTCAGGCTGGGCAGGCGGATGAGCAGGTGCCGAGACCACCGCAGCCTGACGCCGCAAACCGCGTTGCCCTCGCCGAGCCCGGCGTGCTGTGATCGGCGAGAATGCCGCCGGTGCCGAGGGAGGGGTGATGCGCCGACCATACGGGACGGTCACGGTAGCGCTCTGATCACAGGGGACGGCGCCGACGCCAGTGAGCGCGGGACGACACCTACCGCTGGCAGCTGAGGAGGCTCGGCTGACAGTGACCGGGACAATCCACCTAAACCCGGTCGAGGTCCGGATCCGGCGGCTGAGAGATGCCCCGGTGAAGCAGGAAGCGGAAGTAATCGCCGACCCCTGAGGAGGGGGAACAGGCGGTGAACCGGTCCCTCGCCTGCGCCAAGCCTGGGAACTGCCCGGACGCCAAGCGCGGACGGTCAGTGAGAACGAACGGAACCCTGCACTCCCGATTGAAGATCACTTCTTCGATCCGGAGGCAGAGCCATCAGCAGGTCCGCCCAGAACCAGGGCTTCACGTGCGAGAACTGCGGCGCGAGCGTCGCACCACTAAGCACCGGGAGTTACCGCAACCACTGCCCGGCGTGCCTGTGCTCCAAGCATGTCGACATCGCTCCCGGCGACCGGGCCTCGGCCTGCCGCGGACTGATGCGCCCCGAGCGTATCGAGCACCGCAGCGGCAAGGGACTCGTGCTTGTCCACCGGTGCGTCGTCTGCGGATTCACCCGACCCAACAGGATCGCCGACGACCTACGGCAAGGCGACGACATCGACGCGATCATCGCGCTGATGTCCGCAGCCGGGTAGTCGCGTATGCGGCGACGGCCGCCAGCCAAGAGGCTGGCGGCCGCCGTGCGGTCGCGTGCGTTACTCGTTGCCGAAGGACTGGATCTCCGCGAGCTCGGTCTCCGACAGCTCGCGCGGGGTGTCGCCATTCGCGACCTTCGCCCGCTGCACGTGCTGCCGGATCCCCTCGACAACCTCAGGGTTCGCGAGCGTCGTGACGTCACCGACGTCCGCGAAGTTCGATACCGATGCGATAACCCGGCGCATAATCTTGCCGGACCGCGTCTTGGGCATGTCCGGCACGATCCAGACGTTCTTCGGCCGGGCGATCTTGCCGATCTCGGTCTCGATTGCCGTGACGACCTTCGCCTCCATCCCATCAGCGGAGACGCCAGGCTTGAGCGAGACATACATCTCGACCATCCGGCCGCGGATGTCGTCGATGACAGGGACCGCTGCGGCCTCGGCGACCTCGGGGACGGTCAGTGCGGCCGACTCGAGTTCCTTGGTGCCGAGCCGGTGGCCTGCCACATTGATGACGTCGTCGATCCGGCCGAGGATGCGGAAGTAGCCATCCTCGGCCTCCACCGCGCCGTCACCGCAGAAGTACGGCCAGTCGTGCCAGTCCTTGCTGTCCGGGTTGGTGTTGTACTTGCGGTAGTAGACGTCCAGGAACCGCTCCGGCTGGCCCCACACCGTCTGCATGATGCCCGGCCACGGGTTGCGGATGCAGATGTTGCCGGCCTTGCCGCTGCCCTTGGGGATCTCGTTGCGGTCCTCGTCGTAGATGACAGGGAAGATACCGAGCGCGCCGGGGCCGCAACTGCCGGGCTTCATCGGCTGCAGGCCTGGCAGCGTACTGCCGAGGAACCCGCCGGTTTCGGTCTGCCACCACGTGTCGGTGATAGCGGCCTGACCCTTGCCGACGGAGTTGTAATACCACCGCCACACTTCAGGCTCGATCGGCTCGCCGACCGTGGTCATGGTCTTGAAGTGGTAGTTGTACTTAGACGGCTCGTCGGGCGCGACTTTGCGCAGCATCCGGATCGAGGTAGGCGAGGTGTGGAAGATGTTGACGCCCAGCTTCTCGGCGATCCGCCAGGGCCGTCCGCCGTCGGGATAGTTGGGCACGCCCTCGTAGATGACGGTCGTGGTGCCAAGCGCCAGCGGTCCGTACACGATGTAGGAGTGGCCGGTGATCCAGCCGATGTCGGCCAGGCACCAGTACACGTCATTCGGGTGGATGTCCTGGTAGTACTTCGACGTTCCGGCCACGTACGACATGTAACCGCCGACGCTGTGCTGGGCGCCCTTCGGCCGTCCGGTCGTGCCGGAGGTGTACATCAGGAACAGCGAGTCCGTCGCGTCGAGTGAGACTGGCGCGACCTCCTGCCCTGCGTACTTGCCGATGATGTCGTCGACGAAGAAGTCGCGGCCGTCAACCATCGGCGTCTCCGACTGGTACTCGCCTGCCTTCCGCCGCCAGACCAGCACCTTGTCGACGTCCTGGCCCTGCCGCTTAGCCTCCGCGACCGCCTCGTCGGCCTTGAACTTGTGATCGCCCATCGAGCCGGCCCGGTAATAGCCGTCCATCGTAATCAGGACGCGGCTACCCGAGTCGGCAATGCGCGTTCCGCAGGCATTGCCGCTAAAGCCACCGAATACCTGCGAGTGAATGACGCCGAGGCGGGCGCAGGCGAGCATCGTCACGATGGCCTCGGGGACCATCGGCATATGCAAGGTAACCCGGTCACCGGTTTTAAGGCCGGCGAAGTCGCGTAGCAGCGCAGCGAACTCGTTCACCCTGCCCAGCAGCTCGCCGTAGCTGATGTGCGCGGTCTCGTCAGCCTCGAGCTCGGGCACCCAGATGACCGCGGTCTTGTCAGGATCGGCGGCCGCGTGCCTGTCCACGCAGTTGTAGCAGGCATTCAGCTTGCCGCCCACAAACCATTTCCAGAATGGCGCGTTGCTAGTGTCGAGCACCGTGTCCCACGGCTTGTCCCAGGTCAGCAGATCCGCGTACTCGGTGAAGCAGTCCGGGAACTTGTCCTCGGTGAAGCGCTCGAGAATTGCGGGGTCGTTCGCGTTAGCCTGCGCGACGAACTTCTCCGGCGGCGGGTAGTACTCTTCCTCCCGCCAGTGCACAGCGATCTGGGACTCAGAGACCTCCGGCGTCTCCGAATTTTCTGTCATTCCTGTCCTCCAGGCCGAGGGTCGGTTCGGGCGCGGCAATGCGCGGGCGCTCTGACGTGAGTAGCCGTGAAACGGGTCTACCGCGCGGATAAGGCGCAAACAAGGGCCAGGCCATGCACCGGCAGCCTGTTACTGACAACCTTGTCATGAGCGCCCTCACGGGTTACGGGAACCTCTAGCGTAACGCGGCAGGACAACAGGCGACAGGCCCGGCGGAACGGCAACCCCCCAGGTAGCTAACGGGTATCAGTACAGCCAGGACCGGTTGACATCGTCGCGATCAACGGTATGTTGCTGCGCAGTCCAGCACCGGGCCAGCAGGTCAGGGAGGTCACGCGGGCCGCCCGCCGGCACCGCGACGCGGTCGCTGCGAAGTAAGCGACAGGCCCAAGCCCTGATCGGGCGGGGGGTTGGACCCGGGAGGGGCCTGGGCACCCAGTAGACAACGGAGGGCGAGCCCGCCGCCGACGGGACGCGCTCCGGTCCGAAGGATTCCCAGGCCCTCTTCCCGGCGAGATCACGGCCCGGAATTGCAGCGGGGCGGCGGTTGTGATGTGCTAAGCGCTTTCCGGCGGAAGGAACCAGGGGTGCAGTCGAGGACGCGCAAGTGCCAGTGTGCAGGCGCGCCGGGAGCCAGACGGTGACCGAAGACAACCGGAGCGGCAGCAGTTCCGCCGCCGGGAACGGCGCTAGTCACGGCGCAGATCGCGCCGCCGAAACAACAGTCGTCGTTATCATCCCGACCTATAACGAGAGCGAGAACCTCGAGGACATCGTCTCCAGGACGCGCCGCGCGGTACCGGCTGCGCACATCCTCGTCGTGGACGACAACAGTCCCGACGGCACCGGCGATCTCGCCGAGAAGCTCGCGCTGACCGACGAGCACGTGCACGTGCTGCACCGAACCCAGAAGGCAGGCCTGGGCGCGGCGTACCTGGCAGGTTTCGACTGGGCCCTCGATCGCGGCTACGGGGCTATGGTCGAGATGGACGCTGACGGCTCGCACGATCCGGCCGAGCTGCCGCGCCTGCTCGGCGCGCTCGCGAATGCCGACCTGGTCGTCGGCTCGCGCTGGGTCCGCGGCGGGACGGTTCGCAACTGGCCGCGGTCGCGCGAGATCCTCTCCCGCGCCGGGAATGCTTACGCGCGGATCATGCTGCGGCTATCCGTGCACGATGCCACCGGCGGATACCGTGCCTACCGGGCGGCGACGCTGCGGCAGATCGGCCTGCGCGAGGTCAAGTCGCAGGGCTACTGCTTCCAGATCGATCTGACGGTTCGCACCGTGCGATCGGGTCTCACGGTAGCCGAGGTTCCCATCACGTTCACCGAGCGGGCCAGGGGCACCAGCAAGATGAGCCGGGCCATCGTGGCGGAGGCGCTATGGCGCGTCACGGTGTGGTCAGTGACACGCCGGGGAAGCAGCAACCAGTCGTGACGCGTCCGTACGCCAGCGATATGAAGGACGGCAGCGAGGCGGTGACCGGCGGGCTAAGCGCTCTTGCGCTGCCTGGTGCGCGGCTCGGGCGCTTCGGGCTCGCGCTGGCCCCGGATCACCGCCAGCCGCTCGGCCAGGACTTCTTCGAGGTCGGCCATGCTGCGCCGCTCCATCAGCATGTCCCAGTGGCTGCGCGGAGGCTTGATTTTCTTCGGGGTTGGCATGTCCCCGGTGGCAGTGACGGCCAGAGCGCCACAAATCCGGCATTCCCAGTTGATGGGCAGCTCGGCCTCGGCTGAGAACGGAACCGTGAATCGATGCCCCTTCGGGCAGTCGAAAGCCACCTCCTGGCGAGGCGCCAGGTCGGTGTTACGGTCGTTCTCGTAGCTCGTGGCTCCGAGTCGGGTGCCGCGTAGTGCTCGCTCGGCCATGTGTTACTGCCTCCCCAGGCTCAGCCGTCTTACTTCACCAACGGTGAGGTCCCGGACAAGATTCCCTGTCAGCGGCTATTCCAACCGCCTGCCAGCCGCCGATCTGACGAAAATGCCGGCCTAGCCGGCAATTCGCGGCTGCCACTGGCCCCGGCTGACGAGCACGTCGCGCAGCGCCTCGGTCTGATCGGTCATGATCCCGTCCACTCCGCGGTCAAGCAAGCCGCCCATGACAGCCGGATCATTCACCGTCCAGGCGTGGACCTGCAGCCCGGCGGCATGCGCACGCGCGATGAACTGCCTGGTGGCCATGGAAAACGGAATTTGCGCGCATCGTACCGACAAGGCGGCAAAGCGCGCCGCCAGCGACTTGACCGGGAACCCGGCCCGGATCGCGCCGATGCCCGCCGGAGTGGTCGCGGTACAAACCGGCCGCGGCAGCAGCCGGCGGGCAGCGCTGAGCCGCCGGCCGGAGAATGACGTAAGGCAGATGCGGTCCCAGGCGTTCGTGGCACGCAGGACCTCGACCACCGGTCCGATAGCGGGGTCATCCTTGATATCGAGGTTGAACCGCACATCCGGCCAGGCCATGATCAGGTCAGCCAGGACCGGGATCGGCTCGGTGCCGTCAATCCTGGCGGCCGCTACCTGGGCCGCGGTCAGCGCCGCGATCTTGCCGGTGGAGTCCGTGACCCGGTCGAGCGACTTGTCGTGAAAGGCCACCACGGTCCCGTCGGCCGTGGCGTGCGCGTCGGTCTCGAGGTAGGAGTACCCGAGCTTGACCGCATGCTCGAAGGCCTTCCAGGAGTTCTCCGGGTAATGCCCGGCGCCGCCGCGGTGCGCGAAGGCAAGCGGCGGCGGGTGATCAAGAAAGCCGGACGGCACGGCCCCAAGTATGCCCGTAACCGGGGACCTCCCCGGCACCTGCGAGCCCGGCGAGTCGTCCGTTATACGACAAAACTTTTTCTATGTACCAAACACCGGTAATACCGGGAACGTCGGAGTCCGGGCTAGCCCTTTGGGCCGGCCCACTCTTGGCGGCGAACTTCAGCCAGGGCGACTGCCGTCGCGGCCGCCACGTTCAGTGAGCCGACCTTGCCTGGCTGGGGGATGTAGGCGAGCAGGTCGGCCGCGGCCAGGAGGGCGGCCGAGCAGCCATGATCCTCGTTCCCGACGGCGAGGCAGATGTCGCCGGTCAGTGACGCCTCGTGCAACGGCACAGCCTCGCCGGCCAGCTCGATCGCGACCACCCGGTAGCCGTCGCCGCGGGCGGCGTCCGCCGCTGCCGCGGCGGTCGGAACCGTCTCGAACGCGACCAGGCGGTCAGTGCCAAGCGCCGTCTTCCGCGCGGACGGGTGACCGGGCTCAGCGGTGCTGCCGCAGAGCCAGACCCGGTCCACCCCGAACGCGGCTGCCGACCTGATGATCGACCCCACGTTGAACGGCTGGCCGACGTTGTCGAGCAGCAGGCTGAGCCGGGCGTCGGTGCGCCTGCGCCAGTCCCGGTTGAGCCGCTTGACCTCTGTCATGCCGAGCTGCCGCCGGTTCACCGCGTCACCTCAAGCACGCGGTAGCCGGCCCGGGCGGCATAACGGGATGCCGCCCAGCCGCTTTCGGCCAGCCAGCGCTGCAGGGAGTCCGAGCCGAGGTTGCGCTGCACGACGAGGTACGCGGCCGCGCCCGGGGCGAGCCGTCCGAGCCACGCCGTCAGCATCGCGTGCAGGGCTTGCTTGCCAATCCTGATGGGCGGGTTTGACCAGATCAGTTCATAACTGGCGGGCAGGCCGGGGTCGTCTGCCGGGAGGCAGCAGACGTTGACCAGCCCTGCGCTAGCCGCGTTCCCGGCACAAAGGTC
>Ga0335075_10007175_pt1 | contig 17156 bp, 15 predicted proteins | sample Lox_Sample_24_FD_206723 | JGI IMG/M metagenome (GOLD analysis project Ga0335075, IMG submission 206723) | Soil microbial communities from Loxahatchee National Wildlife Refuge, Florida, United States - Lox_Sample_2.4 | ecosystem: Environmental > Terrestrial > Soil > Wetlands | place: USA...
CATCGAAGAGATCGTCGCGCGCCATTTCGCAGAATGGGGCCAGATTGAGCGAAGTAAGTCCTCTCCATTCCCCAGATCTCTTACCATGCGCATTTAGTGCTAACATCGCCCACTAGTACGAGTCCTCAACACCCGCGGCGTAGCATTCATAACCTATACCAACGAAGCGAACGCGCAATTCGCCAAAGAAGCCATGGCGCACCAATCCCTCGACCACAGCGAAATCCTCAACGTGCGCTGGGCGACCGCAGACCCGAACCCGATGGCGCAAGCACGCGAAGCCCGCAGGATTGAAGAGCAAGCCGCTGAAGCCATCCGGCGCGCCCTTCCAGGAGAATTCGTAGCGGAAATCGAAGGCCGCGATCCGGAAGCTAGGAAGAGGAAGAAGATCGAAGGGGGGTTTGGACTGGAGGGCTATGAGGCGCCGGATGATGTTTATTTTGCGAGGGGGAGGAATGCGGTTAATCCGCTTGGGAGGGAGGGCTTTGAGCTGGAGGATGAGCAGAGGTTGATGATTGAGGGTGGAGAGGTGGGGAGTGCGTACGCTGAGCCTGAGCCTGAGCCTGAGCCTGCGCAGGAACCAAAGAGCGCGGGGATTTTCTCGAATAGTACGCTGGCAGCGTTGAAGAGTGCACAGGGGTCGTTTACCTCCAAGCCGGCGAAGGCTGCTCCTTCGGGGCCGCTTGTGGCTTATGACAGTGACAGCGATTGATGCATTTTCACGCAGAGTTTCTGGCGTTTATGGGATCCACGATTACCAGGGAGTCAATGGGATGTATGAACTACAATCGAGGAATCTTCTCTAGCAAAGCCGACAAGCGTCAATTCTGCATCATGCTATAATACATATTATGATCCGTCTCGGGACATCATTGGTGGGCTACACTCGGCGCTTTCCATAAAGGTCGTGCAGTCGCATTGACATTGATATCAAGGTGTCGTGGTGGAATCACCACATGCAGAAAAGGAAATAGGAGTTGGCATGGAGACAAGGAATTATGAGATAGAGAGCTTGGCGTGTTGCGAGATGAGGTTAAGTCAAGGTCTTATGAAGGATGGTATATCTGCTGTGGAGGCATGATAGAGACATAGCCTGTGCGAGATATATTGCGCAAAATGCGAACCATTAAACAGGCGGATTGCCGCAGGCAAGCATATCACCCTAGTGTCATAATAAAGGAGTTGCATTAAGGGCATCTTTTGGAAGATCAGCGGTCTTATATTTAAAGTGCAAGATATCGGGTTCATTTCATCCATAGAGGATGCCGAGCTGAACGCCTACATTATCTGAATGTATGTGAATGCAAAGTCCAGTCCCGATACCGTGCTGCCGCCTTAGCCTACCTAACCTCTAAACGCCGTCAATATGAACAAGGTATGGTCCAAATCGAGTGAAAGAGTACGCCAGCTTTGATCCGATCCGAGACCACCCCGCTATGCTTTGAAATATGATGTAGGAAACATGCTGTATAGCCAGTTGAGTGGTGTGACTGTATGTTTTTTGATCGGTAGAGATCTACTGATGTCAACGACAGAGAAATTGTAATTTTGTTTGAGGAATAGGCCTTTGGTTGGAGAGGCCGGCGACCAGCCTATGAATTTCCTCCTTGCTCTTCCTCACCACTTTCTTCAAAGTCCTGGTCCTCGTTGCCATCTTCATCAAAGTCTTCAGCATCCTCTCCGGAGCTGTCACTGCCTCCAAAGTCATCCTCGGCGTCAGACTCAGCCCAGAAATCTTCATCGTCCATAGGTTTCTCCGGAGGGGCTTCTTCGAGCGTTGTAGGCATAGAAAAGTTTGCGGGAATGTCCTGCCTGGACTGCTCCACATCTTCCTTAGCCTTCTGAATATACGCCTGCCTGTCCTTGCGGTATAACACGCCAGCGTCAACGTTGGCGGGAGAAGAGACTTCGGGGTCGTCAAGAAGAAGAAGGACGGATCGTAGGACGGACTCTGCGCCTTGCAATGGTGACCAGCGCTCCGTGGCCAACTCACCGGACATCTCATCTGCCCCTGGTGCGTGCAAGATCGAGATACAGAGCTTGCCATCTGGGTAGATATTGGGATGGTAGATCGGGCGGTTGAATTTGAAAGTGGGTGGGCTGTATGGGTACGTATTCGTGAAGGTCATCTCGGCCTGAAACATACCGTTAGCCTCAGCCGTGACTCAAACGGTACTCGATGCCTTTACCTTGAAATAACCGCCATTGTAATAGCTTTCCGGGTTGATAACCATCAAGGCTATAGACCACCTGAAAATACTCTCTTCCTTTAGCTAGGTATAGTTGTTAGCATGCACACGGTCTGCTGGTTTGGCTTTCTTTCCCCTACCTCTATGTTCACCCATTTCTCATTTTGAAGCACTTTAAACTCGCTCATGAGCCGAGTCTTCGCAGCTAAAGACGCGGCCATTTTGCACGACTGAGAATAGGGACTCAGGGAGATATCTTATTATGTGATAGTGAGATCAAGAGTTCGGCCTTCCACAACAGGAACTGTTGTTGAGAAGAGATATCCGGAATCTAGTTCGAGCAGTTAGTGGCTGGCAGAGGATGCACGAAGTAGGGTGGCAAACCAGAGCGGCGGAGAAGTTGAAAAGAAAACGCAACCCAGTGGTCGAGGTTGATGTTGACCGCGATGTTTGAGAGAGAAGGAGAGAAGGCACGAGACGAGGCAGATTCGGGTGTTGACTTGAGTCTTTCTGTTGACGGGGGCCGGCATCCCCTTTTAGCGCGCCGCCACCGCCCTGCAGGGTGTGAGGTACGGCAAGGCCGACGATAAGGCTACCTCCATTGTTCGGCCAATATTTTGAAATCTGCCTACAACTGCCAGGACTACTGTCGCCTGATTGTGTCAATTGTCCTGTATTACGTGGAAAATTCAAAACTTAATCCATTGAGGGTATTGATAGAAGAGCTGCCCATTCTATGTAGTTTACATGGCTTCTCTCCTGGACGTCAGTTCAGATGCTGTCTCTGTGCTCCAAGCCTCGCCACACAGCCTTACAGCCAAGGGGAAAAAAAGTTTTGATTGCTTATCTCAGCGACTAAAAAAGTCTACTCATAAAACTATGATATATACACGCCATGGTGATTAATCCCGAATATTCTCTTTATTTTCGAGTGTTTCCTGCGCCCTTTTTTTCTCGGCGCTCTTCTGTTCCAGTCTAGCTTTCGCTGCAGCGGCTCGGTCTGAAGATAGTGCTATTCGCGCCCTAGAGCTCATGCTCGACATCCTGCTAGACGGCGCATTACCATTGTGGCGTTCACATGCATCTATAACTGAAGATCGTGGGCGTGGGAGCCCTTGCTTCGGTGGGCTAGGCGGGATATTGAACATAGAAGGCCGTGGACTGTCTGTACCACGCCTGTCTTGTATCCTCCAACAGGGTGCGAAGGCTAAAGAAGGCTCTGAGGATGGCGGTGCGGGGCCGGGTGTGTTCAAAGACGGGCTCGAAAAGCGTTCCTGGAAGCTCGCACTGAGTTGACTCGCTGGTAATGACTGATCTCGAACTGGCGAATGATCTACCTTTGCATTGTTGATGATTTCAGACAATGCCATGTGCTTGGAGGTCATGTTGCTGTGCCTAGGGACACTTCTATCCGTTTGAGCATCTTCTTGCTGTATACTCTCAAACTTTTCTGTGGAGCGGCCCAGGGTTGGAATTTTACTGTCGAGAAGATGATTGTTTTCGCTATCGCCTGTCTTGGTCCGTACATAATTGTCATGGCAAGTACCAGTGGATGATTGAAGTTGAGGCGCTCCTACAGTCTCCCGAGCTCTTTGTTGTAGACCATCATTATCCAATTTACCATACGACCTAATGCTGCGGCGGTCTGATTTAGGCGGAGTCTCAAATGACATCAAGTCCTCCACATGTGCGATTTTTCCGGGCTTCCCAGCTTCTGAAACTTCCTCCTTCACGTAAGCGCTAATTTCGTTGTGGGTACGGGAAGTGACTTGATTAGCAGTATCTGGAGTCGATCCTGCAGCTTGTCCTTTGAGTGATCTAATCTCCTTCTTCAATTTGACTGCCTGGTCATGACGCTTCTTCAATAGACCTTCTGCATCTCTACGTTGAGACTTTGCCAACTCCTTCAGCCTATCATAGTCCTTCTGAATGGTTTCCAATAAAAGAGCCCGTTCATGACTCTGGACTTCAGCTGATTGGCGGCGTTTTTCACTTTTATCCAGCTCTTCACTCACTTCGGCTAGGTCCTTTGCTAATTTGACGTTCTCATCTTGAAGCCTAGAGACCTTTTTCTCGGCCATCGAAAGGTTCAGCCGTAGGCTATGCATCTCGTCTCGCAGCGAACCCATTTCTGCATGCTGTTCGCCGGCTCTGTTCAATTCCAGGTCAGTCTCACTGGGTGTTTGCGCTGCGCTTGCTGATGTATGCCTCTGGCCTCTTCGGTTGCCTTGGTGATCTAATCGAGCATGGCCCTCTGATAAAGCAGCTTGAAACTCGCCCGTCTTGTTCCCGTACCCCCTTGCAAGGGCTATTTGTCGAGCCAGATCCTTAATCAAATCATGATTCTCGTTCTCCCGGCCATTCAAACGACTATTTACAATCTGTGCCGCTAGCTCAGATATTTTGCCTTCCATGTTCGCCACCTTCTGTTGTTGCTCCTTTAGCTTTTCTCCCAAGTCAATCGCTTCAGCGTCCTTCTTTTTGGCGTAAGACTTCACTAATTGCTTATATTTTACAAGTCTCTTCATCTCTGCTATAGCCTCTTTATGGTATCGGTCATATTCAGACTTCCAGTATCGACCTGAGTGTGAATGCGGCTCAGCAAGATCAAGCGTCATGTCGCCATCAAAATTTTCTATCGTACTAGAATGTACGCTGTTGGTCGCATTTGTCTTGGGGGTTTTCGATTGCACAACACCTAAACTCTGAACATCTGCGTTAGAGCTAGTTGCGCTCTTAGGTAAAATTTTGAAATCCAAATCCAAAGAAGATGTTGCTGGAGCGGGAGCAGCGCTCTTGGCTGAGCTAGATTTCTTGGTTTGCCCACCACGAGCTGCTTCCAGAGTCTTGGTCAAGGCTGTTCGACGTGCTGGCTCCAGATTTTCATCGACCTTAGGTGTATATGGACTGGGGAACTTTCCAGGACAGTCATTAGGCACGCCGCTCCTGCCAATCGCGTCCTTTCCTTCGTTATCAACTACGCCAGCTCCGAATGATACTGTCTTTCGTCGAAATGTCGCAGTTCCTGGTGTGAGTAGGATACCTTGTGGCTTTGTAGGTGACGATTCACCAGATGCTTGGGCTCCTAGTCGGATTCTGCCATTCATATCTATGGCTTCTCGTGGTTTGTCAAGATCATCTTCATCGCGGTAAGCTGGTGTGCCGAATAGCGCACTTTTGAAGGCACGCGCGGCGAATACGGGTGCTGGAGTTTCAGGTGCGTCATTATCATCTGTTGATATAGAATTCAGTAAATTAGATAAAAATAGAGATCGACTCCAAATGCTCTAAAGGTTGAACATACCCTCGTCGCGCTGCGCGTCTTCCCTTGGCCGCCCTAACAACCAATCGAGCATTCTGACTGTATTGAACACTTCAGAATATCATAAATGAAATAGAGCATGCTGCATGACGTGGTGGGCAATTGTTGTAGGTATTGTTATGTCTTGTTTTGTCAGTGAGAGTCGGTTGTCGATTTGTTTACTGCATTTGACAAGGATCACAAACGGAAGGCACGTTCGCTTAGTGAATTTTCAGCCTTCTCAGCCTTGCGTTGACAACCCCTTGTACAAAACTGTATTGTTTCTAAACCTTATGAAATCATGTAATGCCACTAGTTAGATTTAATCCTGAACCGACATTTTCCTTTCCAACTCCTACTACCCAAACCAGTCCACTACAGTATCACGCCCCCAAGTCGTAGTAAATACAAGCGCCCGTCCGAAAGTTATATATGAAAGAGTTCCTCGTGTTGTCTTTGTTCGAGAATGCTAGGTTCTTCATCACGTCATGAATCTCCCCAATATATCTTTTCTCCGCAGTAGTCACACTCTGACTGACTTTCCTCCAGCTGTCCGCATCCGAAAGTCTTGTCTCTTTTATGAGGTCCAAGACATGATCGGTGGTCTCTATGACAAGTATCGGGCCATCGAGGAAAGAATGTACAAGAGATGCGGCTCGAACTTGGGCTTGTTCGACGAGATTGCGTCGGTTACTCTTCTTGGATTTTGTTTGAGCGACAAGTAGGCGAACTTCTTGCTCATTCTCAACAGCACTACTTGCATTGGATTGACTGGTATGGCGTACTAACTTGACTCGATCAGAGATACCATCCCGTTGATCCCGATCCCGGATCTCACTTGTCAACCACGGCAGAAGTTGCGATATTGTAATATCTGCATCTTGTATTTCCTTCCTCCCCATGGTCTTGACTTTTAGGATGGAGTCCTGTTTTATGATAACAATCCAGTAGTGTTGGTCATCACGGTATTTGGAGAGAAGGTCTTCAGGGGAGCGTGAGTCGACAGCAAGCTCGGCGCTGATGTCATTTGCCCAGAGCTGGTTCAAAATCTCGATCCCCGTAGAACGGAGGACCGAGGCATCAAAGCTTGCCACAAGCACGTCACACTTCGTAGAGTCAGTAATGCGGCCTCATGAAAAAGTGCTATCAAAATTGCATCACTTACCCTTCTAATTGCCCAAAGTCCGTTCAATTCGTCATCTGTTTTCTTGAGAAAGGCTTTGGAGCTTGATTTCTGGAACCGAGCCATGGACGTGGACAGTCTCTCCCATGCCAAGCTGAATCCTACTCCATGGCGGTCTTCTGATTGATTACCCATCCTTGGGCGATATTCGCGGATAAGACTATCATAACGGCCTCCAGCGGCAAAGACATCTCGGCGTTTGGAGTTGTACAGGCAGGAAAATAAAATGCCCCCTCTATAAAATTTCTCCTTCAGACTGCTCAGGGGGTTGATAAAGACCTTTGAACGAACTTCTAATCTCCTCAAATAAGTTATTACTTCATTGAGATGAGCGATTGCGGATGACGCCTTTTCGAAAGTACCCGTGCCTTCAAAAATTGATTTCAACTTTTGGAAAGCCTTTACTGGCGTATCTAATAGCACTTAGCGTCTGTCCACTAAATCAAGATTGGTAGAGTGCAGCCTAAGCTGTGATCGCATGTAAAAAGCCGTAAGAAATTCTTAAAAGTATACAACAGATTGAAGCTCGAGATAATATAGAAACTGTAAACCATACCTCTGAAGTCGAATCGCTGAAGGTCGTCCAGACTCGTCGCAGCGACACCAATAAGAGGTGAACGCAGCTCGTTTCTTATTTTCTGCCACGTCCACTGTTGAACATTAAGCTTACTCAACACTTCAGCCACAGCTGACCTCATGTCAACCTCAATCCTACAGAACTCAAATATGAGGTTTAATAAATCAGAGTGGTTGATATGAAAGCACATCTGAGATGCTACAAGAAACGGAAACTCCTTAATTATTTCGTCCATAACCTTTATTACTTCGGCTTCTTTTAATGCCAAGTCAAGTGAGTCAGATACGATATCAAAGTCAACCTCACCAAACGATTGTGGCTGACCTCCACTTTTATCACGATATACACGACCGAACGTGAAAGAGCGTCCTATAGGTGGGGCATGCTTTGCAACGGACCGCGCGTATGGCAAAGTTAGATCATAAGGTAATTGAACTAGAGTACCACTCGAATCAAGTAACTGCACAGCATTCGGTCCATAATGACCAGATCGAGGGAAAAGAGAGGTTCGCGAAGCCTCAAGCGCTCCATGTCTTCGAAAAATTGAGGCAAGTTTCTGCTTGACAGTACTCTGGAGCATGAGATCATGAACAGCCGGATTTGTTGAGTCGTCCATATCCCATGCAAAGTCTTTGGCTTGAGTCGTTGGTCGCGAGAACAAAGCAGCCATCATCTTTTGATAGTATGGAGACTTGGGGTCAGATAAACCGGCTAGTGTCTGCCGAATCGTTTCGCTTTCCATCTGTACAGGCAGTTTCCCACTTTGAAGCAAACCAGAGCTGCTATAGCGTTCCTTTGGATTATGATCAAGAAGAGACAAGATGATATCTGCTTGTATGGCTCTTTCCACAAGATTGAAGTCAATGGGAAGGGTAGGCTGTTTTTGTCGGAGGCCTCCAAGAACTTGTACTCGTTCCATGCCCACAACTGGAGGATAGCACATTTCGAAAAGAATGATACCCAATGAATACATGTCCACCTTACTGTTGTAGGTGCCAACCGAAGATTGCACCTCAGGAGCCACATATGAGGCTGTACCGATAGATGTTGTCATATTATGTGAACCATGAGCATTGTTCACCCTATCAGGCACAGAATATTGTGACGTTGCGAGTCCGAAATCGCCTATCCTTACATTAAGAGCGCCATCAATGAAGATATTTTCTGGCTTGAGATCCCGGTGGACAATGTTTAGGCCATGAATATGGACAAGTCCTTCTAATGTTTGTCTTAATATTCGCCAGATCTCGTCCCCGTCTTTGTAAAGTCCCCGCTTGATGAGATCACGGAGAGTGCGTCTTTCACAATACTCCATCCTATGTCAACGTCAGTCACAGAAAAATGTTTACAGTATTGACTTAGGAGCTCCCTAGGAGAGGGTTCACTTCTGCAAGAAATAGAGACAAACTTATAACATCTGAAAGAAAAATGTAGAGCCCTACTGGATATATAACACAGTCCTAGTAGACCGTTGGAAGCGCGAATCGGATCTTGTTCGCTTCAGTGCAAGCTTCTTGCCATCGGGTGCATTTAGTCCAGCAATATTTTTATGACTTTGGCTTGTGGAATCGTCTTCCTCTGTTTCTGTCTCATCGTCTTCATCTAAAATCGCATTCTCATCACTTGCATAGCCAAATTCTACGGCAGGAAAGCCAGACGAGCTAATGAAGTCGAGGCCACCAGTACTAGCCCCGAACTCGATATTTGGGCATGAGAATAGCGCACTGGCCGATTCTTCGAGTGTTGAGATTGTATCCTCATCATTGTCGGAAATTTCAGGCACTTCCTCGGTCCACGTGTTGTAGTAACGCACCACATATGGATGGCTGAGCTGCGAGAGAAGACGAACTTCCTTCAGAACCTCCGTTAAACTGGCTGATGACTTCTGCGTGATCTTCTTGATTGCGTAAAACTGCCCATCAAGTTTCTTTCGTGCCTTTACAACTTCTCCGAACCCACCCTTCCCAAGGCGTCCTTCTTCAGTAAAGTCCTCCTTGAACCTTGAGAAAGGAACGCTAGCATTCATAGAGTCATGTCTCGGTCGGCCGGAAGTCGTAGGCATGATGGATGTCATCGAACCAAGCCTAGACATGAACATAGAAGAATCATCTGCCATTATTGGCGCATCTGTGGCAAGAAACTCGGAAGAACTCAACTCGAATGCACGCGGACGTTTCTTAGGGTCCTCCTTAAAGAATTTGTGCAATATTTCATTCAGGGGCTCGGACAGGTTTAGAGCCTCCGTGACACGATTAGGGGAAGCATACTTCTGGAGCACTCCCAAACCAAAGATCATTTGCAAGAACACAATTCCAAAATCCCAGATATCGGTCTTTTGGGTGAATTGAGGGTTGGTGGCATTTGCATTCTCAGGCGGCAGCCAATATACCGATTTCGCCACTGTCAAGGTATTAACAGCACCAGCACTTTGTAAATCATAGAGTTGATGTTGGAAACCAGCATCGGAGAGCTTTGCTGTGATATCACCAGAGGAAGATCGCACCAGCAGTATGTTTGAGGCAGTCAAATCTTGATGCACAATACCGCGGTCATGTAAATAGCGCAAAGCATCAAGAAGTTCAATAGTCCAGGTTCGAACTCTCTCCACGCCTAATCCACCGGCGATGTCTAAGAGTTCTTCCAAAGAACCTTTTTCAGCATACTCGCTCAATATACTAACAGTCCAGGTGCTATCAGAAACATCATCGTTTTCCATATTTTTCTGAACTTTGAAGTCGAAGATCTCCAACAAGTTCCGATGCTTCGTTTTCTTCACGGCTTCAAGGACTGATTCAAGGTTTCTCAGATGGGCTTTGAATTGCGAGTTTTTGTTTCCGTAGCAGCGGAGGTCCGTCTGTTTAAGAGCCAATAATACTGAGTGGCTGCCTTTCAAGATGGGTCTTACAGTGTAACAGTCCGATACTGGTCCGTGGCGTATTCTGATTTTGTCGGTAACAGCCTGGAAGAGCCTTGGGTTATTGTCCTCGTCCATCAAAGTCAGAGGTTGGTCGAAAATGAGTCGCTCCCTTAGCTCCTCTACGTCTTCGTCAATAAAAAGCTCCTTACTCGCGGTGGGAGGTTTGTTCTTCTTCTTTGCTTCTTTAGCTTTCGCTCTCTGTCGGTTCAACTCATCTTGTACCATAGTACTTAAGATTCGTTCCTCCTCTCTCGTTTCATCCTGCCGTTTTTTCTCTTCCTCCCTTTCTTGTTCCTTCGCCATCCGTGCTGCAGCCATCTCGTGGATAGCCCGCTCTTCTTCCAGACTTGGTAAATCCTTACCAGCAGCTTTGGCTTTTGCTGCATCCTCAAGAATTTCCTGTAGTGCATCAACAATGTCCATAATCATTACTTGTTCTTTGGCTGCCATTTCTTTTGGCTTGGTCTCAACAACTTTCTGAAGCTTGTACTTTGTTCCATCACGGAGGTCACCATCATCTTTCAAAGAAAGAAGAGGGGGCGATTTAGGATAAGTAGCCACAAAAACAACACGCAGCGTCACAGCCAGTTCATCATCCGAAGATTTGATACGAATGCTGAAGGATGGCTCTGATTTCTGTGGCGCTATAAGCTCTCTATTACAATATGAAAGTTTTGAAAGTCTCACCTTCCATGCTCCGCCTTTCGTTTCCAACCTCTGGAAATCCTCACCGTATATTGATTCAAGTGCAATCAGCTCGTCATCCTGTATATCCTCATACAGAGGCTTCGCTTCAGTACTAGCTGCTGGCTTTAGGCCGGGAAAACTGGACTCAGAGGATTTTATGGGCTTCGTTTTCACGTTATTCCAAGGGTTGGTGGGTGCCATTTTCGAGATATGACTCCAGCGCTTATAGCAAGTTGGAAAACCAAAGAGGACACCGTAGCCGCAGCTACGTATCCTCACACAGGTTATATGGGCATTGTTCAGTGGGTATTTCAGTTTCTATGCGTTTGGGTTCTCGTGACTTGAGAACATCTGTGGGTAAAAGCGCTGAGGCGAGGCTGAACAATCCGGCAACTTCCGCGCTAATCTGGCAGCCTTCCCAATATCACAGTAATGCGGAATCACATTTCAAGTGCGAATCCAATGACCTACGAAGTCGACTCAACGCAGCCGCAGAGTATTGAAGATGAGATTGTTGAACTTGAAGCGCGCCTTAACGCAGCTAGGGCGAGACTCAGTTATTTGCGGCGCGAACAATTGGTCACAACTAGGCCGATAGAATCAATCAGTAGGAACTGAACGATATATTTTCTGGCACGGGTACTGATAATGCACAGAGTCAAGGACTCCATCAGCGGATCACTTCCTCCTTTTACTGGCAGACTCAGCATTGCCTCTTGGCTCTTTTGCTTTCAGTAGCGGACTAGAGTCGTATCTCGCACATACTCGGTCGTCGTTTTCTTTCGCAGACTTCCTTACATTCTCACTCGCCTCGTATGCGTCTACAACATTACCATTCGTGCTAGCTGCTCACCGGAATCCTATCGATTTAGTGGATCTCGATGACTCTATTGATGCGGCAATCATGTGTACTGTGGGGCGGCGGGCTTCTGTAGCCCAGGGAAGAGCCTTGCTCTCCATCTGGGACCGTTCGTTCCGTACTTCTATACCTCAAGGATGCTCAGAAACTGCAATTGAAGCTGTATCGTCCTTTACATCCACTCTGCGCTCAACTTCATCAACATCTCCGGCAGCTATAGATGAAATCCCTCCTGTATCAGCCCACCTCGCCCCGTTGTTTGGAGCTATTGCTTGCACTCTAGGAATAAGTCTGCAACAAACCGCCTATGTTTTCATGTTAAGCCATATCAAAGCTCTATTGTCTGCGGCTGTGCGGGCAAGTATATTCGGACCTTATCAGGCACAAAAGCTCTTGGCAAGTGTCGAGATACAGGATGGCATAACTAAAGCTATTGGCAATGAATGGAAAACAAATATTGAAGATGCTGGCCAATGTGTACCAGTTATGGATCTGTGGATTGGCAGGCATGAGATGTTGTATTCAAGGATTTTTAACAGCTGATTGCGGCCAGGTGACGGGAGTAAGCAGCCAGCCGCGCAAAGCAAAAATGATGTAAATATTGTGAAGAGACACTTGTTATATATTATAGTCGTGCAAATGAACGTAGAGGAGTTGTTGCACATGCATTTGGGGTAGAATGTTAGGATGACACTATCAGCTGCAAGGTTCAAGGATGAGCCATGCAAGATATGCATCTCGCGAGAACGAGCTCCACACTAACGTGTAGGTTTCTTTCACTACAAATAACCTTAAGTGAACTCACAGTTGTTGGTAGACACTCACTTCCTATCTTTATGATATCTGCGCAGCTTGTGCTCATCTACGTAAGGCGTGGATGTACGACAAGGCCTTTATAGAACAACCTTGACCCGCCAGCAGCCAGGCCTCGCCTCTGGCGGGCTGACGACTGTTCGCTGCCATGGCCGCCCAACCCACCGAGGAGGCCATTGAGCTGATGTGCAACTTGACTAATATCAGCAGATCTGAGGCTATCTCGAGGTTGAAGGTGTGGCGCAAAGCTCAGGTCCTCATCTGATTTAGCGCTCATACTTCTAATAGGGCAATAACAACGACGTTACTCAAGCTTCGAACGAATACTTTGACAATCCTGGTACCAATCCGGTAAGATCTGTGCAGAAATACAGGAGCTTTAGAAAGTCGCAGCTAACGTATCATTTCTCCAGGATGCGTGGGACGAGAACCAGTTCAGCTGCGACCGAGATGGATCGAATAATAAAGCTGGAAGTTGTGAGCATAAAGCTTCTCATTTCGACCGGTTGGTATTTGAAGTGAAAGTACTAATTCTCAACGCCTAGCATTCCAGGTCCAATGTCTAGATGACCATGGCACAGGTAACTACTTGAGTGGCACACTTTCTCGCCCTCCATCTCGGACGAGCAACAAGTCACCATCAGGTCGATCAGTGTCTCTGGCAGACCGGCAACAGGATGGTAAGCTCGACATAGGTTGTTCTCTTTCCATGTACTAACACTGGGCGCTATAGTGAATTCAGAAATGAGGATGATGCCGAATGAGTTTCAAGATGCAACACTTCGGAAAGCTCTCGCTGAATCAGCTCAAGAATGCGGGCTGCCTCCACAAGAATACGGCGTCACATATCCGAACGGGGTTCACTTTGGTCCCGCGACTCGGGAGAACTACAACAAGAGCGAGTGGCAAATGGTCCTTTCAACTCAGGAAGCTCGTTCGCATCCGGATGCTGAGGATCGCAAACGAGAGGATGATGCTCCGGCATTCTTGAAGCCAAGCGCAGATGGCAACCGCTTAGCCTCCATTTTAACAATCTATCATGAGATACCCCTGGCTCGTGAAATTTTTCTCCGAAGAGCAGACCTGTTACCCGACTATGGGCATGATCCAGAATGGTGGACGGGAAAAGCTATAGGTCGTATCAGGGAGGCCCGCAAATTGGTTGGCGGAGGCCAATCAGATAGTGTTATGAGCCGCGAAGGCAAAGAAGTGTTTAATGAGCTCCAGCGCCTTATGGCCTTCCTGGATAAGACGGATAGAAGCTACGGGTCAGCAGAGCCACTTGCAAATTTGGCCTTCGTTAAAAGGGCCCCAGCACGCGATATAGAGGGCAAATTCTTCGAGGCCTGGAAATATGCTCAAAGAGATAATCCAGCTATAACTTCCATATTCAGCGAAGCAATTCAGCCCACTGGAGATGCCTTAACTGAAGGTTTGGAGACGGATCCAACAGACTTTGCCATTCTCGATCTTAATCTACCAAATATCGATGAATCTGATGAGTATGCAACTATCTATGATCTAACCGACAGAATTCTTTGGAACCACACGAGTCTCGATCTTGGCACCAGCCCATATCTAACTCATGTTGCTGATGTTGTTGGCTTTCGCTTCGTGGGAAATGAATTGAGCAGAAGCGTCAGCATCCCAGAACTCTGGTTTCCCGACCGCTATCTTGAGCCAGCCAGAGAAGCTGCACTCGACATGCGGAGGAAAAAGGAGAAAATCAGGGAGACTATGATGAAGCTCTGTGATCTGGAATCTATGCTTAGATACTTTACTCTTCCCAGTGGGAAGCGGGTGAGGGTGCAGGAACTTTTCAATCTTTCGCTAATGCATGATGCCGAGCCGACCGTTGAAGATGCTGTCAATGGTATTGACTTTGATAGCATTGATACGGATATGAATGCTGAGCCGCGAGTCGGTGACAAGATCGATGTTTCAGCAGAGCTCCAAAAAGTCATGGCGAGCATTGATAGGAAACTAGAAGGCAAGTAATTTCCACAGAAGCTCGCGGTAAAATGTTAACCATTCTCATAGCCCTTGATGAAGAGAAGCAGAAAGCTCTCGCCAGCCTTCATGACCTGTCCAAGTTGTTTACCCAAGATCACAGAGACCCTAATCAGCCGCAACTGCACAAATACAAGCTTTGCGGGGTGAGTACCACTAATGAAATTACATACCTCCGAAGGCAAGCCGAACCTGATCTTATCGATATGGACCTCGATGCAACCGACTCCAAACCTTGCGGAGATCAATGGTGGAAGATTAAATATGCCATGGAAGATGCAAAACCGGTCACAGTAATGGTATGTAACGTGTATCTGCTCCTCTCGTGATACAGCCAAGTAAAACTGTGCTGACGAGGCTGTATAATGTAGAAAGTCACGCTAGAAGATGTCCTCATCGCAGCGATGACGGAGAGTAAAACCACCGTAGTGATATACGCAAGTGAAAGAGCTATGGCGGAGCCTGTAAGGCCTTTGCCTGACTCTTTAGAGGTCAGCTCAATCTGGAATACTCCCGGCTTAACATCCTAACTTCTAGATAGGCCTTTGTTCGAGCCGATAATCTTGCATTTAGTGCAGAATTTCCAAACAATATCGAGCTACAAGACTCTCAAAGCTCGGTGGCATCACCGGTATCCCCTGGGAAGCGCAAATATGATGAGAGCTCGGAAGGGTCAGTGGAAGCCCCGCCTAGATACATGGAGCAGCCTAGATGGGGTGGAAGAAGTCCGCTTCGCGATGATGGTATCATTATCAGCCATCAAGAAGTTAATGGATCCGATGACGGTCGGTCAAATGGACATGGCTGGCCAGCGTCTTCTTATGAATCGAGCGGCGAATCGATCACTCCTCGAGGCAGTGAGTCCCATGACGTTATCATGGGCCAGGATCCGAACGAGCTGGCTGGCTTGACTTTTGAGGCCGTTGCTCAGTCAGAAAGCCAGGCAACGAGCGACGAAATGCAAGAGAAAGGAGGGATGTCTAACTTGTTATCAACTACCATGAACGACACAGCAAACAAGTCGAGCACTCTGGATAGCATGGATGTCGATGAGATATCCGTTGATGAGGCACATGCAGCAAGTATACGGCAAGCTCCTCATGCGAGCTCCGTGGCAGAACCAAAGTAATGAGCTTGAACTGTAGTTCAAACTCAATCTAGAGCTTGGCTAACTAAATCATTTGTCTTCAATTTTGTATGCTATAAGATGGACCGACCCTGCAATAGACAAATATGACAAACCTTATCTCTGAGAATATCCCGAGCAGCTAAACATTTTTGTGGTATATGAGTAAGTAGATATGCAAGGTTAAAGCTCCTAAAAATGTGTCGAGTTCCGAAGGTCTCAACGTCAGTATATGAGCACATCACCTAAGGGTAAAATACTGAGGCGTAAAAGGGCAAGGTTGACTAGGACTTCGGGTTCGGACAAGCAAGGAATTAATATATGGGCCTAGTCTTGCCTGAGCATTTCGTCATCCTGAAAAGCATGGGCGAGAGTGATACTTTTTCGCACACCTGAAATGTTGCGGCCTTTTGACAAGGTTTGACGACAGAGGTAGAATTACACGAATTTATTCTAGCATAATTGGGAACTGAGAATACAGCATCATAGTTTCCGAAAATTTTATTAGAATGAGATTGTGTGGTAGAGTATAGTTTCAAAAAGGTTTATTAGAATGAGATTGAGTGGTTGAGTATTCCACCGTGCCACCATAGGAAAGCGTAGCTGCAAGAAGTGATGCGCTGGCGATTCGCTTAAAACGACGCGTTTTTTCCTAGGTAAACATTGAAACCGACGCGTCGCGTAAGCGCTCGTAGGCCACGACCTCGTTTGAAGAGGCAGAGCAGAACAGGACCGAAAGCACATGAATCACTCCCATCCAATCGCTCATTTGCCATAACGAGGCAGATGCTAGGCATATCCATTGCCATATTCATGAGAAGACGATCCTGAGGACGAACAACGTATAAAAGTAAGTCTTTCCCTCCCTTTTCCTCCCGGGCTAGTCACCGGGTGGATCGAATCCACTACGCACGCCACCTTTTCCTATCTGGCCTTGAGTGCAGCCGTTGCATACGTCTTCGTCTCTCCGAGCAAGCGTGCAAGATACGGCATTCGTTCTTGGATGGCTGTCTAAGGTATCTTGCATGCTCCTTGCAGCCAGCCAGCAGGCTTTCTTCCTTTTCCCCGCTACAATACACCTTGCACCCCCCCCTCTCGCAACTGCATGTCTCAGCTTTTCCGAAGCTGGGCTCGGCCACACATCATCCTTTCACCTCCACCAGCTGACACCAGCCGGCTCTGACATTATCTTCTCCCACGTAACTTGTACATACACTACCACTTACACCATTTCCCCTCTTCAGCAGTTACTCAACGACTTCATCTCCTCATCAGCAACCATTCTTCTGGCATTACTTCTTACCATTGCTATTGCAATTTGCACAGAAGAACAAGGAAAAGCTTCTGTGCCGCCGCGTACCTTGCTTCTAAGCGCGGAATCGAACGCAATTTCCTCTCAGCCTACAATCTGATCGGCGATCCCGGCTACCGCACCTCAGCGTCCACACTCCACCAAGAGTATGCACAATTCCTTATCTAGTTTGCCTTCATCTT
>Ga0335075_10007176_pt1 | contig 17156 bp, 14 predicted proteins | sample Lox_Sample_24_FD_206723 | JGI IMG/M metagenome (GOLD analysis project Ga0335075, IMG submission 206723) | Soil microbial communities from Loxahatchee National Wildlife Refuge, Florida, United States - Lox_Sample_2.4 | ecosystem: Environmental > Terrestrial > Soil > Wetlands | place: USA...
TGCGCGATGCCGGCGCGGCATTCGAAGAACTGCTCGCCCAGATCGAAGGGGCCGCCCGGGCCACGGATCCGGTGCCGGCATTGCGCGCCGCCCTGCTCGAGGAATGCTCGGGCCTGCGACGCTTCGTGCAGCAGCTCAGGGATGCCGGGCCTGCGCAGGCGGAACGCGTCGGCGGCATCGCCTACCCGTTCCTGCAGTGGCTGGGGGTGGTCGCGGGCGGCTGGCAGTGGGCGCTCGCGGCCCAGACCGCCGCGGAAGATGATCCGGGCGGCGCGGCGCGGCGCTCGACCCTGGACCACGCCGAGTTCTACGCGACCCACATCATGCCGCGCTGCCGTAGTTTTGCCGCCATCGCGGCGGGCGGCGGCGACATCGTCGGCCGCGCCCGCCTGTAGAAAGCGAAACGGGGCGGGAATTGCTTCCCGCCCCGTGCATCAACGCAAGGACCCTGGGGTTTTACTTGCCCTGGGTGCGCCAGCCCGAGGCGTAGTGCTTGCGGGCTTCCTCGCCATACGGGACCGTGGCGACCTGCACCCGGACTTCCGTCTGTTCGTGGCGCTCGACGGTGGGCTTGCCGGTGCCGCCGTCGGCCTCGCCCCAGACCAGGGTCAGCTCATCGCCGATCTTCACGTCCGGATTCACGACGCCCAGCGACAGGGCGGTGCGCTCGTTGTAGCTGTAGCCGCCGAACATGGAGTAGCCGACGACCTTGCCGCCCTTCTTGACCGCATCGAACGAGGAGGAGCCGTAGTTCGCGATCGGCCATTCGAAGTACTTGTTGGTGAGCTTTCCGGGACGGAAGAACGAGGCGAAGATCTTCGCCATGTCATCGCCGTTCCAGGCGAAGGTCACCTTGTTCCGGTGCGGCTGCTTGGAGAGCTTCTCCAGCGCCTCGCGGCCGGCGAAGTCGTGGTCGAACTTCACGAACGGGCCGTAGCCCAGGTCGTACGGGGAGGTGTAATAGTCCTCGATCTTCTCGGACACGAAGCTGCCGCAGATGGAACCGGTGGCCTCGTAGCTGTTGGCCGGCAGCCACTCGCGGTACTTCTTCATGCTCTCGCCGCTGTACACGGCCGGCAGCGGAGACGGAATCCAGCCCGACTCCAGGGTGTTCGAGGCGTAGGCACGGGAACCCACGGCGGTGATGCCGAATTCGCGGCCGGTCTCCATGATGATGTTGAAGATCTTCTCGTAGTCCGCGTACGGACCCCAGATCTCGAGGCCCGGCGCACCCGCCATGCCGTGGCGCAGGGCCTTGACCTTCTGGCCGGCGATGTTGATGGTGCTCCAGTTGAAGAACTTGATCTCGGCGACCGGGCCGCCGTTGAGCTTCTCGATCACTTTCCAGGCATTCGGGCCCTGGATCTGGAAACGATAGTGGCGGCGGGTGACCGCCTTGCCGCGCGGTGCCGAGGGGGACCGGTCGTCGCGGATGGTGTCGACCTTCCAGTTGCCGGTCTCCGCCTGGAACTGCAGCCAGTTCACGCTCGGCGCGCGGCCGACGAACACCAGTTCATCGGTGTCTTCGTAGAACAGGATGCCGTCGCCGATGACGTAGCCGTCGTAGCTGATCGGCACCATCTGCTTGGCCTTGCCGACGCTGAAGTTGTTGAAGCTGTTGATCGTGCAATAGGACATCAGCTTCAGCGCGTCCGGACCCTTGACGGTGAATTCCGCCATGTGGTGGGTCTGGTCGAACAGCACGGCGCTTTCGCGCCAGGCACGCTGCTCATCGCGCCAGTTGGTGTACTCGCTCGGTACCACCGGGTACACGTAAGCGCCGATCTTCGAATTGCGCAACATGTGGACCGGATTGCCGGCCGCCTTCAACACACTTTCCAGGTTCTGCTGGCTCATTGCCCCACCTCTTGAAAAATCACCTAAGAAAACCGTCCCGGACGCGTGTCGAAACAGGTCGGGATCAGGAAATGGCACGGACGACGTGGCTATCGCGATCTATTTTCGGAATTTCTCAACGCACGTCCCAGTGGATCGCCTATTGTCCGCCTGCCGGCCCCGTGCCGCAACGCGATTTGCGCGATACCGACTATCCGGCCGGCAAATAGCTGGTACCGCCCCGGCCCCTGGGGGTTCAGCCGCGCAGTTTCAGCAGCCGGATGGCATTGTCCTTGAGGATCATCGGCCGCACCTCGGGCTTCATCGGCAGCTTCTCGAAGTCGGCCATCCAGCGGTCGGGGGTGATGGCCGGATAGTCCGACCCGAACAGGACCCGGTCCTTGATCAGCGAATTGGCGTACTGCACGAGATTTGCCGGGAAATACTTGGGCGACCAGCCCGACAGGTCGATGTAGGTATTGGGCTTGTGCGTCGCGATGGCGAGCGCCTCGTCCTGCCAGGGGAAGGAGGGATGCGCCATGACGATGGTCAGGGTCGGGAAGTCGGCCGCCACATCGTCCAGGAAAATCGGATTCGAGTACTTGAGCTTGACGCCCATGCCCCCGGGCAGGCCCGCGCCGACGCCGGTCTGGCCGGTGTGGAACAGGGCCGGGAGTCCCGCCGCCGCGATGACCTCGTACAGCGGATAGCATTTCGGGTCATTGGGATAGAACGCCTGCATGGAGGGGTGGAATTTGAATCCCCGCACCCCGTAGTCCTCGATCAGTCGCCGGGCCTCGCGCACCCCCATCTTGCCCCGCGCCGGATCGATGCTGGCGAAGGGGATCAGCACATCGTTGTTCTCCGCGGCGACTTCGGCGACCTCCTCGTTGGCGATGCGCCAGTGTCCGGCGCCCGCCTCGGCATCCACCGTGAAGATGACGGCCCCGAGGTTGCGTTCCCGGTAGTACTGGGCCACTTCCGCAATGGTGGGCGCCTTGCCGGAGCGGAAGTACTTGACCATCTGTTCATCGAACGCGTGCGCGCACGGGTCCCGCGGCGCACGCCCGGATATCGTGGCATGGGTATGGATGTCGATGGCGACGAGCTTGTCGAGGTCGAGGCGGGACTGGTACTTGGACATGGGTTCGCGACCAAAAGCGCCATTATAGTCCGCTATGATGCGCACCTGCTCGAGTTGAGCGCGGAGAGATTTGAGATGTCAGCCACCCCCACCGCCCCGGAATCCGGGCCCACCGTCGCGCGTTCCAGCGCCTATCGCCGCATCGCCACCGAGGAGGCCTTCGCCACCGCCGACATGCTGCGCCAGTACCGCGAAGCGCTGGCCCGCAAGAGCATCGACGACATCGGCTTCAACTCCATGTGGGGCTTCTACCTCGGCAGCCCGAGCGCCCGGGCGCGCTCGATCATCGAGCGGCTGCAGTGGCTGGACGAGCGGCGCATCGCCGACATGGATGCCACCGGCATCGATGTGCAGGTGCTGGCCCTGACCTCCCCCGGCGCCCATATCTTCGATGCCGCCACGGGCACGGCGCTCGCCCGCGCCAGCAATGATGAACTGGCGGCGGCAATCAGGCGCTTTCCGGACCGGCTGGCCGGAATGGCCGCCATCGCGCCGCAGGATCCCGCCGCGGCGGCCAAGGAGATCGAGCGCGGCATCCAAACCCTCGGCCTGCACGCCGTGATCCTCAACTCCCATGTGCATGGCGAATACCTGGATGCGCAGAAGTACTGGGACATCTTCGCGGCCGCCGAAGCCTGCGACGCGGCCATCTACATCCACCCCAACACCCCCTCCGACCGCATGATCGCCCCGTTCCTCGAGGCGGGACTGGACGGGGCGATCTTCGGTTTCGGGGTGGAGACTGCGCTGCACGTGCTGCGGCTGATCGTCGGCGGGGTCTTCGACCGGTTCCCGAAACTGAAGGTCGTGATCGGCCACATGGGCGAGGCCCTGCCCTATTGGCTGTTCCGGCTCGATTACATGTATCGCGCGACGCTCAATTCCAAACGCTATCCCTCGTGGCAAGCGCTGCGCGGCGTGCCCAGCGACTACATGCGGCAGAACATCTACGTGACCTGCAGTGGCATGCCCTGGGGTCCGGCCATCACCTTCGCGCAGCAGGTGCTGGGCGCCGAGCGGGTGCTGTACGCCATGGACTACCCCTACCAGTTCGTCGCCAGCGAGGTGGTGGCCTGCGATGAGGTCCCGATGAGCGCCGCGGACAAGAAGAAGTTCTTCCAGACCAACGCCGAGTCCCTCTTCAGGCTCAAATCGGCGTAGTTCCCCGATCTAGAGGCGCTGCAGCCAGGCATCGATCACCGCGCAGCGGCCCTCGCGCACCGCCTGCAGCGAGCGCTGCAGGGCGGGCGCGAGCTGCGCCGGCTCGCGCACGATCTCCGCGTGGGCGCCGCCGGCCGCTGCGGCAATGCCGGAGTAGTCCGGCGGCGGCTCGAAGCGAATGTCCAGCTCCTCGGCGCGGCTGCCGAAACCGTCCGGGTGCACCCCCAGCATTGAGAATTTCGGGGCGCGCCAGCCCTGGTTGTTGAAAACCACCTGCAGGAAGGGTGTGTGGTAGCGGCGCGCGATCCAGTGCACCGTGGAGGGGATGGAGAACATGTAGGTGCCATCCCCGGTGAAGGCGCACACCAGCGCATCCGGGCGCGCCAGCTTCGCGCCGATCGCCGCCCCGCCGTTCCATCCCAGCGAGCCGCCGCCGCTGACGAAATAGGTTCCCGGCTTGCGCCGGCCGGCGTGGTTGGTCACGACATGGAAGTTGGTGACCGCCTCGCTGATCACCAGCGCGTCCTCACCGATGGCCTCGCGTACCTGGGCCGTGACGTACTCCGCCGTCAGCACCTTGCCGGGAGCCTCGAGCTTTGCCAGCTGCGCCCGCAGCGCTTCGTGCCGGCGGGCCAGTTGCGCGGCGCGGGCCCGCACCGCGGCCTCGTCCACCGTGAGGCTCTCGAGCGCGGCATTGATCTGACGCAGCGCCGTGGCGGCGTCGGCCCGCCAGGCGCGGCTCGCGCGCACGTACCACAGCGGCATCTGCTGCTTCAGGGGGTCCACGTCGATGTGCAGGATCTGCGCGTTCTCGGCGGGCCGGTTGATGAGCGGGATCCAGGGCACGTCGCTGTCCAGGATGAGGATGGTGTCCGCCTCGGCGAGCGCCGGATTCTGCTGCTTCTCGTTCCACTGGTAGCCCTGGTGCAGCGGGTCATCGACCGGGAAGTTGACCGAATTGGGCACCGACTCCAGGACGCCCATTCCGAGCCTGTGGCACAGCCGGGTCAGCTCCGGCACTGCGGCGGGGTTGCGGCCGACGTAGCTGGTCACGACCAGCGGCTGGCGCGCCGCGACGAGGGCGCCCGCGATCTGCAGTGCATCCTCCGGGGCCAGTCCGCCGCCGCCGAGCCGGGGCCACAGCCGCACATCCTCGCGGCGCGGCTCGACTTCCTGTTCGAGGATTTCGCGCGCGGCGACCAGGTAGACCGGGCCCTTCGGTTCGCTGCCCGCGACCTGCAGGGCGCGATGCACGATCTGGGCGGCATTGGCACCGACCCGGATCTCGTTGTCATAACGCATGTAGCCGCGAACCAGTCCGCGCTGGTCGAAGACGTCCTGGATCCAGTGGATGAACTCGTTGCGGCTGCCCGGGGCCTCACCTTCCTGGGTGGCGGGCGAGGTTCCGGCCATGATCAGCACCGGCACCCGGCCCTTGGCCGCGTTGTGGACCGCGCCCGCCAGCGCCTGGGTGCCGCACTCCACGTGCACCAGCACGGCCTGCGCCTGGCCGCTTACGGCAGCGTGGCCGTGCGCGCAGCTGAGCGCGACCATTTCGTTCGGGCAGGTGATCACCTGGGGATACGGGATTTCCCCCCCCTTGGCCGACGCCCGCGCAGTGGCATAGGCCTCCATGATGCCGCTGTGGTCACTGCCGAGGTTCACGAACAGGTACTGGACGCCCGCTTCGCGCAGGGCCGATAACATGGCTGAGCTGGTGGTATACATGACGCCATTTTAACGGCATGCCGCCGCCGAAGCATGGATTAAGATTCGTACCTTCAAGGATTCGAGGTAGTGCCATGGGAGATTTGCTGAAGGGCCGGGTCGCGATCGTGACCGGCGGCGGTCGCGGTTTCGGGCGGGCCATCGCGATGCGTTATGCGGGCGAAGGCGCCGCGGTTGCGGTGACCTCGCGCTCGCTCCCGGAGCTGGAAGCCACGGTCGAGGACATCGGCCGGATCGGGGGCCGCGCCATCGCCGTGGCCGGCGACGTGACCATTCCGCAGGACGTCGACCGGGTGGTGTCACGGGCGGAACAGGAGCTCGGGCCAGTGAGCGTCCTGGTCAGCAACGCCGGCGTTCCGGGCCCCTTCGGCCCGATCTGGGAAGTGGACCCCGAGCAGTGGGTCAAGGCCCAGTACGTGCACATCCGGGCGCCGTTCTACTACATGCAGCGGGTGATGCCGGGCATGATCGGGCGGCGCGGCGGCTGCGTCATCCTGGTGTCCGCCATCGCCAGCCGCATCGTCGCCCCGTACCTGAGCGCCTATTGCGTCGGCAAGATCGCGCAGACGCGGCTTGCGGCGCTGGCGGCGGCCGAAAGCCGCGAGTTCGGCGTGGACGTGTTCGCCATCGATCCCGGATTCGTGTTCACCGGCATGGCCGAGGACACCGCCAATCATCCCGACGCACAGCGCTGGCTGCCGGGCATGGTGGACCGGCTACGCTCGGTGCGCGAGTCCCCGCACCGCAACGCCGACCTGGTCCGCTGCGCGCAGCGCTGCCTGGATCTCGCCAGCGGCCGCTACAGCGCCCTGTCGGGCCGCTATCTGGAACTGGGAGACGATCTGGATGCCGCCGTGCGCGATGCCGCCACCGCGGCCGCGGCCAAACCCGCCGGTCATTAGGAGCAGTGCTCATGCGCATGCGTAAATTCGGCAATACGGGCCTGGTGGTGTCGGAACTGTGCCTGGGGGCCATGACCTTCGGCGGCAGTGAGGGCATCTGGGCGCAGATCGCCAGCCTCGGTCAGGCGAAGGCCGACGAACTGGTGAAGACCGCCTTCGACGCCGGCGTGAATTTCTTCGACACCGCCAACGTCTACTCCGGCGGCCGCTCGGAGGAGATCCTGGGCCAGTCGCTGCGCAACCTGAAGCTGCCCCGTGACCAGTACGTGCTCGCCACCAAGGTGCTCGGCCGGGCCGGCCCCGGCGTCAACCAGCTGGGCCTGTCCCGCTACCACATCATGGCGGCGCTGGATGCGAGCCTGAAGCGCCTGCAGCTGGATCACGTGGACCTCTACCAGATCCACGGCACCGATCCTCTGACCCCCATCGAGGAGACCCTCGATGCGCTGACCGACTGCGTGCGGGCCGGCAAGGTCCGCTACCTGGGCGTCAGCAATCACGCCGCCTGGCACATCGCCAAGGCCCTGGGCATCAGCGAACGCAAGGGCCTGGCGCGGTTCGAGAGCATCCAGGCGTACTACTCGCTCGCGGGTCGCGAGCTCGAACGCGAAATCGTCCCGCTCGCCAGCGACCAGCATCTGGCCATCCTGCCCTGGAGCCCGCTCGCGGGCGGCTTTCTGTCGGGCAAGTTCACGCGCGATGCGCACGGCCCCGAAGGGGCGCGCCGCACGACCTTCGATTTTCCGCCGGTGGATCGCGAGAAGGCCTTCCGCATCATCGATGTGATGCGCCCCATCGCCGAGCGCCACCAGGCTACCGTGGCCCGGGTGGCGCTCGCCTGGCTGCTGCACCAGGGCGCCGTCACTTCGGTGATCATCGGTGCGCGCACGCGCGAACAGCTGCTGGACAACCTGGGGGCCACCGAGGTACGCCTCACGGCCGAGGATTTGAACGCGCTGCACGAGGTGTCGGCCCTGGCGCGCGAATATCCGGGCTGGATGCTCGAGCGCATGGGCGGCGAACGGCTCGCCAGCGTGCGCTAGCCTAGGCCTTGGAGGGATAGCCGCGCCCGGCGTAATCGAAGCCGCCGAGTTCCAGTCTCGCAAGCTGCGGGTCCTGCGGGGACGCGTAGTAGGCGCGGATTTCCTCGATCAGCCCGCGCTCGCTGAACACGTACCATTCGTCGCCGCGCAGGATGATGCCCTGAGCGCGCTTGAAATGCGTCCATTCGATCACCGCGCGGCGCGTCGGCGGATCGCACAGCACCTGATCCACGGTCCAGTGCGATCCCAGGTTCTTCACCGCTGCCGCCCACTTCTCGGCGATCTTCGCCGCGCCGCGGAACGGGCCTTCGTAGGTCCCCGGCGGAAAGTAATGGACCGCGCCGGATTCGAAATGGGCGGCGATGCGCGCGGCATCCCCGCTATTGCAGTCGGCGAAATACTCCCGGATCCGCGCTTCCATGGTGTGCGCGTCCATCAGTAGGCCTTGACCATGCCGCCATCCACGAGCAGCGTCTGGCCGGTGATGTAGGTATTCACGGGCGAACCGAGGAAGACCGCGATCTTCGCGAACTCCTCCGGCGTCCCGTAACGGCCCAGCGGAATGTTCCGGATGTGCTCCTTGCGCACCTGTTCGATGCTGGCGCCGGCCTTCCCGGCGCGAAGCGAATCGAGCTGATCGATGCGCGCCGTATGGATACGGCCCGGGCCGATCAGATTGACGAGGATCCGGTCGGCGGCCAGTTCGCTCGCAAGACTCTTGGTGAGGCCCAGGACGCCGGTGCGGAACGTGTTCGACAGGATGAGGTCGTTCACGGGGCTCTTCACGGACGTTGATGCCAGGGTGACGATCCGCCCGCCATTCCCCTGGCGCAGATGCGGCAGCGCGGCCCGCACGCTGCGCACGCAGCTGAGCAGGTTCTGTTCATACGCCTTCTGCCAGGCCGCATCGTCGAACTGCTCGAACGAACCGGCCGGCGGACCGCCGCTGTTGAAGACCAGGGTGTACAGGCCGCCGAAGGCCGATACCGTGGCCTTGACCAGTTCCTCGATGTCCGGCGCCCGGGAAAGGTCCGCGACCGTCCAGCGCGGTTCGCGGCCGGTGGCGGCGCGGATATCCGCGGCCGCCTGCGCAAGCTCGGCGGGACGGCGACCGCAGAGCATGACCTGCGCACCCTCGCGCGCGAATTCCAGTGCCGTCGCCTTGCCGAGTCCGGCGCTGGAGGCACATACCAGCACGGGTCTGTCGGTCAGTTCGAGGTTCAATGCTCACTCCCGCAGCTTCTCACCCAGGGCCACGCCGGTGACCTTCGCCGAGGCGGAGGGAGGCCATCCGGCCTCCTGACCGATCGCAGCGCTGCCTTCGGCGATGGTGTTCTCGAGGCGGCCGAGTCCCTCGACCTCCACCGCGACCGCATCGCCCGGATTGACGGGCCGTGAATTGGCGGGTGTTCCCGAAAGAATCACGTCACCGGGCACCAGCGTCATCATGCGCGCCAGGTCCGTCACCAGGTAGGCCATGTTCCAGATCATTCCATCGAGGCTCGATTCCTGGACGATGCGCCCGTTCACGTAGGTGCGCAGCATCTGCGAGGCCGGTTGCCAGCCCCGCACCAGTCCCGGTCCCATCAGTCCCAGGGTATCGGCCCCCTTGACGCGGATCATGGCGCCACGGTCGGCATCGCGGAAGTCGTGCAGCGCATAGTCGTTCGCGAGCATGTAGCCGCCGATGTAGTCGTGGGCCTCGGCGAGGCGGATGTCGCGCGCCGTGCGCCCGATGACGATGGCGACCTCACCCTCGTAGTTGAGGAACCTGCAGCCCCGCGGACGGATTACGACACCGCCATGCCCGAGGAGGCAGGAAGGCGGCTTCATGAAGTAGTTGGGCGCCGGCGGGCACACCGCCTGCAACTCCTCGAGGCGGTTGCGGTAGTTGAGGTGGGTGCAGATGATTTTCGAAGGCGCCACCGGTGGCAGGTGCGCGACCTGCGCCGGATCGATCCGGCGTCCGTCCGGTGCGATCAGCTGCGGCCCCTCGCGGCGCACCTCGACGATGGCGCCATCGAGCAGCACCCGCCGCGTCTCGTACACGGCCTCAGGATGAGCCATTGCCGAGGTCCCGCATCATCGGCGCAGCGACGCTGCTCTTGGCCGACACCGGTGGGGTCGGCAGCCACGACTCGCCCCGTTTCAGGACGAACCGGTACTCCATGCTGTACCAGGGACCCTTGACGGCGGGATCCGGCGCCGGCTCGTTCTCGTGCAGCACGTAATGTCCCACGCAGTTGGTGATCACGCCGAACTGGGTATCGGTCTCGAGGATCTCATCGTCGTCACCGTACACCTGCGAGGGAATGGTCTTGAAGCCTTCCTTGTAGATGAGTGCGTGCAGATGCGCGGGCCGATAGGGATGGCGCTTCTGGACCTTGATCAGCGCCTCGGTCGGCCCTCCTGCCGGGACGGGATAGCCGGCCGGCTTGATCGTCTGATAGCGGAAGGTGCCGGTGTCATCGGTGCGCAGGTGACCGCGCAGATTCCACTGGGCCTGGGTGGGATCCTGATTCTCGTACAGGCCTTCGGTCGAGGCATGCCAGACATCGACATCCGCGCCGGCGATCGGGTTGCCTTCGGTGTCCCTGACGTGACCGGTGAAGAACAGCGGCACTCCCGGCGTCGGTGAGCGCACGATCGAAGCACCGTTTGCCACATCCGGCGCGCCCTTGCGCCAGAACGGCCCGAGCAGATTCGCCGTGGTGCCCTCGTTGTTCATCATGCATACGAGCGTCGACAGGCCGAGCGAGCCGGCGATCAACCGGGTTTCGTTGTGGCTGGGACTGGTGAGCTGGCCCAGCTGCGTCACGAGGTTGATGGCCTGATCGAACTCGCGCTCGGTGAGGCGCACCTCCCGCGCAAAGGCATGCAGGTGCCGGATCAGGGCGGTGATCAGTTCCTGGGTCCGGGGGTTCTCGATGCGCCCGGTCTCGCTCAGCACCGCTTCGGTCACCTGGTCTTCCCGGTCGATGATCATGACTGCATCTCTCTCGCTAAGGGGACGGCGCGCGCAGGGCGCCCGCCGGAATCGAGGCCGCCAAGTCCAGCCGCGCGGACTCGAAGTCGGTGCGCACGGACTCACCGTCGTTGCCGAACTCCAGCAGCTGCTGAAGGGCCAGGTCCAGGGCCGGCCAGGGCTGGGCCTTGCTGGCCGGGTTGCCGGTTGCGGCAAAGCGTGCCCAGCGCTCCTGGACCGCCGCGACGATCGGGGACGGATCATCCGCGGCGCCGGCCGCGCCCGGCATCAGGTTCATGTGGCCGAACAGCGCATAGACCTCGTCGACGTGGGATGCGCCGGGGACGTGCCCGCGCTGCGCGGGCCGCACGTAGGAGTAGTAGTACAGGTAGGTGGGCGCCTTGCGCACCGCCGCCGCGCGCGCCGCGGTGCGCGTCGGCGCCGTGAGCATCATGTCGGTGGCGAGCTCGTTCTCGACGAGCTCGGTGCGGTGCGTACCGTAACCGTCGAATTGCGCGGTCACCTGGGGCCAGACGCTGGCCAGGCGCTGCGACAACCCCTTGCCCGCGTCCGCGAAGAATCCCACCTCGTAGCTGTTCGAACCGATGAGCAGCGGCACCGGGGCGATATGTCCTTCGTCGAAGGCCGTGGGCACATCTTCGGTGATCACCGTGCCATCGACGATCGGACCCGGATTGCCGGTCATCGCCCCCCCAGCGCCCAGCACCTGCTGCGCCGGCAGGCGACGCAGTGCCGCGGCGTCGGCCGCCGGGGCGTCCCAGGTCGCGGCCGCCGCCGACCCCGCCTGTTCGGCCTGGGCCAGAGTGGTCGTCGGCGTGCTGAATACGCCGGACTCGATGACGGCCCGCGCGAACAGTCCCTGCGACAGGGGCGACGTCATCAGGCCATAGACCGCCGCGCCCCCGGCGGACTGGCCGGCCAGCGTGATCCGGCGGGGATCGCCCGAGAAGCTCCCGATGTTGGCCTTGACCCATTTGAGCGCGGCAAGCACGTCGAGGAGCCCGTAGTTGCCCAGGGGACCGTCCGGACTTTCCCGCGTCAGCGCCGGATGGGCGAAGAACCCGAAACGGCCGAGCCGGTAATTCAGCGTGACCACGATGAGTCCCTGCCGCGCGAGGCTTGTCCCGTCATAGAGGGGCTGGCTCCCCGAGCCGACCCTGAACGCGCCCCCATGCACCCATACCAGCACGGGCACACGGCGGTGGCGGGGTTTCGCGGGCACCCAGATGTTGAGGAACAGGCAGTCCTCGCTCATGGCGACCGCCGGGCCACGCCGTCCCTGCATGCACTCGGCACCGGCCTGCTGCGCATCGCGGACCCCGCTCCACGGCGGCAGCGGCTGTGGCGCACGCCAGCGCAGGTCCCCCACCGGCGCCTTCGCGTACGGCACGCCGAGAAAGCTGCGCATTCCCTCCTGCTCGCTGCCGCGCAGCAGCCCGGCAGGTGTCTTGACGGTCACCGCATCGGCATGCGCCGGCGAGCCTGCCCATACCGTGCCCAGCAACGCCGGCAGCAGCAGGATGCGCAGCTGCCGGGCCGCCGGTCTCATTGGGCGGCCTTCCGTTCGGCCACGCTTTCGTTCACGCGGTGGGTGACATAGGCGCGGATGAGCTCGATCGACTTCGGATCCAGGAGACTGCCGAATGCCACCATGCCCTTGGGCTCGAGGATGCCGTCATGGACGATCTTCTGGAACAGGTCATCGTCACGCAGTGCCGCTGCATAGCGCAGATCCGGCAGCACCCCGCCGCTTACGGCGGTGTCACCGTGACAGGTGCCGCAGTAGGTGTGGTACAGGAGTTTTCCCTGCGCGATCTGCGCCGCATCGCCCAGCTCCGGCAGGGACGTGAGGACCGCGGTGGAAGGCGGTGGCGGTGGCGGAATGATGTCCGTGCCGGTGAGTGAGAACACGATCAGTCGCGGCACATTGCCCCGATCGATCTGCGACTTCAGCGCCAGTTCACCGGCGGACAGCGGGAAGGCGCCGCCCCACCCGGTTTCCACCGCGATGTACTGCTTGCCGGCCACGGCATAGCTCACCGGTGGCGCCACGATGCCGGTGCCGGTGGCGATGCTCCACAGCAGTTTGCCGTCGGTGTCGTGGTAGGCGTTGAACCTGCCCATGGCATCGCCTTCGTAGACGACGTGTCCGGCCGTCGTCAGGACCCCGCCGTTCCAGGGATGGCCCACCTCCACGCGCCACGCTTCCTTCTGCGTCACCGGGTCCCAGGCGGCGAGGTGACCCTTGAGACCCTTGATGGCCGCGGCCTTGATCACCGGGTCCTGCGGAAGACTCCCGGCATTGAGGTCCACGCCGACGTTGAAGGTGAGCGGCGTCGGGTGATAGCTCGTCTGGCCGATGTACGGGAAGCCGATCTCGATCACCGGCAGGTACACCAGCCCGGTCTGCGGGCTGAAGGACATGGGCATCCAGTTGTGCGCACCCCCGGGCCCGGGGGCGCCCACCCACGGCTTGCCCGTCAGGTCGTACTTCGCCTGCGGATTGACCCGCGGCCGGCCCGTGGCCTGGTCGACGCCCTGCGCCCAGGTGAGCGTATCGACGTACTGGTGGATGCTGATCGGCTTGCCGGTCTGCCGGTCCAGCACGTAGAAATAGCCATTCTTCGGCGCCTGCATGATCACGTGGCGCATCCGGCCCTCGATGGTCAGATCCGCCAGTACCAGCGACTGCGTGGCGCTGTAGTCCCACATCTCCCCCGGGGAGTTCTGGAAATGCCAGACGTACTCGCCGGTATCGGGCCGCACGGCGATGATCGAGCTGATGAACAGATCGTCGCTGTTGCCCGGGGAGCGGAACTTCTTGTTCCAGGGCCCGCCGTTGTCGGTGCCGAAGTACAGCAGGTCGAGCTGCGGATCGTAGGCCATCGAATCCCACACCGTGCCACCGCCGCCGTACTTCCACCACTGCCCGCGCCAGGTCCTGCTCGCGACCTTGTCCAGGATGTCGTCGGAAGCCGCGTTGTCCCTGGCACCGGGCCTGCCGGGGACGGTGTAGAAGCGCCAGACGAGCTTGCCCGTATCCGCGTCGTACGCCGACACGAACCCGCGACCGCTCTCCTCGCCGCCGCCGTTGCCGATGATCACCTTGCCCTTGATGATGCGCGGGGCGCCGGTGATGGTCTGGCGCGAGCCCGCCGGAATGGTGCTGACATCCCATACGGGCTTCCCCGAGACGGCATCGAGGGCCACCAGCCGGCCGTCCAGCGTGCCCAGGTACAGCCGGCCCTGCCAGGCCGCAAGGCCGCGGTTCACGACATCGCAGCAGGCGTTGATGCCGGTGTGTCCGGGCACCTGCGGGTCATAACTCCATTTGAGCGCACCGGTTGCGGCATCGAACGCGAACACGCGGCTCCAGGCCGCGGTCACGTACATCGTCCCGTCGATGATGAGCGGGGTCGACTCCTGCGCCCGCGCATCGACCGGCAGGTCGTAATGCCAGGCGGGCTTCAGTCCCGCGACGTTGGTCGCATCGATCTGCGTCAGCGGACTGAACCGCTGTTCGTCGTAGGTGCGTCCGTAGGTGAGCCAGTCGTCGCCATCGGAACTGGCCGCCAGCAGCCGCGCGGCATCCACCGGCATGGGCTTCGCGGCCGCCACCGGCGCCGGGGGCGCCTGCACTGAAGTTCCGGCATCGTGCCGGCTGCACCCCGCGGCCAGCAGCAGGCAGGCCCAGGCAAAGGCGCTTCGGCGCATGATGACTCCCCTCTTCTTCGCGAACGAAATCCTAAAGCGCGATGCAGACCGACTTGATCTCGGTGTAGTGCTCGAACACGGCATGCCCGTGTTCGCGGCCGAACCCCGACTGCTTGTAGCCGCCGAAGGGCATCGCCGGATCCACGAAATTGTGGCAGTTGACCCACACCGTCCCGGCGCGCACCTTGGGCACCAGGCGGTGCACCGCGCTGATGTCGCGGCCCCAGATGCTCGCTCCCAGACCGTACGGGGAATCGTTGGCCATGGCCGCCAGCTCCTCCAGGTCATCGAAGCGCTGCGCCACGAGGACCGGCCCGAAGATCTCCTCGCGGACGATCGACATGTCCTGGCGGACATTCGCGATCACCGTGGGTTTGACGTAGTAGCCCTGTCCCCCCGGGGCTTCCCCGCCGGTCATGACCTTCGCACCACCCTTGCGGCCGGCATCGATGTAACCCAGGACCCGCTCCTGCTGTTCCTTGGACACCAGCGGTCCCATTTCGGTGTGCGGGTCCAGCCCCGGTCCCAGCCGGATGCGGGCCGCGGCCTGGCTCACGCCCTCCACCACCTGATCGAAGACCTTGCTGTGCGCATACAGCCGCGAGCCGGCCGCGCACACCTGCCCCGCATTGAAGAAGATGGCATTGGCGGCGCCGCCGATGACGGATTCGACGTTGGCATCCGGCAGCACGATCACGGGTGATTTGCCACCCAGTTCCAGCGACACCCGCTTGAGGGTGTCGGTGGCGGACTTGTTGATGAGCTTGCCCACCGGGGTGGATCCGGTGAAGGCGATCTTGTCGATGCCGGGATGCGAGACCAGCGCGGCGCCGGTGGTTTCGCCGTTGCCCGTGAGGATGTTCACCACACCGGCCGGGAAGCCCGCCTCGGTGATCAGCTCGCCCAGCCGCAGCGCCGACATCGGCGTCTGCTCGGCGGGCTTGAGCACGCAGGTGCAGCCGCAGGCCAGCGCCGGTCCGAGTTTCCAGGCCGCCATCGCGAGCGGGAAATTCCAGGGGATGATCTGCGCCACGACGCCGACCGGCTCACGCAGGGTGTAGGTGTGGAACTTCGAGCCCGGGCCCGCCGAAATCGAAGTATTGAAGGTCGCGCCCTCGAGCTTCGTGGCCCAGCCCGCCATGTAGCGGAAATAGTCGCGCGAATTGGGCACATCGACCACGCTGGCGATGAACCGGGTCTTGCCGTTGTCGAGGCTTTCCAGTTCGGCAAGCTCCGCGGCATGCTTCTCGATGAGGTCCGAGAGCTTCCACAGCAGGGCCTCGCGCTGCACGGGCAGCATGTCATGCCAAGGGCCCTTCTCGAAGGCCGCACGGGCGGCCGCCACGGCGCGATCGACATCGGCCTCGTTGGCATCGGCGACGACGGCAATCTGGCGTCCGGTCGCAGGATCCACGACCGCAATGCGACCGCTCGAGCGCGGCTCGACCCACTCCCCGCCGATCAGCAGCCGGGGGGAGCGTTGCAGGAAACGGGCGACGGTTGCGGAGGGCTCCGGCTGCTGGGCGATATCGATGGCGGCGTTCACGGCGGGTTCTCCTTGACGGCTTGTCATCTCAAGTCTACCCCGCGGCGGTCCTTTACGGCAGCGGCCCCCGCGGTGTAAAAACCTCGCACTTCGTCGCAACCGCGCCGCACACACGGGATTCCCACGCCGATGAACACCAAGGTCGACCTGCTCGCCTCCTATTGGACACTGGCCGTCGGCGCCGTCCCGCACACCGGTCCCGAACACAGCTCGGTGGATTTTCGCGTCCGGGTGGAGCAGGCCGCCAAGGCGGGCTTCAGCGGCATCGGAATCTGGCATGCGGACCTGTCGTACAGCCTGCGCCGCTACTCCCTCGAGGACATGAAGAAGATCCTGACCGACAATGGCATCCGCCATGTCGAGCTGGAGTTCCTGACGGGCTGGTTCAATGACGGCGCGGAAAAGGCGGCCTCGGATGAAACCAAGAAGCTGCTGTTCGAGGCGGCCGCCGGCCTCGGGGCACGCGCCATCAAGGTGGGCGACTTCAGCAACCAGCAGTGTCCGATGCCCAAGCTCATCGAGCGTTTCGCGGGCCTGTGCCGGGAGGCCGAGAACTACGGGACCCGGGTCGCCTTTGAAATGATGCCCTTCAGCGTCATCAGTTCTCTGGAGCGTGCGCTGGAACTCGCCCGCGGCGCCGATGCGCCCAACGGCGGCATCTTCTTCGACCTGTGGCACATGGTGAAGCTCGACATCCCCTACGACAGCGTGGCGGCCTTCCCGGCCAAATACCGCATCGGCATGGAGATCAATGACGGCTTCTCGCGCGAACATTCGATGCCCGACATGGTCGAGGAGACCACCGGCCACCGTCAGCTGTGCGGCGACGGCGAGTTCGACATCAAATCGTTCGTCGCCAGGATCCGGGCCGCCGGCTGGACCGGACCGTGGGGCATCGAGGTGTTGAACAAGCAGCTGCGCCAGGAGGACATCCACACCCTCGCGCCCAAGGTCTACCGCACCACCATCGCCCAGTTTTCCTGATGTAGAAATGAAAGCGCCCTCCTAGGAGGGCGCCTTCAGCTCACCGGTCCGGAAGAACCTCAGAAGCTCTTCTTGAACTGGACTTCGATCGAGCGCGGCGCGACCGGCAGAC
>Ga0335075_10007177_pt1 | contig 17154 bp, 11 predicted proteins | sample Lox_Sample_24_FD_206723 | JGI IMG/M metagenome (GOLD analysis project Ga0335075, IMG submission 206723) | Soil microbial communities from Loxahatchee National Wildlife Refuge, Florida, United States - Lox_Sample_2.4 | ecosystem: Environmental > Terrestrial > Soil > Wetlands | place: USA...
AGATGAACTGGAGCGAGTCAGGCGTCGCCATGCTGGGGCCGACCGAGAGCGGCAAGACGACGTTCCTGTGCGCACTGAAGAAAGCCCTTCTCGAGCACGACGAGGACTGGGTGCTGTTCACCCGCGACCCGGCCTCGCAGCGGCAACTGGAGGAAATGTCCAGCGCGCTGATCAGTGAGGGCGGCTTTCCGATGCCGACCCACACCGTCGACACCATTCGGTGGATCCTGGGCGGGTCGGTAGAACGCCGGGAGCGGGCGGGGCGTTTCGGTCGGGAAATCAGGACCACGGACCGGGTCGAGATCACGCTCCGGCTGACCGACGCGCCCGGCGGGCTCGGGCGCGCCGACCGTATCGGCCTCACCGCCCGGGATGAGCTCATCAAGCAGCTCGCCGACAGCTACGCCGTGCTGTACATGTTCGACCCGATCCGGGAGTTCACCCACGGCGATGCGTTCGACCGGACCGACAGCCTGCTCAGCGAGCTCACCGGCGTGCTCTCCCAGGAGCCCGGCTACGACGGCAGGCTGCCGCACCGCCTGGCGGTCTGCGTGACCAAGCTCGACGACCCGCGAGTGTTCAAGACCGCCCATGACCTCGGCATGCTGATCCCGGACGACAGCAGCAAGTGGGGCTTCCCCCGGGTGCACGAGACCGACGCCCGGGCCCTGTTCCACGCGCTCGGCGAGATAAGCAAGTCAGGCAACGGGGAGGCGGTGCCGACGATGCTCGAGCGGTACTTCCACCCCGAGCGGGTCACCTACTACGTCACCTCGGCGGTCGGGTTCATGGTCAACAAGCGCACCAGGCGCTTCGACCCGCGCGACACCGAGAACGTCTACCGGACCGCGTCCGGCGCGCCCCTGGTCCGCGGCCCCGTGCACCCGATCAACGTGGTCGAGCCGATCCTGTGGATCGTCCGGCAGCTCGCCCCGCTGGCCCCGGTGACGTGAGCTCCCCGATGACGAGCAGGACGATCCCGGTCACCGCGCAGTGGGCGCTGGAGGGCAAGCAGCCGGACGGTGAGGACTACCGCATCCTGGCCTGCAGCACCGGAGACCTGAACCGCAGGCACTTCGCGGACGCGCTGAGCCGGTTCCAGCTTGGCGAGCTGACCACGCTGCCCCAGGTGTCGGTGAGCTACGCGCGGCTGGCCGATGCGCCGGGCTCGAGCTACGTCGCGCTGGCCATTCACTGGTACGCCACCGAAGACCAGCGCCACGCCGACGGGGTCAGCCAGCGGGATAACCAGGGCCGGCCCACCGCGTACACCAGCTACTTCTGCCTGCCCTACCAGCACCTGGCCGGCGCGGCCATCGGCTACCGGGCCATGCATGAGGCGCTGCACTCCATCACGCTGAGCGTGGCCGACGGCCCGCCCATCCAGGTGCCGATCGCGACGCCCAAGTCCCGGACCCCGGCCGCCGACGACCTGGCCGTGCGCGTGGCCCCGCTGCTGCTCACGGGCCGGCCGGTCTGCGTGCTCGGCGCGGAGAGCACCAGCCTGGCGGAGCGGCTGGAATTCATCGACACGGTCATGGACCTTCTGCCCTACGGCTTCCGGGCCCGGATGACCGCTGCCACCTGGACCAGGACCACCAACCGCAACCACCGCTTCCGGCTGTTCTTCAGCGGGGCCCCCCGGGCCGACGAGCCAGACTACGTGGTGGCCTGGGGCGACCATCCCGACCTGGTCAGCGTCCCCGACCGGGAAGCGGGCGAGTACTTCGACTGGCTGCAGGACAACGTCGGCCAGCTCGCCCGCCTGACCGATCTGACCAGCGAGCTGGGGTTCAGCCCGAAGGACAGCCTGCAGGCGCTGGAGTCCGTCCTCGGCACCAGGCACCGGCTCCAGTTCCGCCCGCGCCCGGTGTCACGCGTCGCGAACGGCAGGCCCGGCCAGCCTTCGCGCAGCTCGCATCCGGCGTCGTCTCAGGACGACATCGGCGAGGAAACCCTGCGTTACTGCGCGGAGCACGTGAAGCTGGCCAACCCGACCCGGCTGCGCTCCGACATCGCCTTCCTGAAAAAGTTCGCCGAGGGTGAGATCGGCGAGGACGCGCGGGCGCGCTACCGCGACCTGATCACCAGGCTGGGCCTGCTGCGGCCCGGCTTTCTCGCCGACGACAAGTACGAGGAAAGGCTTTACAGCGCGCTGCTGCGGATGGGCTTCGCGACCCCGCTCAGCTATGACGGCTACTGCCGGGTGGAGTTCTGCGCGGGCATCGTCCCCGGTGAAACCCCGCACCGGGAACTGCTGGTGGCGATCGTCAAGGCCGGGATGGCCGAGCCGGTCGTGAGCGCGATCGTGTACTGGCACCTGCGCAAGACGGACGAGAGGAAGGTCAGCAAGTGGCTGATCTCCGGGGAGGTAGATGCCGTCCAGCTGATCGGCCTGCTGGCCGGTGACTGGCCATACCCGGAGCACGCCAGGATCGTCTGCGACGTCACGCTTGAATACCTGAAACGGGCGCCCGAGCAGTACCAGTCGCAGCAGGTCCGGCGCGCGCTGAGCCAGCACGGCTTCCTGGCCCGCGCGCTGCAAATGCGCCATCCCGACCAGGACCAGTACCAGGTCCATGCCCTGTTCCGGTTCCTGACCGCGGCCTATCCTCAGGCGGCGGCCACGCCGGGGCAGGATCTCAGCAAGGGCGCCATCCTGCAGATTCTGAGCGGAAGCGGGGCTCCTCCCACGCCCGCCCTGCTCAGTGCCGTCCTGATGCTGCTGCACCGGCCGGGTGCCTGGCAGCTGGCCTGGAACGCCTACATCCACGGTTCGCTGACCATGGCCAATTTCGACGAGCCAACGCTCACGCGGCTGCGTACCCGTCTCCCGCACCTCGAAGCGGCCACGGCCAACGGCCCGGCGCGGCGGGCCGCAGCGGGCCCGGCCCGATCGGCCGGCACGTGACCGGGCGCGACAGCCCCTGGACCGTCCGCCGGGCAGGACCTGACGACGGCGCGTTCATGGCTGACATGCTCGTGGAGGCGGTGAACTGGTCTTCGGAATGGAAGCGGAAGAGCCGGAACCGGGTGCTGTCGGCGCCGGCGACCGGGCGTTACATTGCCGGCTGGCCGCGGGAGACCGATCTGGGGGTGATCGCCGAAACGGCCGGGGAGCGGATCGGTGCGGCCTGGCTTCGCTTTTTCCCGGCTTCGGAGCCGGGATACGGATTCGTTGCCCCCGGCGTCCATGGACGAGCACCGGGCGTTCGATCCCGGCGACTACGCCCGGCGGCTCAACGAACTGCCCGGCGACTGGCCACCGCCACGCACACTCCGGCCGCAGTAAAAGGCGCCCCAGAACGATCCTTCGGGCACAGTCTGAGAGGCCATCCCGCTTTCAAGATCGGCGCGCAGAACGGCTACGTGCGCTCCGGACCTTGACCTGTCTCTTTCACTGAGCGCGAGCGGACTGCAATCTGGGTGCGCGACCGGATCGCCGAGTAGGCGCGCACGGTCCGGTTTGTCGGCTCAATGACAGTGTGCACAGATCATCCAGCTCTGGCGCTGATCATGACGCGGTCGGAACCGTTTGCTAATACGGCGAGCTTTCAGTGTCAGATGCCGGGGCCGCCTCGCGAATACCGGGAGAGTCGTCGGCCTCTCTGATCGCCGCTGCGAGCTCTTCCGCTAGCTCGGGCGGGACGACTCTCCTGAGAGAGGCGTCCAGATAACCGGGGTTGACGTGTACGTTTTCGCGGTGCAGCCACGCAAGGGTCTGGCTATCCCAGTGTCCGGTCAGCTGGTGAAAGGTGACTGCGGCGTCGAGCAGGGCCGCGAGCGCCTCGTGGTGCTGATCGATTCTGGCGAGTGTGACGCCCAGCTGGCGAAAAGTGTCGGCAGCCGAGTGCTGGTCGCCGAACTCTAGGTAGATCTCCAATGCCTTGCGGTAGCTGGCCTCGGCTTCGGCGAATCGCCGCTGCTCGTCCGCGACCCTGCCGAGCTGGTGGTAGCTTCTGGCGGCGGAATGCTGGTCGCCGAACTCTACGAAGATGTCGACGGCTTTGCGGTAGATGGTCTCCGCCTCGGCGAACCGCCCCTGCTGCAATGCGATCGCGCCAAGCTGGGAATATACGCTGGCGCTACGGTGCTGGTCGCCGAACTCTAGGTAGATCTCCAATGCCTTGCGGTAGCTGGCCTCGGCTTCGGCGAATCGCCGCTGGTCCTGCGCAGCCGTACCGAGCTGGTGGTAGGCGCTAGCGCTACCGTGCCGGTCGCCGAACTTCAGCTTGATGTCCAGGCTATGGCGGTAGCTGGCCTCGGCTTCGGCGAACCGCTCCTGCTCCTGCGCGACGATTCCTAGCTCGTTGTAGGCGACTGCGGTGCCGTACGGGTCGCCGAGATCCAGGAAAATGTCCAGGGCCTTGCGGTGTCTGGCCTCGGCCTCGGCGTACTGCCGCTGCTCCTGCGCGATCATGCCGAGTTCATGGTAAGCGCCGCCGGCGCCACGGCGCTCGCCGAACTCTAGGTAGATCTCCAAGGCCTTGCGATGACTGGTCTCGGCCTCAGCGAACCGCCGCTGCTGATGCGCGACTATTCCGAGCTGGTGATAAACGCCGCCCAGATTCTCGCGGTCACCCACCTTCTGTTTGAGTTCCAACTCGACCTGGTAATGGGCCGAGGCGTCATCCAGGCGGTGCTGGGCCAGCGCGATATGACCAGCGAGGTTGCGCAATGTGGCGAGCTCCAGATGCTGGCTCTGGTCGGCAGGCTTGGGATACGCGGCGATGGCATCGTCGAGGAGTTGCCGGCGGGTGTTGTGCTGCTGGGCCTGATCAAGGTACTCGTCGAGCACCCCAATGAGACTTAGGGAGGGCTCAGCAGTGCGCAAGGCGTAGGCCAGGGCAGAGGTCAGGTTGGCGTATTCGGCACGAACGGCGACCCGGCCGGCATTCCGCTGCCGTGGGTTATCGGGGGACATGAGCATGCCCCAGAGCTTCACGGCCAACTCGGCATAGTGCTGGTAGTGGGCTCGGGCGGTTGCTGCCTGCAGGGCAGGCTGGGCGCGCAGGCGGCTGCGCAAGAACCACGGCAGAACCGGCTGGACCTGGGCCAGGTAGTTTAGCTGGGGGTGGATGACGGCCAAGCCGACGGTGATGGCTCGCTCTAGCGCGGCGCCCAAGTCCACCGGCCCTAGTCTGAGGACGGCCTCGTCCTGGGCTAGGAGATCCTGATAGTTCTCGAGAACGGGGCCGACAGGGATGACGGAGTCGAACGGGGCGAGCAATTGCAGCGAGTCCTGTAGGGCAAGGTCGAGCTTGCCGTGGCTATATTCCACTGCCTGGCGGATCAGCCCGGCCGGATCCGCGGCTTCCCCGCCGGCCTGCAGTTCGGCGAGAACTGCCGACGGCGGGGTACTAGCCAGAACCGGCAGGACCACTGTCAGCGGCAGCGGGTACGCGCCGAGGAGGGTAACCAGCTCATCGAGTGCCGTGCGCTCCGCGTTGTCGTCGAGGTAGCTGGGCGCGTGGTGGCGGGTGAGGATGCGCTCGATCAGCAGCGAGGCGGCTTGGGGATCCAGGCCGGGCAGCGGGTAGGCGGCGATGCTCGTGCTGCCAGCACTAAGCCAGGTCTCGGCCTCGCGTGAGCCAAGCAGGACCAGGGTTCTGCCGCCGCGCAGTCTGCCGATCAAATTCCTGAGCTTCTGCTGCTCGGCCTGATCTAGGGCGTGCGGGATGGCGGACAGGGCTGCAGTAATGGACTCGGTGTTGTCAAGGATGACCAGGTGCCGGGTCGCGCGCAGCAGCCCGGCGACCTGCTCGGCCTGGGCTGCTTCTGACATGGCGTCTGCGCGGGCGTGCTCCGGGGGGGACACGAGCTTCGAGCGGATCTCACGGACGATCTGCCCGGCGGTCCAGGCTCGATCTTCGTAAGAGAACCGGAACACCCCAGCGACCAGCCCAGTGCGCTGCCACCACCAGCCCAGATGACGTAGCAGGGTGGACTTGCCCGCACCGGCCATGCCCTGAACCACGAGCACGTTCGCATCCAGCGCGGCTAGGAGCTGGTGCTCAATGGCCTGGACGTCCAGGTCCCGGCCCACGAACCCGTACTCCGGCACGGGCTCCTCGCCAACGTCGGCGGCCCGTTCGTAGAACGTAGCCTGCTCGGCGTCGTCCATGGCCCGCAGCCCCAAGTGCAGCGGCCGCTGGGCAAACATTACCGGCAGCATCCAGTCCACCAGGTTCAACTGCTGGCCGAAGTAAGCCTGCCGGGCTGGATGGTCCAGCAGCTCCTGCCGGGCTGCCAGGAGTGCCTTCGTGAGCTCAGTGCCGGCGGCAATACGCTGGTACAGCATCGGCATGGCCCGCTGGGCGGCCGAGACAGTCACCGAGTACGCCATGCCCACAGCCACTGGCACTCCGGCCTCGGCCAGCCGCTGCGCCAGTCCTGCCTCGCTGCCGTCCTGCATCGCCGACTGACACGCGTTCAGCACCGCCACTGGCACCCGGTGCTCAGCTAGCAGGTCTGCTACTTCTTCCGCCGACACGGGCTGCGCCGTTCCTGTTTTGCCTGTCTCGAAAAACACAAACCCGCGCCTCCCCTCGAACGGTGCCATCTCGGCCGGGCCGAACAGGAGCCGCTCCGCCTGTCGGCCGCTTTCCAGCGCCGCATAGTCCTCGAAGGCGCCATGCAAATCAAAATGCACGATCTGATACCAGCCGGACCCACGTTCCTCGCGAGCCGCCCGCAAATGGTCTCTCAACGCCTCCCACGTCCCAGGCCGGACCAAGTCGACTGTTACCGGCAGCCGCGCCGAGCGCACCGCGTCCAGCAGCGGCCGGGAGATCGTCCGGTATCCCACATCCCCCGGCCCGTCCGGTCGGGCGGTCACTACCAAGACATTCAATGTTGGCCGTCCGGATGGCACGTCAAACCGGGACCCCAAGCCGGTGACCCGGCGGGCCATTGGGACCCGAATGGCCAAAGGCGTCGGCATTTCTGGATCCCGAAGCGTCTCCCAGTGCAACCGGTGGAATCCCGTCGTTCCGGAGATCTCAATTCGGCACCCGTCAAATCCGTTGTCGCGCAGCCGACGGTAGTCATAATGAGCAGCTCCGCCGAGTACCTGGCCGAACAGTGTTTCCCCGTACGCGGCGATCTGTGCTATCGCCTCCTGCTCCAGGTCCTTATCAAGGAATGGAAATCGCAGATGCTCCTCGAAGTACCAGGCCAGCAGATCCTGCGCCGCATCGTCGGCCGGATCCCCGACCGTTACTTCGTACTCCGAGGCAGTGCCGAAACTCACCACCACCCGGAACGCCCCAGTCGGCTCATGACCCGCTCCGCGGATCCCGATCACAAGACTCGGCTCACCGCTCGTGGCGGTCACTTCTGCGGCCCGGCCATCCGAACGACCACGACCAGGTCTGCGGGCCCGTTCGCTGACGCCGCGATCTCCATGGCACCAGGCGCCCCCTGTAGGGCAGTTGTGCCACGAGGCGCCGCACGCAGCCTGGCTAGCACGCGGCCGACTAGGGCACACGCAGCCGAGCTCGCTAGATTCACTGCCAACGGGATCACTACCAGCGCTACGACGTCTCCCACAAACTCTCCCGGCTGCGGTGACTGTACCGACGCCAGCCCGACCTCACGGGCCTCGTCATCCCCGTCCCACGCCGCAGCCAACTCAGCTGGAGTCACTCCCACAGAGCCATCTACCGCAACAACCAGCCGATTCACCGGTCAGAGCCACCTCCCACCACACAGCAGCGCGGGCCTCGCAGGCCGATCTATGCAGTCTAAGACGACCTCCGACGAAAGAAGGTCGAGCCCATCACCCAAGGAGCGGATCGCTCCGATCAAAGAACCTCAAAGGTGGTACGCGGCTTCGGAGGTCCTTGCCCTACCTGCATTGTCCCCGACGATTTCGTCCGTCGGCGCGTCCTGCCGTTCGGCAGTCATATCGGGTCTGTCAACTTAACGGCTCTGTCGCACTTTCGGTTGTGACGATGCGTAGTCTCATCCGAGGAGAATCGGCCCTGGACGACGTCGATGCGGCGGCCGGTCTCAGCGTCGATGAGCACGGTCGCGCAGACGCTGCCGCGGCGCAGCGCGAAGTCGTCGATCCCGAGGACCCGTGGTACCGCCAGAGCGGGCAGCGCGATCTTGAGCAGGACACGCAGCATGACATGCCGGGAGACGGCAATGCCCAGCGTCGGCAGCAGCCGCGCCGAGGCCCGGCCTGCTAATTCGCGGGCGACCGCGCTGACCTGCGCGGCCAGCCGCGTGGTGCGCCGCTGGTAACGGTCCAGGATGCCCGGGACCTGCTCCCGGAAGGTCTGCACCGTGCAGCCGGGGACCGGGCAGCGCATCCTGCGGACCCGCACCTTTACCAGGACCCGGCGGCCGCCGGCTGGCACGTCCGCCACCGTCCGCTCACGGTACTCGTGCACGCGGGCCGTTTCCGTGCCGCACCCTGGGCAAGTCACCGCCCCGTCCCGGGTCCTCGCACGGACGCAGATCACCTCGCCCGCGTTCCCGACATCCTCGATGACCAGTGCAGACAATCCCGAGAACACAATCCCCACAAGCTCTGTCACGTCAATCATGACTGATCGTGACGCATCAGCACATCCAGCCACCACCGAAAGTGCGACAGAGCCGTTGAAATTACAGTCCCGTCTTATCGTCCAGAACGACTATTCGGCATCGATCTGGCGTCTTCTAACTCGGCGGATGATTCGCTCAGATCGGCGGCGATGCGCGCGTGGTTCCATCTGAGGCTGATCACCGAACGTGACGCGAAACCGAGATGCCGCGAGACGTGGCGTTGCGACTGGCCACCGCCACGCACACTCCGGCCGCAGTAAAAGGCGCCCCAGAACGATCCTTCGGGCACAGTCTGAGAGGCCATCCCGCTTTCAAGATCGGCGCGCAGAACGGCTACGTGCGCTCCCGACCTTGACCTGTCTCTTTCACTGAGCGTGAGCGGACTGCAATCTGGGTGCGCGACCGGATCGCCGACTCGGCGCGCTGCGCCGGCGTGCCAATGAGCGTACGCAGATCATCTGGTTATGCGTCCAGCAGGTCTGTGGCATGCGGCGGCGTTCGGATAACTGGGCTGTCTCGGAGTTCGGTCTCGTTCGGGCAGCCCATGATTTGGCCAACCGATTCGTACCCGTCGGCCAATGAAGGCCCTTGCGGCAGCCCGTTGGGTTTCCACGATTGGAAGATGAAGTACCGATGCCTGCGCGGCATCCCAGCGGGTTGTCATCGGAGCTGGCTGTTAAGGAAGGAGTGCAGGTGGGCGCCGAGGGCTTCGGAGTCCGTGACTGCGCCGTGGATGTAGGTGGAGGCGCGGGTGCGGAGTACCGGCATGCCGAGGAGGTAGAGCCCGGGGGTGCTGGTGACCACCCCGCCGTCGTGGCGGATCTGGCCGGCGTGGTCGTGCACGGGGATGTCCAGCCAGGAATAGTCGGGCCGGAGGCCGGTCGCCCACAGCAGCGTGGTGATCTCTCCGCTGGTCAGGTCCAGCTCCAGGGGAGTGCGGGGATCGACCTGCGTGGGTGCGAGGCGGTGCGCTGGCGGGAGTTCGTCGTCCAGGCCGTGCGCATTTGCCCAGTTGTCAGCTCTGGCGAGGAAACGGTTCATCTTCAGGTCGGCGAGGGTGCAGGTGTTGCGGAGCGACCCGGAGAACTGGGCCACCCCGTCGGTAATGCGGCCGAGGCGGCCGACGATGCGGATCCCGTGCGCGTTGAGCGTGTTGAGGTCGGTGGCGGCTGGGTCGGGGGTCCCGGTGAGCTGCGGCGAGGGCAGGTGGCGGGCCCGGGTGAGGTCATCGATCTGGTCGTAGCGTTCGCCCAGCACTCCGGTGGCTTGCAGCCACCAGAAGATGTCGCGGCCACGGTAACGGCGGGGCAGCCGGACGTGTTCGCCGACGGCCAGGGTCACCGGGCGCCCGGACCGGTGGATCTCGGCGGCGAGCTGGACGCCGGTGGCTGACGCGCCGACGACAAGCACGCCGCCCTCGGGGAGCTGGCTGGGATCGTGGTAGGTGAGCGGGGTGAGCGTCGTGATCGGCCGGGGGACGGCCCCGGTGACGGCTGAGATCGCTGGCCGGGCGCACGCCCCGGTCGCGAGCACCACGGTGCGGGCGTGAAGCATGTCGTCGTTGGCCTGGATCTCAAAGCCCCCCGGTGCGGTGCGCACCGTGTGCACCATTGTGGCGGTGCGCACCGGCGCGTCGGCGAGACGGGCGTAGCGGGTGAGAGTGGCCACGACGCCGGCGGCGGGCATGTAGCCGCCGGGGTCATCCCCGGCGTAGTCGTAGCCGGGCAGCCGGGTGAGCCAGGTGGGGGTGAGCAGCCGCAGGCTGGGCCAGCGCTGGGTCCGCCACGAGTTCGCCACCTCACCGCGTTCCAGGACGACGTGGTCGATGGAGCGTTCGGTGAGGCGGCGGCTCATGGCCAGGCCGGCATGGCCTGCGCCGATGACGACTGCCGTGATCTGCATCATGTGGGCGGCTGGACCGTGGTCGTCATGCTCAGGCCAGTTCGACGAGCACGTTCGTCGGGTTGGCCACGACGTCGAAGACGGCCGAGCGTTTCTGCGACTGGGCGATCAGCGCCTCAAGGTCGTCACGGGAGGCATCGGCGTCGATGGCGAACCGGACGGTGATCGCTTCGAAGCCGTTGCGGACGTGAGGGTCGGCGCCGAGGATACCCAGGATGTTCATCGCGCCGTCGATCGTGGCGGTGACCGAGCGGAGCTGGATGCCCCGGTGCTGGGCGACCGCGGCGACGCCCGCCGTCAGGCACCCGGCCAGGCCGACCAGGACGAACTCCACCGGCGTGGCGCCGTTGTCCTCGGACGCGAAGCACTCGGGATGGTCGGTGTCGAACTCATATGTCGTGCGGTGCTGCTGCTCGGCGCCGAGGCCGGCAAAGCCGGCCACGGTGGAGTGGCTGTGGGTGCCGTTGCGCCAGGTGCAGCTGGCCCGCCAGGTGAAATGCGCCGCTTCCGGCGCGGCCGACAGCGCGTTGCGGGCATCGAGCAGGGCCTGGACGTTCACGCCGTTGTCGACGGGACGGTCGGTGATGGTCATCGGTGTCTCCTTTGATTCGGACTTGATCTCGGCGGCGATGGGATGGTCATTCAGCCCGGTGCCGGGCCGGACCGAGGACTATGGGGAGTGAGACGAGGCCGCGCAGCACGAGGCCGTCGCCGTGCGCCCAGGCGAGGGTGTCGCGGTCGCCGGCGAGCCGCAGGCCGGGGTGACGCCCGAGCAGGGTTTCGAAAGCGACCCGGGCTTCTAGCCGGGCCAGGGGCGCGCCGAGGCAGTAATGCGCGCCGTGTCCGAACCCGAGGTTCGGCCCGTCGTTGCGGCCAATGTCCAGGACGTCGGGGGCGGGGAAGCGGCCCGGGTCTCGGTTGGCCGAGCCAAGGCACACCAGTACCTGTTCGTGCGCGGGGATTACCACGCCGTCGACGGTCACCGGCTCGGCCGTCACCCGGAACGTGGCATGGGGGACCGGGGCGGTGAACCGGATGAGCTCGTCTACCGCGGCAGGAAGCTGCCCAGGGTCGGCCAGCAGCGCCTGCATCTGGTCAGGATGATCAAGCAGGGCCACCACCCCATTGCCGATGAGGCTGGCCGTGGTGTCGGGGCCGGCCACGACAAGCTGGAACAGGGTCGACAGCAACTCCTGGGTGGTGAGCGCGTCGTCGCCGGCGGCGACCAGCACGCTGACCAGGTCCTCGGCCGGGTTCCGCCGCTTGGTGTCGACGAGCTCGCGCAGGTAGGCCACGATCTTGCCGGATGCCTCGACCGCCTCGGCTGGCGGCTCGCCCGCCCATCCGGTCAGCAGCACCTGGAACCAGGCGTGCAGGTCCAGGCGGTCGGCCGGGGGGATGCCCAGCAGCTCCCCGATGACTCTGAAAGGCAGCGGATAGGCGTAGCCTTCGACGAGATCGACCGTAGCGCCCGGACCGGCGTCGTCGAGCTCATCGAGGAGGGCGTCCGCGATATCCCGCACAGCCTGCTCGAGCGCGGCGACCCGGGATGGCACAAAGGCCCGGGAGACCAGCCGCCGCAGCCGGGTGTGGTCGGGCGGGTCCACGTTGAGCATGTGCCGGGAGAACTCCGGCCCCGGCAGGCCCTCGGCCACGACATCGCCATTGTCTTCGAGCGCGGCGAGCATGTCTTTGGAGATGCGGGGGTCGGCCAGCGCCTGGCGGCCTGCGTCGTAGCCGAGCACGACCCAGGCCGGGTGACCGTCAGCGAGGCGTACCCGCTGCACCGGGCACCGGGCCCGGGCCTCGGCGAACAGGCCGAACGGGTCGTCGCGGATCGCCGGCTCCCAGCCGCCCCAGGTGCCCAGGGTGTCAGTCATCGTTGCCCTCGGGCCGGTAGCCGGTGCAGAGCAGGTCGATCTGGGCGATGCGGCCGGCGTCGTCAGTGTCGGCGTAGGCCTGCTGTTCGACGGTGAACCAGCCGGTTCCGAGCCGCTCTGCCCGCAGCCGCAGCCGCCAGTGCAGGTGCAGCCGGCCGCCGACCTCGCCGACGGTGGCCTCGACGAGGTCAAAGTCCTGAGTGTCGCCGAACCAGCCTTTGAACCGGTCGGCGATCACCTGAGCGCCGGTCCACTCCCGCAGGCCCGGGGGCAACAGGGCGCGGAGCCGCGCGTCGGCGGCGAGCGCGCCGCCGAGCTGAGCGAAGTCCTGGGCGGCAAGGCCCTCAAGCAGCGAACCGGCCCGGGCGAACTGCGGCACCACGCTGGCCGCGCTGTGGCCGTGGGTTGTGGTCATGAATCCGTTGTACGGGCCGGCCAGCGGCGGCGAATCGGGTAACTGCCCGATCTTTCTGTCAGGTTCCGGGCTCGCCCGCTGTCCCGGTCAGGCCGTGGCGCATGGCGAACAGGGCAGCCCCGGTCCGCGTCTTGACACCCAGCTTGGCGTAGATGTGCTCGAGGTGGGAGGAGACCGTCTTGCGGCTGACGTGCAGTTCGGCGGCGATCTCCGGGTTGGACCGGCCCTGGCCGAGCCGCACCAGCACCTCCACCTCGCGGGCGGTGAGCCCCGACGGCAGCCCCGGCCGGCGCCGGACACGGTGGCCGGCTGCTTCGAGCACCGCGTGGGCGCACTCGCCGTCCAGCCTCCCGGCGCGCACCTCTTCGCGCAGCACCCGCTCGGCCTCACCGGCACCGAGCGCCAGACGGTGCGGACGAGGCTGACGCAGCGCCTGGTACACGTCGGCGGCACCGAGGATCCGCACCGGCAGCGAGATGGCATCGCCACGCAGCCCGTGCGGGTAGCCAGACCCGTCAAGCCGTTCATGGTGCAGCGACGCGCATCGCCCGACCTCGGCCAGCAATGGGACCCGGGCCAGCATCCGTTCGGTCAGGTACGGATGGGTGCGCGCCCGCTCGCGCTGGGCGAGGCTCCATTCGCCGGGCTCGTCCCAGACACCGCTCGGGATCCCGATCATGCCGAAGTCCTTGACCAGCGCCGCCCGGCGCAGCATGACGAGCTCAGCTGCCGGGAGCCCGAGCTTCGTGCCGGCCTGGGCGGCGAGCTCGGCCACGCCGCGGGACTGCCCAAGGCGCAGCGGAGACTTCAGATCACTGAAATCAGCGAAGGCAGCCAGCGCCCGTTCCAGGTTGTCCTCGCTCAATCCCGCGCCCAGCCGGGGATCAAGCGCGATCACTTCCTCCCAGGCCGCGATTCCGCCGAGACGCTCCAGGATCTCGGCGGGCTGGGCGCAGAAGCAGTCGACCAGCTCCGGGTCGAACTGCGTGCCCCGCCGTTCCCGGGCCACATGCAGTGCGGCCCCAGCGCCGCCAGTGTGATGGAACGCCTCGATGGCGTCGGCCAGGTGAACCAGGCGGATGGCCGGGGCAAGATCACCGGCGCCGACCGACCCTGGCACCCCTTTCCCGTCCCACCGCTCGAACGTCTGCAGCAGCGGCTCGCACACCGCCGGGCCGAGCCCCAGCCGCTCGGCAAGATCGCTCGTCACCCGGCAGTGCGACTCCATGACTTGCTGCACCGAGCGGCCCGCGGTCGCCAGGAACTTCCCGACCAGCCCGATCCGCCGGAAACCGGCCTGACCGCGGCCAAGATGGCGGGCGACGAAAACCGCCAGCGTGACACGCTCGAGGTCCTCATCGCGGGTATCGGCGTACAGCCCGATCTCATCACCGAACAGCGCCGCCAGCTCAGTGGTGTCCACGGCGCAGCCCACCCACGCCAGCAGAGACGTGTAGTACGCAGACGTGCAGGCCGCCTGATCCATCCCGGCCGCCGCCCCGAGCCGCATCGCAACAACGGTCTGACGCAACACCCGCTCCATCGGCCGCCCCATACCAAGATCGGCGACAAGCGACAGCGTCGCCACCAACTCGGCAAGAGTCACCCGCTTCAGCGAATCGGCAGCCACCACCTCAGTCTCCCCCTCATGCTGCGCCGGGCGGTCCGCAGATCATAAGCAGCACGCCTGGTCACGCGCGAGTGCCCCCGAATCTGGTCAAACACCGCCGCCAAAGGCCCAACCCCGGCCGGTCCATGACGCGCAGCCACTGGGAGCCGCCGATGACCATCAGTGGCAGCCAGGCTGTGTGTACTGCGCGAACACGCGTTCACGCGCACTGCCAGGGGAGAAGCAGCCCACCGTGCCCGGCGTGCAATAAGGCGGTGTGGCGTGCGGGAGAGTCCGGGCCTGGCTGCAGGGTGTGATCGCCTGGCCTTGCTGGGGGCTACTTCACGCGGGTTAGCTGAGCCGCCGGGTGGCACGCAGGGCGCGTGCGTCCCCAGCCCGCGGGTTATCGGCAGTGCCGATCCGCGGCAAAAGGATTAGGGCCTGCAGGGTGGCGGTTCAGCGTGGTCCCGGCAGCCGCATCGGCGGCAGCGTCGCTGCGCCTGGGCCGGTTGGCCGCGGCCAGTGACCGTGATCTCGGTACGCGGTGGTGCATGCGGGCAGGCACATGCGCGCGTACGCCGGGGGGCCAGCGCACCGGCGCTGGGGCTGAAGGTCGGGCGGAGGGAATGGATCACCCGCGTAGGTCACCGTCGCCGCGGGGATTGACTGGGTATGAGCACCGCGCAATCTCCAGCCACGCCAGCGTCCCGGCGGCGGGCAAGGGAGTCCACGCGGTGACGCTGCCGCAGGGTTTGACCTACATGCCCGGCTTCCTGGCCGAGGCCGGGGAACGCGATGTGCTGGCGGTGGCAGCGACGTTCGAGCTGCATCCGTACGTGCTGCACGGCACGCCATCGCGGCGGCTGGTGCGAAGCTTCGGCCTCGCCCAGGTCACCGGCTCGTACGACGCCGGACCGGCGGCGCCGATCCCCGCCGGGCTGCAGTGGCTGCGGGAGCGCTGCGCCGCTGTGACGGGACGCGAGCCTGAGGAACCGGTGGATCTGCTCGTGACGCGCTACCCGCCGGGCGCATGGATCGGCTGGCACCGCGACGCGCCAGCGTTCGGCGATGGAAGCGGCATCTCGCTGCTGACCGCGTGCTGGATGCGGTTTCGCCGCGGCCGGCTCCGAGACCGTGAGCGAGGGCGGTGCGCGAGAGAATCCTGGGGTGACCGAACCCGACGCCGCTACATCATGAAATAACGAGGTCGCTAACAGCGGCTGTCCACCTATACCTCTGGGAAGGTAACCGCCTCAGCCACCCTCATGCTCCGGATCCGCCACGCAGCCGACCGGCAATCGGGCGATGAGTGACAAGCGCTGATTGCTTATGACGGGGGTTCTCGATTGTGTCCATGCGTGGCCAGGTGGATGAGCCCAGCTGCGGTGGGGCGGAAGCCGCAGGCATCGAAGTAGAACCTGGCGAGATGCTCTTCGAAGTCCACGTGCAGCCACTCGCACCCGGCTGCCTTGGCGTGCCGGGCAGCATGGCCGACTAGCGCCGTGGCGATCCCTTGCCGCTGATTCTCCGTGGCGACCTTGGTGTCGAGGAGGAAGGCGTGATCACCGCCGTCCCAGGCCACGTTGACAAAGCCGACCAGGGCGCCGTCCGGCTGGTGGGCAGTGACCCAGCCAAGGCTGTGCGGCCGGATCTGGTCCCACCATCCGGCCACAGCCCGGCCGCCGTGAGCTTCTACGAGTGCCACCATCTGTGCGTCGGTGACCGGCCCACGCCAGCGATACTCAATCGGTTGGGACACATCCCGGATCGTTCAGCAGGCCGCTGGCGAGGTCAACTGATATGCGCTGGGCTGGCACCCGTGAAGGGGCCGCGATCATGGAAACGCTCAGCTGCGGGACAGGGCCGCTAGCTGAGCCGCGGACAGATGAGCCTTCGCGAGCGCGGCTATCTGCGTCGCCTTCAGGCCCTCTTGGAGCAGTGCCGTGCGCTCGGCCGGCGTCAAGTAGCGGGCCAGATAGCCCGCAGCGATCCGGGCGGTCGTGAGCGCGTTCTTATCCTGCTGCGTGAGGTGAGCCGTGGCGGCTGCCAGCGCGCTGATCTGGGCCGTGGTGAAGCCGGACTTGGCCAGCGCGGCCACCGTGGCCTTCGCCACATGCGCCTTCGCCAGCACCGTGGTCTGGTAGGCGGTCAGTTGCGCGGACGAAGTGGAGGACGCCGGTGCCCGGGCGGTATCCGGGCCAGTCACGCCGGGGTGATCCGGGCCAGTCACGCCGGGGTGCGCGATGCCGACAACGCCGCCGGCGGCGGCTACTACGCCCACGCCGAGCAGGGCCGCGCCACCGCGGCGGCGCCGGCCACGCCGGGTGCCATGCTGGCGCACTGCCGCGGGTGTGTCGAGGCGTGCGTTGACGCTCGCGTAGTCGGCGAGCTCGGACAGTTGAGTGCCAAGTGAGTCATGCATGTGCGATCGTCTCCGTGCTTTGCTCGGTCAGGTGGATACGGAGGCTGGGCGGCTCATCGAAGTCGGAGACCAGCGGCGCGAGCGCTTTGCGCCCGCGGGCGAGCCGCGCCTTGACGGTCCCGGCCGGCGCGCCGGTCTCGGCCGCGATCTCGTTGATCGACAAGCCCACTAGGTGATGCAGAACGATCACCCGCCGCTGTGGCTCCGGGATCTTCCGCAGCGCGCTGACCAGCGTCAGCAAGTCCGGGGATATCTCCGGCTGCTGGGCGTGGCGGCTCGCCCGGTGGTGGGCGGTCAGCCTGTTCCTGGCCTTTGACCAGGCGTTCACGCTGATGCGGTAGGCGACTGTGCGGATCCAGGCCTCCCGGTC
>Ga0335075_10007178_pt1 | contig 17151 bp, 26 predicted proteins | sample Lox_Sample_24_FD_206723 | JGI IMG/M metagenome (GOLD analysis project Ga0335075, IMG submission 206723) | Soil microbial communities from Loxahatchee National Wildlife Refuge, Florida, United States - Lox_Sample_2.4 | ecosystem: Environmental > Terrestrial > Soil > Wetlands | place: USA...
GCGCTCGCGCCGAAGATGAAGAAGCTCCTCGGACACCTCGAGTCGATGAGCGTGTTCAACAAGCGGCGCACGACCGTCAAGGTCGTGTCCGTCGAGGAGAGCTAACCATCCCTACCGTGCGACCCCGGTCCGAACCGAGCCGCTCCACGCCCAACCGACCCATGCCGTGCCGTTCCGGCCCGAACCAAACCAGAAAAGAACGAGAGGAAGGGGTTGACCAGCGGCTGCGCGAGCTCACTGCGAGGTGAACAATCGCCTCAGAACCTGTTGGTTCGCCTGGCTGGTGATCCCGGAGCCGTAGGCGTCCGAGAAGGTCGCCGCGTCCGCGCGCAGCGGGGTGTTGGGGAGGTAGGCGTAGCGCCCGCCCGCCCCGCCGCGTCGCCCCGACGCGCGGAAGACGCCGCCCTGGAGCCACCGCACGAACGCGGGGATGAGCCAGCCCGCCGCGAGGGTGACGACTCCGTAGGCGATCACCGCGATCCGAGTCTTGGGGTGGGCCTGGAGGTAGCGCCCGTGGCCGGCCGCCGAGAGCGTCGCGATCGTCAGGGCACCCGCGCCCGTGACGGTGTTGATGAGCTCGCCGTTGTTCGGCCACACGGCCTTGACCCACGCCTTCCCGAGGGCACCCTGGGCGTCCGCGAGGTTCGTCGCGACGACCTGACCGGTGCCGGCGAGTCCGCCCGCCAGGGGGGCCTCGACCTCGGCCGCAAAGCCGTAGGCCATGCCGTTCCCGTAGCCGACCACGTTCTTCTACCCCCTGTCCACCGTCTCCGTTCGTTCGGGTGGGGGGCTCAGAACGGGGCGAGTCCGCCGCCGCCGCCGCCGAGCTTCGACTGGCCCTTCGCGCGGAGCGCCGACATCCGGGCGCCGACGGACGCGTGGCGGTCCTGGCGGTTCCGCTGCGCGTTCGCGTTCGCCTGCCCGCCCCCGAGGGCGGGTCGGCCGGCGAGGGATCCCTGGACGCCCGCGGCGACCGCCGGCAGCCCGCCGACGAATCCGGTGCGGCCGTAGAACTGGGAGGCGGCCTCACCGAAGTTCGCCTGGGCGATCAGCTGGCCGCCGCTCTCGGGCCGGTGGTATCGCTTGAACACCATCCCGGCACGGCGGGACCACGGGGCAGTTCGGCTCAGGACGACGCTGTCGAACGGGCTCTTGAGCTTCGTCATCGCGACGGAACCTCTGCGCCTCCCATCAGCGAACTTGATTTTAAACCTGATGCTTATTGTCGGACGTGGCCGAAGTCGCGTCGATCTCGAGCGAGCCCCCGACGAAGAACGAGGTCGAGAAGGAGCGCCCGCGAGGTCCTCCGCTCCGGTTCCACGACACGCATCAGGCGTGGACGCCGTGCTGCAACGACCGTCACCTCTACACCGATTCGCGCTCGATGATGTCGGAGTTGAAGGCCGCCGGCCTCCCCGACCCGCTCGAGCTCCTCACGCCGATCGAGGTACTCTTCCAGGGCGAGCGGTCGAAGCTCTTTGTGGTCAAGTGTAAGTGTGGGAAGAACTACATCGCGTTCATCGACATCGTCAACCGCGAGCGGATCGAGACCATGAAGAACGACATCCTCCCGTACAACCCCGAGCTCGCCGGGAACGCCGACTTCCAGAAGCGCCACCTCGAGCCGAAGCGCCGTGACGTCATCCTGTCGAAGGAGGAGTTCGCCCGCCGCGTCGCGCGGGAGAAGAACCACATGGTCCGCGAGGCGATCGAGCGGAAGTGCGACGCGGCCGGCCTGGGGATCCCGTGGGTCCGCACGAAGCTCGCCTACACGTTCGCCGCGGAGTCGACGTCCGCGACGAAGTCACCGTAGGTAGGGCGCCCGGACTCGCGTCAAGCGCTCGCGCAGCTGTCGCTCCTTCTGCTCGAGGAGCTCGGCCCGTGCGGTCGGCGACACGTACAGGAACGGTACCCGGAGCGCCTGGCGCAGGAGGAGCTCGCTCTCCATCTCGGGGACGGCGGCGCCGAGCAGCTCCGCGTAGAACCGCTGCTTCCGAACCCGGGCGGCCGCGAGCCGGCTGTCCGACGGGGACTCGAGCCGTATCGACGGGCGCTCGACCTGGATGCGCTCCGCGGCGGGCGGGAGCGGCCCGGTCTTCCTCATCCCGTATGCCTTCGTTGCGGTCTCGCCGAAGACGGCCATGTTCTCGAGCGCGCGCGGCGTGTCGGGCGGCGGGCGGAGTCGCTGGAACCGGACCTTCCCGTGGCGGACGACCCCCATGAGGTCGATGGTCTCCCCGGTGTCGGGGTCGACGACCGTTCGGATCACCGCGTTCCCCATCGGTCAGCCCCGTCGTGCATGCGGGCACACGCCCGTTCGTTGGCGCCCCATGTTGCAGTTGAAGCAGCGCACCTCGAGCTTGATCTCGGGTGGGTAGCCGTGCATCTTCAGCCACACGTAGTAACGCCAACCACCCCATCGCCCTTTCGGGTAGATGGACCTTCTGTGGGCACCGCCGTCGTTGTTGATGTGGTCGAGCGTTAGAAAGTCGACCTCGGTCTCTCCACAGCAAGCACACTCCGGGGGGTCGCGCGAGTAGTGTACGAGGACCTCGAGCTTGGTTCGTTCCCGCCATAGTCGGTGTTGGGCGTGCGCGCGACCGACGTTGGCCTTCCTCCATCGCACGCCGCGCGCACGCTCCTTTGCCCGCTGATCGGGCCGGTTACGGTAGGCGCGCTGGTAGGACCGGACCCGCTTGCGGTTTTGGCGATAGAGTGCTCGACGGCGGGCGCGCTGGGCGTCGGTCGGCACACCACGCGCCAACTGGTCTACGTTCTTTACCCTATTCCTCCTCGTCGTATTCTTCGAGGCCGCGAGGGGTCTCGACCGTCACTTCGCGGCCCGCCAAGCGCTGTAGTTTCTGGACGACTCGAACTTCCGACGTATCAGGGGCGTACAAGACATACGCCATCGCCTGTGTCTTCCCGGGCGCGAGGCGGAGGATCCGACCGATGCGTTGGGTCAGCTGGAGCTTGCCCGTGCCCGACGCGACGAAGACCGCGATGCCGACCTCGGGGACGTCGAACCCCAGCTGGAGGACATGGACGGAGCCGAGGACCCAGTAGGTACGGCCCCAGTTCTCGAGGAGCGTGCGTCGCTGGCGCTCGTCGGTGCCGCCCGTGATGGTGTGGCACCCGATTCCGTTGCGGCGAAGGAACTCGCACATCGTCTCGATCGCCGGCACGCTCTCGGAGAAGAGCAGGACGCGCTCGCGCGGGTGCTGCTGGACGATGCGGAGGAGCGCGCCCTCCTTGCTCTTGACCTTCGACAGGAGGAGGCGTCGGCCCGAGAGCGCGCGGAGGAACGCGATCGCGGCGTCGTGGTACTGGACGGAGCCGATGAGCGCTTGGACGCGCCGCGGGTTGCCGGTGCCGAGCTTCTTCGAGTTGAACGTGAGGATGCTGGTCAGCCGGTCATACTCTCGGCGCTCGGGTCCGTCGAGCGGCGTCGCGACGTCCCGCACCTGGACCGGGGTGAGCTCGCCGCGCTCGATCGCCTCGGCGGTCGTCTGGACGGCGATGCGCGGGAGGTAGTGGTTCAGGATGTCGAGGCGCGCCGTGTCGGGCGGGTCGGTCGCGGTGAGCGCGAGCGCGTACGGGTGCTGGCTGCTCTCGTAGATGAGCTTGCGGAACTCGTCGGCGGTCGCGCGGTGCGCCTCGTCGAAGACGATGAACGGGAATCGGCGGATGAGCGTCGGGTCGGCGAAGAGCGACTGGTACGTCGAGAGGGTGACGTAGCTCGGCTCCTTCTGCGTGCCGGTCCACACGCCGGCCTGGATGCCCCACTGAGCGAGCCGCGCGCGCCACTGGTCGACCAGGATGAGCGTCGGGAGGATGACGACGGTCGGGATGCGGAGGTCGTTGATGGCCGCGATGGCGATCTCGGTCTTCCCGACGCCGGTCGGGTAGACGACCCGTCCCTTGTGGTGCTCGTGGAACGAGCGGATGGCGGCCCACTGTCCTTCGCGGAGCGTGATGCCGGCCGGGACGTGCCACGCCCGGGTGATGTCGAGGGGGATGGCCCGCACGGTGAACTCGGCGGGCGACGGCTCGGCGACCTGCGGCCGCTCGCCGATCGTCTGCTGCGGCTGGTACGTGGGCGCGACGCGCGCGGGTTGCGGGACCGGGGCCGGGGCCGGCCCCTCGCGTCCCCCCTGACCGTACTCCGTGACCCGGGGCCCGGGCGGGTTCAAGCGCTGCGGCGGGGCCTCGCGTCGCTCGGTCGGGGCCGAGCTCGGCGGGAGGTAGAGGCCGCCGCCGAGGGTCGGCTCGCCGGAGTAGAGGCGCTTCTGCCGCGACGCCTCGCCGCCGACCCCGAAGCGTGTCTGCTGGAGTCGTCGGCGGCGCTGCTCCTCGGTCTCGTTCGGCGTCGCCACGGAGCTACCCCAGGATGCTGCACCGACCGAGCGTGACGGCGTCGTCCAAGTTCTTCAACGAGTCGCGGGGCGACCCGTTCGCGCGGCTGACGATGCGGTCGAGCTCGACCTCGGGGCAGCTGATGCGCTCGGCGTTCATCACGCCCTGGAGCAGGCCGCGCAGCTCGGCCTCGGGCGTCGGCTGGATGATGAAGTAGCGCGCCCGGGTCGAGAGCGGCGTGCCCTCGAACGCGTCGCGCGCGTTCGTCGTGATGATGAGGAGGTTGTTCCCCACGATGTAGTTCGGGATCTCGGAGTTCGCGCCCTGCGGCTGGAGGAGCGTCTTGAGCCCGGTGATGGTGGGTCCGGCGAGCTTGTCGACGTCGTCGAGGATGAGCACCTTCTTCATCTGGAAACCGGGGACGTGCCCGACCGCCGTCGGCACGGTGCGCAGGAAGTTCTCGATGCGCGTGAACCCGGCCGGGGATGCGAGCACCTGCCCCTGGATCTCGAGGTAGTTGTAGAAGGTCGGGTTGCCCCGCGCGCTCGTCACGGTGTCCGCGTACTCGCCGGGCGCGATGCGGTCGAGCTCCTGCTGCTTCTTGCCGAGGTAGTCGCGGGCGAGCGCCCGGGCGATCGAGGTCTTCCCGAGGCCGCCCCGCGTGCTGACGAAGATGAGGAAGGACGGGATGCGGTCCGTGCGGATCGCCGCCTGGAGCAGCTCGACCACGTCCTCGTTCCCCGTGACCTGGCCGAGCGTGTGCGGCTCGTACTTGACCTCGAGCGACACGTGGCCCATGACGCGTTCCTCCGCCCCGCCCTCGCCGCCGAAGGTCCGCTGCCGGCGCATCGACGCCGCACCGCCGGGCGCGACCGGGGCCGGCGGCGCCCAGCGGTCCATCCCGATCGTGAGCGCGCGTCGGTAGTTCTCGGGAAGTGCGGCCCAGCCGAAGGTCGCGACGCGCGCCGCCGACGGCCCGGTGATGCCGACCGCGGCGAGCGCGACGATGCGGTTCGTCGGGAGGAGGGATTGCCAGCGACGGCGGAGCTCGGTGTCGATGGCGGCTGGGGTCGGCGCGGGGGGCGCCTCCGGGATCGACATCTGCGCGGGCGCCGGGGCCGGCGCCTCGACGGGCGGGGGCACGTAGACCGGGGCGGGCGGCGGCGTGTAGGCGGGTGGGGGCGCCGGGATGAAGTTCGGCATGGTGGCGACCAGGCGCTCGAAGCCGGCGCTCAGGCCCTCCTGGACGCTGGCGCGGAGCTCCTCGCCGAGTCCGCGGATCTCTTCGCGCAGCTCCTCGGTCGGCACGTTGACCTCGATGTGCGGCTGGACGGCGGTGGGGCCGCGGGCGAAGGGTGGGAGGGCCTCGCGACGGTACTGCGGCGGGATGACGTCGACGAAGTCCGGGGCGTAGACACCGATCATGCGCGCCGCGGCCTTGTTAACGTCGGTGAGCCCGATGTCGGCGAACCGCGGGTCCTCGCCGCCCGAGAGCACGTCCGCCGGGTCGAGCGGGTACTCCTCCTTCGGCGCGCTGATGACGGAGACGCCCGGGCGCGGTCCCCGGATGTTGTAGATTCGGATGGATTCGGCGAGGTCGAGGAGCGTCTGCCGGACCATCTCGTGCACGACGGCCCACGTGGCGTCGGGGGATCCAAACGACACGTTGTGGGTCGCGACCAGGGTCAGGAGACGGCGGATCGTGTTGCCCATGCTCTGCGCGGACTGGGTCTTGAACTGCCCGTCGCGGACGTACGCGACGGTCTCCATGCCGATACGGAGAGCCTCTCGCTCGGCGCGAGTCTCGGCCATCTACGTCACCGCGGTCCCGGAGGGGGTTGGACGCGCTTCGCCCGGTACTTGGCGATGAGCGTGTACAGCGAGACGCCGCTGATGATGATGCCCGCGACCAGGCCGACCGCGGCGAGCACGTCGGTCGCGACGGCGAGGTAGGCGACCTTCTTCGGTCGCGGCGGCGGAACGGGCTCGTCGTAGTCGACGGGCGCTTCCTCCGCCGTCATGCGGACCTCCGCAGCTGCATCCACCGGAGGACGAAGAGCGAGTAGTTGTAGCCCCGGGACAGCATCCAGTACCGGACGGCCTTGTCGCCCTTCGATAGGTTGCACCCCTCGCACGCCGGGACCACGTTCGCCGGCGAGTCGAAGCCGCCGCGCGAGAGCGGAATGACGTGGTCGCGCTGGAGGCGCTGGCCCGGGACACGGCAGTAGGCGCACCGGCCGTTGAAGATCTCCTTCGCGCGCCGCCAGGTCGCGCCGGACGTGGTCCCCCGGCGCAGCAGCACGCGCCGGCGCACCTCGCCCACGGAGAAGAGGGGCGGCTCCACGTGGGGCGGAGGGGCGACCCGGCTCTTACTACTTCGGGTTCTGGATCTTCTCCATGACCCGGGCCGCGCCGCGGAGTCCGCGACGGCGGAGCCGGTCGGGGATGCTGGGCGGCGGCTGGATCACGCCGTCGCCCTCGATCTTCGCGTACGCCCGGAAGAACGTGATGAGGTTGAAGACGGTGCTGTTGAACCAGATGCGGCCCTTCGGGGTGTTGAGCACGGCGCCCTTCACGGGGTCGTCGCGTGCGATGTCGGCGAGCATCTGCGCCGGGTTCATGGCCTGCGCGAAGATGTGCGGCCACCAGATGCGGACCACGGTCTGAGCCCACGGACGGACGATCTCGTGGTCGAGCGCCATCCACTCCACGAGGAGGGGGATGACGTCGCGGTCGCTCTCGACGAACGCGCGGAGGTCCTGGACATCGAAGGACTCGAGCCCGGCGCGGAAGAACGTCGCCGCGGTCTCCGGGCTCGGGTCGATGAGCAGGCGAATCCGATCGCCGACGGACCTCGTCCAGAGGTCGGCGGCGAACTTACTCGCTTTGCTCGGCGCCCGCGTCTGGAGATCCTTCGGCTGACTCGGAATCGCCACTCGATGCCTCGGCGGGTGCGGCGGGGGTCTCGGGCGTTGCGGCGGGCGGCGGGTTGGCCCCCGTCTCGTACATCTGCACGGGGTCGACGCCCGTCCGACGGTAGTGCTCAAGACGCGCCGCCTCGAACTGCTCCCGGGTCATGGGAACGCCGCCCGGCCCGACGAACTGGTCGATGTTCGGGTCGAGCGGCGGGAGCTCCGGGACCTCCTCGGCCACCGGCGTCGCGGAGTCCGTGGTCGGCGCGCGGAGCTCGGGGCCCGGCACGGGGCCGGCCGAGGGCTGGATCTGACGCTCGAAGGGAAGCCGCGCTCCCGGAGGCATGATGGTCGAGGGTGGGGGACCCGCGGGGCGCATCGCACGCGGGGGCGGGGTCTGGGGTCGGCCGGGAGGCTGGCCGGCGTAGGCCGGCGCGTAGACGGGCGGACCCTGTCCCGGGGGCGGCATCCGCCCAATCGCGTCGGGGTTGTGCCCCTTGCCCGCGGCGTTGACGCGCGCGAACGCCTCGAGTCCCTTCGACACGGCGCCGGAGAGCTCGTTCGCGAGGTAGGCGATCGTCTCGACGCCGCTCTTCTCCGAACCGGGCGGTGGCGCCTGCGGACGGTTGCGGTTGGCGAGCGCCTCGAGCGCGGTCGCGACGGCGGCGGCCTGGTCGAGGGTCTCCTTGAGCTGCATCGCGGCGGACCCCTGCTGGCCCGGGGTCCCGTTGTGGATCGTCTCGGACAGGGTCTCGATGCGGTCCTCGAGGCCGCGGACCGTGTCGCGGTAGTCGGCGAGGCGCGCCTCGTTGCTCTTCTCCTTGAAGTCGGAGAGGGTCTTGTCCCGCTCCCGGAGCTCCTTCAACAGGTCGTCCTGGACCTTGTCGACGCGGGCGCGCATCTCCTTCTCGTACTCGCGGGCGAACTTGCTGCCGCCCCCGGACTCGTCGTCCCCGGCGATGGTCTTGAGGATCGGCGCCATCATGCGGTAGCGCATCGCCTGTTTCAGGATCGAGTTGAGCTCGAGGTCGTCGCCCTGGTCGTGGGAGCCCTTCGCGCCGATGTGGTCCTCGAGCCGCTCCATCCGCTCGAGCAGCTGGTTCAGGATCGGACTCTCGCCCTGGGCGGAGAGCCCCGGCGGCATGACGCCGCTCGAGAGCGAGCGCATCATGTACATATCGGTCATCTGGTCGAGCATCTCCCGGACCCGCTCGCTCCTCGACCCGGACGCGGGGGCCGGAGCGGTCCCGGAGGCGCCGTTCTTCGGCGCCGCGCGATGCGCGGCGCCGCGCGTCGCGAGGTACTCGTCCAGCGTGAGGCCCGCCTCGTTGGCCTCTCGGATCAGGCGTTTCTTCGCCTCGGGACTCACGTAGATCGGTTCTGCGGCCATGTTTCACCTCAGCCCGGAGGGAGCGCCGGAAGCGGCCCCACGGGTTGAGCGGAAGGGTCCTTTCCGAGGACCAGGATCGACAGCTGCTCCGAGGAGAACGGCCGTCCGGTCATGTTGGCGAGCATCACGAGCTCCATGAGCTCCTGCCGGAGCGTGCGGTGATCCCGTAGCTCCTCGATGAGGAGGTCCTGCTGCTCGACGCGCTGGCGCAGGAAGTGGACCTCGTCGAGGACGGTCTGCCACCCGGCGCGTTCCGTCTCCCAGTACTCCACGCAATCGGTGAGCCACTCGAGGATGTCCTCGTACCCGACCTCTCGGGCGCGCTCGTTGAACTTCCCCCAGGCCCACTCGCCCGTCTTCGACCATACGTCGACGGTCTCCGCCGCCATCGTGGCGGCGGCGTTCCCGACCTCGAGCGCGGCGCGTCCCGCGGCCCGCTTGAACACGGCGGACTTCGCGGGGGCGCCCTGGCCCGGACCGCCCGCTTCCGCCTCGTCCTCGCCGGGTCGGGTGAGGTCGAGGAATCCGTGCATCTGCATCCACTTCACCCGGTCGAAGACGGCGGTTTTGGAGAGGTGGACCCGCCGGCCGATCTCCACGTAGCCGTGACCCTGTTTTCGCAGAGCCAGGATGTCCTTGTCTTTGGCCGAGAGTTTCGTGAGGTCCGGAGGCGTGTCGGGCGCGTTCTCTGCCTCGTGCTCCGCGACCGCTTCCGGGGTCTCTTCCGGCGCGCTCGGGTCGCCCGCCACGACCGGTCCCGAGGCGTTCCGGGGCTTAAGGGCTCTCCACGGTCGAGCGACGTTGGCCCCGCTCGGTTCCGGGGGACCGTTCCAGGTCGTAGCCGGACACACCCGGACGCAACGGGATCGGACGCGCCAGAATCCGGCCGCGGAGGTCCGGAGCGGCCTGGTCCGGGCCCGGAAGGCCACGCGGATCGCGGTCAGGTCAGGGTCGGTCCCGGACGGGCCCGGAAGAGCCGCGCGACTTGCGGGGAAGACATCCCCGCGAGACGAGGGGCTCACCCGGTCGCGCGTCTACTCCGCGGGCGCCGGCCGCCCCGTGCCCAGTTGACCAGCACGCACAGGGTCGGTCGCGGCGCCCGCCTCATCGCAAGTGGGGCTCGTCGTTTGGTGCGACGGTCTCGCCCGGGGGATTCAGGCGGACCCGTTGCGCCGTGCGGCACGCATCACGAAGTAGGCGTTCGCCTCGCCTACGGCCTTCGTGGCGGCCTCGGGGTCCTCGAACGTCCAGTACTTCCGGACGTTGTCGTACCGGCCCCCGTGCGCCGCGAGGATGAGTTTCGCGTCGTACGTCGCGCCGAGTACTGCCGTGTTCGTCTTTCCATCTGCGCCGCTGGTCAGCGTAGCCACCGTCAGAGCGGGGGCCTGCTGGTTTTCGGTCATCGAAAGGAGGGGTCGGGGTTTGGTCGCAGACCCCCTCGCCGAAGGGGGCTGGAAGGGGTCGCCGAGGCCGCCCCAGACCTCGGAGGCCGAGCGGTCGGGTCCTCGGCCCTTTCCCCGAGGTCGGGGCCCGGGGGAGCCGAAATCACCCGACACCTGTACGTCAGAGCGGGCTGGCCGACCCCATGTGTCGCGGGGGCCAGTTCTTGAGCCAGAAGGCCGAGGGGAAGTCCGCGCTCTGCGAGGTCTCGCCGTCGCCGTTCAGGAAGCGCAACCGTTGGCCGACGAGGACGACTCGGAAGCCCGGTACGTTCATCTGCCACCAGAGGGTCGATGGGTCCAGCTTGACGAGGCAGACGATGGGCCCCTTATGCCGGGCCGCGCGTTCCAGCCACGGGCCGGGGTCGGAGTACGGTGGGTTTAGGAACACCGGCCGGTCGGTCGGCCACTCGCCCCGTCCGTCGAAGTTGCGGAGCCCGTCCGGGTTGGCGGCGCACGGGTCGTAGTATTCCTGCTCGCCGAAGATGAGTTCGAGGAGCCACGGCGGGGTTCGCCAGTTGTCGCCCATGCTGGAAGGGGTTGGGCTTTGGGTCAGGCGCCGCAGCCGTCGGGACCCTCGGGCTCGGGATCGGACGAACCCTCCGCCTTGAGCGCCCCGCGCCACTCGACCGAGACGTGGTGGACAGCCCGCAGGTGCGGGAGGACGTGATGCGCGCAGAGGCGCTTGGCGCACTCCAAGCACTCGACGTCCGGGTTGCGCCAGCACTCGACCTCCGGGTCCGCGACACAGTCGGGGCACGACAGGCGACGCTTGAGTTCCTCCTTGGTCATATACGTCCCCATCACCGCACCAGGAACCCCGGCCGGACGACGCACTCGTCCACCCGCGCGGCATCGTCACACTCGGAAAAGTCCCAACTCGCCGACGGCTTGTCGTACACCGCGCCGACCTGCTCCGCGTAGAACGCGAGCGCCGCCGTAGCACCGTTCTCCGTCTCGTAGACCTGCGGCTCGTGCACGACGCCGCCGTCCGCGAACGACACGACCCATACTTTCCGCGGCTGTCCCGCCGCTGCGTCTGCCATCGGGGGAAAGGGTTGGCCTTTGGGGGCGGTGCCCGACCTACGCGAGCGCCAGCACCTCATCCGGCTTGGCGATGATGATCCCGGCCTGCCGTTCGAGCTCGACCTGGTCGTCCGCGCCCTCCGCGTCCTGGGCGAGGCGCGCGACCGCCTGCCCCATGCCGAACGCGGTGTAGCCCTCGATGGCGAAGTAGCGCAGGAGCGCCTGCTTCCGGTCGTCGCTGAGCCCGAGCTTGACGGAGACGGCCTCCGTCACGTCGACGGGCTGCTCGATCGCGACCTCCTTCGCGGCGGTCATGCGGGCGACCATGCCGCGGAAGGTGTCGCGGTTGAAGACCGCGTCGATCGCGTCCTTCACCTGCGAGGCGAGGGCGGCGTCGGACAGGCGCCGCGTCTCCGCGGACCAGTCGATCTCCCCGCTCTCCAGCCGCGCGCCGAGGTGGACCTGGTGGAGCGCCGTGTCGGCCACCGCGAGGTTGAAGCACACGAGGCGTCGGACCCCGGGCTCCACGCGGTAGGCGCCGGCGCCGACCTCGCTGTTGGAGACGGTCAGCGACGGGACGACCCAGTCGTTCGTCAGCTGCTCGTTCAGGTCGGGGCGGACGAAGTGCGTGTTGCGTCCGTCGGGGCCGAAGAGCCCGCGCCGCTTGGCCTCGGCGATCTGGACCTCGGTCAGCTTGCCGAGGACCTCCGCGTGGCCGGGCACGGAGAGCTTGAGGTACATCCGGGTCTCGGTGAGCGAGCACTCGGTGACTTCCGCCCCCTGGTCCGCCGCGCGCTCCGCGACCAGCAGGGCCACGTCGTAGTTGTCGATCGCGCGGAACTTGTCCGAGAGGATCGCGCGGACCTTGCCGTCCGCCGCTCGGAAGAGTCGCCGCTCGCGGGTCGGCATCCACGCGTTGACGTTCTGCGCCAGGAGCGCGGGGTTCGCCCCGAGCATCTTGTCGTAGTAGCGCTGGGGGATCGCCGTCTTCTCCGCGAGCTGGGTGTGCGCGTAGGGCGTCAGGGGCAGGCGCCCGATGGTCGGGACGAAGATCTCCGCGTCGTCGCTCATCGTCACCGCCGTCGTGTCCGCCACCACGTCCTTCGTCGTCGCTTTCAGCCTCTCGAGGCGCTGGGCAAGCTCCGTGAGTGTGCCGCGCCGCAGCACATCCGGTCCGCCCGCACGTTGTGCGGGAACAGCTCTCGCTGCCATGTTCGTAGTCCTCCGACTTTGGGAAGGGGTTGGGGAAGGGGTTGGCCGCCGGGTCGCTCAGTCGAGGTGGGCGGTGTCGAGGAGCGCGTCCATCTCGATCATCACGGACGCCCGGGCCTCCCCCTCGGCCTCCGCGTCGCGGGCCCGCTCTAGCAGCTCGCGGCTCTCGTCGTCCACCACCTTGAACTTGGCGAGGCGCTTGACGACGTCCGCCCGTTCCCCGGCGAGGAGCTTCTGGATCGCCTCGGTCAGGTCGGACGGGGTCTTGCTCGCCTTGCCCGAGTCGGTGTCCGCGAGGAAGTTCCGCACGACGGCCTTCGCCTTCTTGCGGGCCGGGCCGTCGTAGCCGTCGACCACGATCTGCGCGTGCTCCCCGGAGGAGTAGTCGACCGGGACGAGCGCGAAGGTGACGTTCTCCTTCGTGCGGAGCGCCTCGGGGACGTTCTTCTCGCTCAGGTGGTACTCGACCGTCGCGCCGCCGCCGATCGCCTCGACCTTGATGTAGTCGACCTTGACGCCGGCGAGCCACTCGTTCAGGATCTCCTGGGGCGTGCTGATGCCGCGGAGGGTCCGCGTCTCGGCGCGGTCGATGGTCTGGCGCTTCGGCGCGTAGGACCCGATGTTCTCCCGCACGGAGCGACCCTTGCCCGACGCGAGCGACCACTCGTGGTGGTTCTGGCACTCCGCGAGCTTGTCGTACGTCTGCCCGACGACGTCGCCGCCGCACTTCGGGCACTTGGGGTACTTCGACTCCTCGATCTTCTTCTTGAACGCCGCGACCTCCTCGAGCTCGCGCTTGACGATGTCCATCGTGCGCTCCGCGTCCTGCGCGTTGGCGTCGCGGAAGCCGCCCCAGCGGATGTCCTCGCCTTCGTCGTCGAGGATGGCCTTCTGGACCTCGGCGGCGTACGTGGCGATGACCGCGGCCTGCGTCACCGTGAGGTGCCCCTCCTCGAGGAAGGGGACGAGCTCCGGGATGAGCGCGTTCAGGGCGAGCCGGGACTTGACGTAGGCCTGGCTCTTGTGGATGCGTGTCGCGATGTCCTTCGGGCTCGCCTTCGCGGCCTCGGCGTAGGCGTGGATCCCGCGCGCTTCCTCCATCGGGGTCAGGTCCTTCCGCAGGAGGTTCTCGAGCAGCTGGACCTCCGACCGCTCGGTGTCGTTGAGCTCGAGCACGCGGACGGGGACGACCTTCACGCCGGCGACCTTCGCCGCGGCGTAGCGTCGGTAGCCCGCGACCAGGTCGTAGACGTGCCCGTTCGCTTGCTCTTTCAGCGGGCGGACCAGCAGCGGCTCGAGGACGCCGTGCGTCTTGATGGACGCGACCAGCTCCTTGAACGCGTCGGACGACGTCTCGATGTCGCGGACGTTGGCGCCCAGGGCGATTTCGGCGAGGTCACACTCGGCCGGTAGGGTTGCCTGTTTCGGCATGGTTCCTCAAAGGTTCGTTCTCGGGTTTGGGGGAAGGGGTTGGGTCGCCGGGCTTCTGCCACCGGCTCGGCATGGGGACGGACTCCTCGCGGGGCGCGCAGACCTTGTGGTAGAGGTCGTCCCCGATCCGCACGGTCGCGCCCCGGATGAGGCGGTTACAATCCGCGGCGGCGCACCGCGGCCAGACCTGCTGGATGAGGGCGGGATCCCCGGCGCCGTCCATCACGACGTAGCACTCCTCGCGCTTCGCGGTCACGGCTCCTCCTTCTCCTCGGACGGCGAGGGTGGCGGGACGAGGGCCGGGCATGCCACAATGACGCGACGAGTCTCGCCTGTCAGACTGTCGGTGTGATAGACCTCATGGTAAGGCCCGTATTCGCAGCACTTCGGCTCGGGGACGGTCATCGGCGATTCCTCCACGGACGGCGAGGGCGGCGGGACGAAGGCCGGATGCGCCACAATGACGCGACGAGTCTCACCTGTCAGACTGTCGGTGTGATAGACCTCGTGGTAAGGCCCGTATTCGCAGCACTTCGGCTCGGGGGCGGTCATGGTTACTCACACTTTCACTTCGGGCTTTGGTCCCCCGATGCCACCATCCGATTCACCGTCGGAACGTAGCTGGCCTCACGGCGGACCGGAATCGCGAAGGCGCACCCGCACTGGATACAGCCGAAGAACGGCCGCCCGTCCTCGTCGAACTGGAGCGTGTGCGTGTCGACGTGATGGCCGCAGTTCTGGCCAGAGCCGACACACACCCACCGCTCGGTCATGCTCCCTCCGACTTCTGCCACCGGCTCGGCATGGGGACGGACTCCTCGCGGGGCGCGCAGCCCTTGTGGTAGAGCTCGTCGCCGATTCGCACGGTCGGTCCGCGGATGAGCCCGTGGCACGTCCCGCGGGCGCAGCGGGGCCACACCGCATGGATCAGGTTCGGGTCGCCGGCGCCGTCCATGACGACGACGAACTCCTGTCGCTTCGTGCTCACAGTCGCCACTTCCCGTGGATGGACCGGTCGACCAGGAGCGACTTCTCCCGAAGTGACAGGCCCGCGTGGCTGGAGCGGACGTGGTTGCGGACCGACCGAACGTGCTGGTACGGGCCCTTACCACAATCGGCGCAGCAGGCGGGTTCGCGGAGCACTTCACGGAGGCTCATGGTCTTAGCTCGCGACCTTTGGAACCTGCGACTCGACGCAGTGATCGCAGACGACCTTGAGCACCGCCCACGCCGGCTGGAGCCGGGAGTCGCACCAGACCTTGTGCGTGCACCCCTGCGCCTCGCAGGCGACCAGGGCGGACGCGACATAGGGACGCTTGAGCCTCACGTCGCAAAAACCGACGAAAAGCTCCACTCGTTGCGACATGGTCAGTACCGCTTCGCGGGCGGGGCGTCGCCGTTCGTTCCCTTCTGCTCCTTGAGGAACCGGGTGATGATTCGATCCGCCTGCCGCGCCGCCTGGACCGCGAGCTCGTCGGCGAGGAGGTCCCACGCCATGTTGCGCGCCGCGCGTGCGGCCTCGCGTGCCGCCTCGGCGACATCCGCGCCGGGCGCGGGGTCCACGTCCAACACGCGGACGCGACGGCCCGCCCGCAGGCGGACCGTCGAATACTGCAGGCGGGTCGGCACCAGGACCTCGAGCTCGATGTAGTTGGGGTCGTCGCTCATCGTTACCTCGGGGTTAGGGGGCGGGCTTTGGGGACTCCTTATTGGGGACGACGAAGGGCAGCCTTGAACTCTCGGCGACGACGATCGTCTCCTTCGCCTTCCCCCCGAACTCGCGCCACAGTTCGGGGTAGTCGACCTTGAGGCGCTGTTGATCGACCGTGACCTTGACCTCGATGTAGTCGGGCGCGTCGGCGAGCTTCGCGGCGAGCTTGACCGGGTCGATCGTGGGGCGGTTCGGGCTCCAGCGTCGCCGAACCGCGGTCCCGTCCTGGAGGCGGATCCCGTGGAGCTCCTTCTCGCGCATCGCCGGAAGGAGGGCGCCCTCGAGACGCTGGATGTCCGCCAGGACGGCCTTGAACTCGCGGTGACGCTCCACGACCGCCTCGGCGAGCGCCACGACCGCGCTCATTCCCATCTCGTCGAGCTCCTCGCTCGGGACATCCGGCTCCTCCTGCGGAGCCCCCTCGGCTTCGGGCATCGGTCCTACGCCGTCCTGTGGTACTGGGCGAGGTCGTTGCGGAGGGCCACGAGGTACTCGTAGTCCTCGGGTTGCGCCGTCCACGTGGTCGACAGATTCCGCGCGTCGAGCCGCTCCTTGAGGAGGTCCCACATCTTCGCCTTCGCATCGCGGTCGAGCGCCGGGTCGTCCATGAGCTCGGCGATCTCCTTCGCGACTCCCTCGACCTCTCCCCTCGAGTGGATGACGAGGGGTGCCGCGGGCGCCGGGCGCGAGGCCGGAGCGGCCGCGACCGGCTCGGGTCGAGCGGCGGCCGCCGGGGCCGCCAGGTTCGGCGCGACCGCGGCCGGGTCCGCCGCGGGCAGCACCTTCGCCTCGGCGTCGACGGGCTCGTGGTGCTCGCCGAGGACCGTGCCGACCCTCCCGTTGACCGCCGGCAGGAGGTCGTCCGCGTCCTCGTCATCGGTGGACGCGAAGAGTGTGGGGTAGGCGAGGCGAAGACCGCGACGGATCGCGGCGTTCTCGGTCATCTGGCGCGGCGAGTCGTTCCACGGGCCCGTGTTCCGCCGCTTCTCCTTGAACGTCACCGTGACCTCGAGCGGGAGGCTCCAGTCCTTTCGGTGCACGACGCAGGTCGCGTGGGTAACGGGTTTGTCGTGATCCTCGGGGTAGGACTTCACCACGAACCCGTTGAAGTTCTTGTCCTGCTGCGCGAGCGCGATGTAGCCGTAGATCCCGAGCACGATCCCCATGCGGTAGCCGGACTTGTCCGACTTCTGGAACTGCATGAAGTGGACGAGCCCGGGCACGAAAGGGTCAAGGTGGAGTCGGTTACACACCCCGACGTACAGGAGTACCTCGTAGTCCGTCGTGCCGGGAGGGGCGAGCGCGTTCTTCACCGCGTTGAGCTCCGCGCGGGTCAGCCCATACCGCTTCTGAAGTACGGTCTCAGGTACTTCGGCCAAGTTTGTCGCCGGTCGCACGCTGTCGCTTTCGGTCGCCATGTTAGTTGTCCTCGGTGTTTGGGCTCCACACAACGTGGAGTTTGCCTTTCAAGTCGGGGAAACGCCGCTCCAAGTAGTCGAGATTGTTACAGGGGCGGCACAGGACGTTGAACTTCCTGCGGTCCACGCGGCCGCTCAGGATCGAGAACCGCAGGTACGTCCCGACATCCGCCAGCGGGCGCTTCCCGGTCCAGGTCCTCTCCTTGTGGTTAACCTCCAGCGCCCGAACGTCGTCGCACCCGCACCGCACGCAGCG
>Ga0335075_10007179_pt1 | contig 17151 bp, 14 predicted proteins | sample Lox_Sample_24_FD_206723 | JGI IMG/M metagenome (GOLD analysis project Ga0335075, IMG submission 206723) | Soil microbial communities from Loxahatchee National Wildlife Refuge, Florida, United States - Lox_Sample_2.4 | ecosystem: Environmental > Terrestrial > Soil > Wetlands | place: USA...
GCGCGGCATCCTCGTCCCGGCCGCACTGGCCATGCTCGGCGAGCGTGCCTGGTACCTGCCGCGGTGGCTGGCCTGGCTGCCCGCTGGCTTGTCCGGCGAGCGGGATCACGACGAGGATGCGATCCTGACTGGCGCAGGCCAGGCGCCGGTCGCTGGCGGCGGGGATGCCCGCCGGGGCGAAGGCGTGCTGAACCGGATCTGAGCCTCGTCCCCTGATCAGCCGAAGTCCGGCGCGTCCCGGTTAACGCGCCGGACTTCGGCGCGGTTTCCGCCGACGAAGGCGATGTGCGTTGAGGAACATCGTCTTCCACCCGCAGGGCCGGGAAGACTTCACCTACTGGGCCTTAGCCGAGAAGAAGATGCTGCGCCGCCTTCTCCGGCTTATCGAGGTAGCCGTGCGCACTCCGTTTGAGGGGACCGGGAAACCGGAGCAGTTGCGCCGCAACCTGTCGGGCTTCTGGTCGCGGCGCATCGACGACGAGCACCGGCTCGTCTACGGCGCAACCGACGATGAACTGATCATCATTCAGGCCCGTTACCACTATCACAACGGCTGACCGGTACGCCGAGCCGGCCTCATAGCTCGCCGAGTGCCGCCACGGGCGACTCGATGCAGTCCGCGACGAAGCGCAGGAACCCGCCTGCAGCGCCGCCGTCGCAGGCGCGGTGGTCGAACGCGAGGGTCAGCTCAGTCATCTGGCGGATGGCCAGCTGCCCGTCCACGACCCACGGACGGTCGATAATCCGCCCCATCCCGAGGATCGCGACTTCCGGGTAGTTGATGATGGCTGCGGAGCCGTCAACGCCGAACACGCCGTAGTTATTGACCGTGAACGTGCCGCCGGTGAGGTCGGCCGGGCCGAGGCTGCCAGCCCGCGCCGCTGCTGTGCGGGCCGCCAGTGCGGCTGACAACTCGCGAGCCGACAACAGGTGCGCGTCGCGGACGACCGGCACCAGGAGCCCGCGATCGGTCTGAGCGGCGAAGCCGAGGTGCACGTAGCCGGGAATGACGATCTCGTCCGGCTCGACCCGCGCGTTCAGCTCTGGGAAGCGGCGCAGCCCGAGCAGGGCGAACCTGGCTAGCAGCGCGAGCAGGCTGACCGGCCGCTCGGTTTCCTTCGCGTTGATGGCGGCGCGGGCAGCGACGAATTCAGTGGCGTCGACATCCACCCAGACCGTGGCTTCGGGGATCTCCCGCCGCGAGCGCGTCAGATTGTCGGCCATCGCGCGGCGCGCTCCGCGCAAGGCGATCCGGGTGCCGGCCGGCGAGGTGCGACCAGGCGACGGGACTGGCGCCGCGGTGGCGGGCCTAGTCGCCGCATCGCGCTTGGCAATCGCTCGCTGCACGTCGTCGCGCCGCACAAGCCCGGACGGGCCAGTACCCGCGATCGTGTTCAGGTCGAGACCCGCGTCGCGAGCGAGTTTCCTGACGAGCGGAGAGATCACCGGGACCGGGCCGCTGCGGCGCGGGTCCGGCGTAGCCCTCCCGGCCTGGGCCTGGGTCGGCTTACGACCGGCGGCGCGCCTCGACCCGGGCCGGCTCCGCCGGGCATCCGCGCTGGTCCCGTAGCCGACCAGGACGTTGCCGCTGTCGTCAGCTGCGTCGTCCGCCCGTGACGGTGCCGCGGATGCCACCACGATGCCGGGCTCGCGGAAGCCGGGGAGCGCTGCGTCGGTGGTGATGGTGATGAGCGGCCGGCCGACCGTAACGATGTCGCCAGGCGCCGCATGCAATTCAGCAACGATCCCCGCGTACGGCACCGGTACTTCCACGACGGCCTTGGCAGTCTCCACCTCGGCAATCGCCTGGTCGACTTCGACCCGGTCGCCTACCTGCACGTGCCAGGCGAGTATCTCGGCTTCCTCTAGGCCCTCGCCGAGATCCGGAAGCGTGAAGTCAGGCATGGTCGTCCCACTGCAGCCTGGCGATCGCGTCGAGAATCCGGTCGGCGGTCGGCAGGTGATACGTCTCCAGCTTCGGCGGCGGGTAGGGGATATCGAAGCCCGTCACGCGCAGGATTGGTGCCTGCAGGTAGTGGAAGCACTGCTCGGTGAGCCGGGCTACGACTTCCGCGCCATAGCCGGCGAACCCGGACGCCTCGTGCACGACTACCGCGCGGCCGGTGCGCCGCACCGACTCGACCAGCGTCGCGTCGTCGAACGGCGACAGCGAGCGCAGGTCCACAACCTCGACGTCCCAGTTCTCCTCGGTGGCGGCCGAGGCCGCCTCCAGCGCGGTCGCCACAGTGCCGCCATAGGCGATGAGCGTGACGTCGCGGCCCGCCCTGCGGACGGCAGCGCGGTCGATCGCCGGACCGTCCGTGGTCAGCGCTGTGATCTCTTTCGACCAGTACCGGCGCTTAGGTTCCAGGAAGATGACCGGGTCCGGGCATTCGATCGACTGGCGCAGCAGCCGGTAGGCGTCCGCCGGCGACGACGGAGTGACCACCCGCAGCCCGGGAGTGTGGGCGTAGTACGTCTCGGAGGAGTCGCAGTGGTGCTCGACGCCGCCGATGCCACCGCCGTACGGAATGCGGACAACAATCGGCAGCGCGATGCGGCCGCGGGTCCGGTTGTGCAGCTTGGCCAGATGGCTGGTGATCTGTTCGAAGGCGGGGTAGGCGAACGCGTCGAACTGCATCTCCACGACCGGGACCAGGCCGTTCATGGCCATGCCGATTGCAGTGCCGACAATCCCCGACTCGGCGAGGGGGGTGTCGAACACCCGGTCGTCGCCGAATCGCGCGGTCAGCCCGTCGGTGATACGGAACACCCCGCCGAGGGGACCGACGTCTTCGCCGAAGACCAGAACCCGGTCGTCGGCGGCAAGGCTGTCGGCGAGGGCTGCATTGAGTGCCGCCGCCATCGTCGTTGGCTGCGCCACCCGCTGCGTTCCTTCAGCGTGCTTGGCTGGAGAGAGCATGCCGGCGCTCACTCGTACTCGAACGCGGCGAGAAGGTCCCGGCTTTGTTGTTCCAAAGGCGCGGTGGGTTGCGCGTACACGTGCGCGAATAGCCCAGCAGGGTCGGGATGGGTGTCGGCGTTCATGCGTTCGCGCAGCGCGGCCGCCAGTTGCTCGGCTTCAGAGGCAAGCGCTCCGACCTCGGCGTCAGTCAGGCGCCCAGCCATCCGCAGGTGCGCCTCCAGCCGGGTGACCGGATCGCGGGCCAGCCAGGCTTGTACCTCGTCGCTGGCCCGGTACCGGGAGGCATCGTCAGCGTTGGTGTGCGGCTCCATGCGATAGGTGATCGCCTCGATAAGGGTGGGCCCCTGGCCGGCCGCGGCTCGCCCGGTGGCTGCCTGCGTGGCCGCGTACACGGCAGCGGGATCATTGCCGTCGATCAGCAGTGCCGGGACGCCGTAGCCGAGGCCCTTCGCGGCGAGGGTCGGGGCCGCGGTCTGCTTCGCCACCGGAACGCTGATCGCGTAGCCGTTGTTCTGCACCAAGAAGACGACCGGTGCCTTCCAGACCGCCGCGAAGTTCAGCGCCTCGTGCGTATCTCCCTCGCTGGTCGCGCCGTCGCCGAGCAGCACCAGTGCCACCTCGTCATCGCGCTTGACCCGAGCCGCATGGGCGAGGCCGACGGCGTGCAGCGTGTTGGTCGCTAGCGGAGTGCACTGCGGAGCAACGCGATGCTCGTACGGGTCATAGCCGCAATGCCAGTCGCCGCGCAGCAGAGTCAGCACCTCGACCGGATCTACTCCGCGTGTGACGATCGCGACCGAGTCCCGGTAGGTAGGGAAGAGCCAGTCCTGCTCGCGCAACGCGAGGACGGCCCCGACCTCACAGGCTTCCTGGCCATGTGATGAGGGATAGACGGCGAGCCTGCCCTGCTTGGTTAGCGCGGTGGCCTGAGAGTCGAAGCGCCGCCCTAGCACCATGCGCCGGTACAGGTCGACGAGGACCTCTGGCGCGGGCATCGTCAGGTCGCCGGGATTGTCGCCAGGCCTGCCGTCCGGATCGATCAGTTGCAGCGGCGTCGCGCTAGGCAGCTGGATGTCGCCCAGCACCGTTCGGCCGCTGTCGGCGAGAGCGCTCACGGCCCGTCCTTCCCACGTGCTTTGCCCTGAAGTTTTGCCGATCGGCGGCCATAACTCCAGATGAGCGCCAGGAAACGAGACGACTGTCTAGCATCTCGGGCCGGCTGCAGCCGAATGGCCCCCGCTGGGCCTGGCCCCGGCCGCCGTGCTGGACGAATGGCGCGTCGCGCCTGTCCGGCCGTCGAGGCGGTCAGGCAGCAAGACGATTGGCACGATCTTCCCCATATGCTCAAGACATGCTGCCGAACTCGGAGGGTTCCGATCTCCATCCGGCTCTTGACGATGTCGATCGGGCAATAGTTCAGGCCCTCCGTCGCGACGGCCGGATGTCCATGCGGGCTCTTGCTCTTCAGCTGCATATCTCGAGGGCTGCGACATACACCAGGGTTCAGCGCCTCGAGGCCGCCGGCGTCATCACTGGCTACGCCGCGACGATCGACCCGGAACGGTACGGGCACGGGGTCTCCGCATACGTGTACCTCAAGATCGCTCAGCGAACATGGAAGCCGCTGCGGGACCGGCTGATGCAGATAGGCCAGGTTGAGCATGCAGCGCTGGTATCCGGCGGCACCGACATCGTCCTGCTGGTGAGAGCCAGGGACGTCCGCGCGCTGCGCGACCTAGTGCTCGAGCGGCTGCACACCATGCCCGAGGTGATCTCGACCGAGTCGGTGATGATCTTCGACGAGGCCGTCGGTGTCCCGCAGTCCACGCCGGAGAGTTAGCGCAGGCACTGGCTAAGGCGGCCGGGCCGGCGAAATAGGGACTCCTTCTGATCCGCTCCGGGCCTCCTTACCCGGAGTGTCGATGCCGTGGACATGACGGGGTCGGCAGCGAGCCGCCAGGCAGCTTCCCGGCTGGCGCCCTGTGATGATCCGCACACAGCTGACGGTCTGGCCCCGCACAACCGACTAAGTCGATAAGATTAGTAGAGTTATGCCACCCAAAATCCTGAGCGGCCCGGCGGTGCCCGCAGATGTGCCGGTCGCCGCAGTTGCCAGACGGTCCGGCGCGTTCGCCCGCCTGCTAGCGGACCGCTGGGGCCTGGCGGGCGCGGCCGTCGCGGCCGGGTTTGTGCTACTCGCCCTGTTCGCGCCGTCCCTCAGCGGGATCAGCGGCAACAACCCCTACACCTACCACCTCAGCGCTCTCACCAGCTCGGGACTGCCGAAGGGTGCCCTCGGCGGGGTAAGCACCGCTCACTGGCTCGGAGTCGAGCCGCAGACCGGTCGCGACCTGTTCGCGATCGTGGCTTACGGGGCGCGAATCTCGCTGCTGGTCGGGGTGGGAGCGACGCTGCTGGCGACCGTGATCGGCACGGTGCTCGGAGTGCTCGCCGGCTACCGCGGCGGACTGGTCGACACGCTGCTCTCCCGCTTCACCGACCTGACCATCGCCTTCCCGCAGCTGATTTTCATGATCGCGCTCGGCGCTCTGGTACCGGCGAGCTTTCCCAAGCAGTTTTTCATGGTCGCGGTGATCGGCGCGTTCGGCTGGCCGTCGGTGGCCCGAGTCGTGCGCGGCCAGACGATGGCGCTGCGGAACCGGTCGTTCGTGGTCGCCGCGCAAGCCGTTGGCGCACGCCCGCTGCACATTCTCCGCACCGAGATCCTGCCTAACCTGGCCGCCACGATCACGGTCATCGCCACCATGTCGATTCCCGGCGCGATCGGCACCGAGGCCGCGCTGTCCTTCCTCGGCATCGGCGTGCCGCCGCCGACGCCATCATGGGGCCGCGAGATCTCATCGGCGATCGCCTGGGTGTCCGTGGATCCGTGGTATCTGGCCGCGCCGGGCATCGCGCTGTTCCTGGTGACGCTCGCGCTGAATGCCTTCGGCGACGGCCTGCGCGACGCTTTCGACCCGCGGATGTCGGGCAGGCTGCGATGAAGCTCACGCGATTCCTGCTCAACAAGCTAGCCGGGATGATCGCTGTACTGCTGCTGGTCAGCCTGGCGACGTTCCTGATCTTCTATATCCTGCCTGCCAATCCGGCCCGCACTGAGTGCGGGCGGCTCTGCACGCCGAATGAGTTGCGCGACGTAAGAGCGTTCATGGGCCTGGCCCAGCCGGTGTGGCACCAGTACCTGAACTTCCTCACCGCGATCTTCGCGGGCCGCACCTACGGCAGCGGCGCGGGCGCGATCGTCTGCCCGGCCCCGTGCCTCGGCTACTCGTTCCAGCAGAACCGGACCGTCCTGTCGCTGATCGGACAGACCCTCCCGGTAACCGCGTCGATCGCCGTCGGCGCCGCAGTGCTGTGGCTCGTGACGGGAACGGCCGCGGGCGTCGTCAGCGCGCTGCGCCACGGCAAGGCGACCGATCGCGTCGTCATGACGACAGCTATCGTCGGTGTCTCCGCGCCGTCGTACCTAGTCGGCCTGCTGGCGATCCTGCTGTTCGGCTTCAAGCTCAACATCCTGCCGGTCAGCGGCTACGTCTCGCTGCTACAGAGCCCTGGCCAGTGGGCGTTCCACTTGATATTGCCCTGGTGCACGCTGGCGTTCATCTCGGCGGCCATCTACGGCAGGCTCACTCGCAGCCAGATGCTCGATGCCCTTGGCGAGGACTACGTGCGCACTGCTCGCGCCAAGGGCTTGCTTGAGCGTCGCGTGGTCGTCAGGCATGCGCTGCGCAACGTGATGATCCCGATCGTCACGATGTTCGGCCTGGACGTCGGTGCACTGCTCGGCGGCGCCGTGATCACGGAGAAGGTCTACTCGATGTACGGCCTGGGCGCGCTGCTGATCGGTGCCGTCCAGACAACCGATCTGTCCACGATCTCCGGCGTGACTCTCCTGGCTGCCGTGTTCGTGCTCGTCGCGAACTTCCTCGTGGACCTCACCTACAAGCTGCTCGACCCCCGCGTGTGACCGCACGCGCGGATGAAAATGCCGCAGGCATGACGAAGAGAGAGTCGTGAATCCATGAGAAAGCACATCGTCCTATCCGGTTCGGCGGCTGTCGCCTTGACGGCGGTCCTGGCAGCGTGCGGAGGTGCCAACAACGCCTCCGGGCCGGGAACGCCCACGACCGCGCCGGCCAGCAAGGGCGGCACGCTGACGATCCTCGACTCAGAGACGACGCTGACACTGGACCCGGCGCAAAGCTGGTCGCTGGCCATCACGAGTTCCGGCTTGCTGTGGCGCCGGCTGACGACCTGGAAGGTAGGCCCGACTGGCGCGCCTGAGGTCGTCCCCGACCTCGCCACCTCAGACGGGACGCCCTCGGCTGGCGGCCGGGTCTGGACCTATCACCTCAAGAGCGGGATCTACTTCAGCGACGGCCAGCCGATTACGTCCTACGACGTGAAGTACGGCATCGAGCGGACCTACGCGCCTGCGCTGTCGGGTGGCCTCAACTACCAGAAGCCGCTCATCGCCGGCACGGCTGGCTACACCGGGCCGTTCAGCGGCAGGCAGCTCAGCTCAATCGTGACGCCGAACAGCAAGACGATCATCTTCCACCTCAACAAGCCGTACGGGGACTGGCCGTGGGTCGTTTCGACGACCTCGATGGCACCCGTTCCCGAGGGCAAGGCGCCCGCCGCGGCGTTCAACAATCATCCGATCACCAGCGGTCCGTACGCCGTCCAGTCCTACACGCCGGGGACCTCGGCCATCCTGGTACGCAACAAGTACTGGAATGCCGCCACCGATCCGAACCGGTCCGGCGGGCCAAGCAAGATCATCTGGGAACTCAACCAGGACCCCACAGTCGAGGCGCAGACGCTGATCGCCGACGGCCCGAACGCCCAAGACGCTTTCGGAGCGGACTTCGTCCCGCCGGCCCAGCTAGCTCAGGTGGAGAATGACCCGTCGGCAAAGGCGCGCCTGGTCACGTCGCCGGCGAGCCCGCTTGAGTACGTAGCCGTCAACATGCAGAGCCCGAAGCTCAAGAACCTGAAGGTGCGCGAGGCGCTCGAGTACGCGGTCAACCGGCAGGCGGTGGTCGTCGCCTCCGGTGGCCCGATCGCCGCAGACCCTGCGACGACGCTGATCACACCGGGCATCGCAGGGCGTGAGCCTTACAACCTGTACCCGGCTGCTGGCTCGTCCGGGGACCCGGCGAAGGCGAAGAGCCTGCTGGCGCAGGCCGGCGTGCATAGCCTGACGCTCACGCTCGCGACGCCGAACGACCCGATCTCGACCGCCATCTCGGAGGCGGTCCAGCAGGCCTACAGCGCGGCCGGCATCAAGGTTTCGATCAAGTCCCTGAGCGAGAACGCCTTCTCGGCCCTGGTGACCGGGAACAGCGCCAGCGGCTATGACCTTGCCCTCAGCTCCTGGCAGCCGGACTTCCCGTCCGCGATGGACAACATCGAGCCGTTGTTCGCCTCCGCGATGATCGGGAACGGGAACTACAACATCTCGCGGCTGTCCGACCCGACGGTGGACGCGCTGATCAACCGCGCCGAAGGCACCATCAACGAGGCCGCGGCAGGGAAGATCTGGGCGCAGGCCGACAAGGCGATCGTGGCTGACGCTGCGGTGGTCCCGCTGGTCTACAACCGGAACTCGTTCCTGCGCGGGTCCGATGTGGAGAACTTCTACATCGGCGAGTTCCCCGCGTATCCGGTCTACACGGCCGTGAGCCTGAAGCAGTAATGGCAAATCTGTCCGGGCCTGTCGAGGCCCCGCTCCTCGCAGTGCGCAAACTCGGCATCGACTTCGTTACCGATGCCGGGAAGCACACGGCGGTCAGCGAGATCTCGCTGACGGTGTCACGCGGCCAGGTGCTCGCCATCGTCGGAGAGTCCGGATCCGGTAAGTCAGTGACGGCGCTGTCGCTGCTCGGCCTGCTGCCTGCAACGGCGCAGGTCCGCGGCAGCGCCGTCCTGGCCGGGCTGGCCGGCACGGAGCTGGTGGGAGCCGCTCCCGCCACCCTCCGGTCGGTCCGCGGCAGGCGGATCGGTGCGGTCTTCCAGGATCCGTTCACGACGTTCAACCCGGTGATGCGGATCGGGACGCAGATCGCCGAAGCGGTCATGGCGCATGCGCGGATCGGTGCCAGGGAAGCGACGGCGCACGTGCTGGCGCTGCTGGACAGGGCGGGGCTGCGGGACGTGCCGCGGATCTTCAGGTCATTCCCGCACGAGCTGTCCGGCGGGCAGCTGCAGCGCGCCATGATCGCAATGGCCATCTCCGGTGAGCCTGACCTGCTCATCGCCGACGAGCCGACCACCGCGCTTGATGTAACGGTGCAGGCCGGCATCCTGGACTTGCTGCACGAACTGCGCCTGGATAGCGGGATGGCGATCCTTCTGATCACTCACGACATGGGCGTGGCTGCGGATCTTGCGGACGACGTCGTCGTCATGCGGCACGGGCAGATCATGGAGACCGGAAGCGCCGAGGAGGTGTTCTTCTCGGCTCGGTCCGACTACACCCGCGAACTGCTGACGGCGGTCCCGCGCGTCGACGTCCCGCCCTCAGCCGGGGCTCTCGGCAGGTCCTCGTCGGCGGACCTGGTCGCCGAGCTGCGCGACGTCAAGGTCACGTACGACTCCGGCCACCGCCATCTGGTCGCGGTCGACGGCGTTAGCCTGAGCGTTCCCGCCGGGGAGACGGTGGGACTTGTCGGGGAGTCAGGCTCGGGCAAGACCACACTGGGCAAGGCGATCGCGCGGCTCGTGCCGGCCGCGTCCGGGAGCATCACGGTGGCGGGCCGCGACCTCAGTGCGCTGCGCACGCGCGAGCTGCGCGCCGCACGGGCCGAGATAGGTTTCGTCTTTCAGAACCCGACCGACTCGCTGAACCCGCGTGCTCGCGTCGGCGCCATCGTGGCCGAGCCGCTGAAGCTGCACACCACGCTGCGCGGCGCCGAACGCCAGCAGCGGGTTGCTGAGTTGCTCGAGCGCGTTGACCTGCCAGCCGGGACCGCGGGCAGGTTCCCGCACCAGCTGTCCGGCGGACAGCGCCAGCGGGTGGCGATTGCCCGCGCGCTGGTACTGGGTCCGCGGCTGGTCATTGCTGACGAACCGACGAGCGCGCTCGATGTGGCCGTCCAGGCCACCATTCTCAAGCTGATCGCGGAGCTGCAGCGTGAGCTCGGTTTCGGCTGTCTGTTCATCAGCCATGACCTGGCTGTAGTCAGGCAGGTCTCGCAGCAGGTGACCGTCATGTGCTCCGGACGCGTGGTGGAGTCGGGTCCGACAGAGCAAGTGCTGTCCGAGCCGCGGCATGAGTACACAAAAGCGCTGCTCGCCTCGGTCCCGCTCCCAGACCCCCGAGTTCAGCGCGCCAGGCGGGCCGAGCCTGGTCCGAGGGACTACCGTGGCCCCTCCTCCGGACCCTCCGGCTATGACGCCCGGCAGTCTGAGTCTGCCTCCCTGGGGTAGCTACGGAGGAGGAGATCACCGGATAGCTGGCGGTAGTCCAATGAACTCGACAAGCCGCGGTGACGGGCTGCAGGTGGCTGTACTCGGGACCGGCATCATGGGCTCGGCGATGGCGCGGAACCTGGCCGGCGCCGGGCTGGCGACCACGGTCTGGGATCAGTCGGCCGCGGCGACCGCCGCGCTGGCCAGGGCGGACGCGCGGGTTGTGCGAGGCCCTCGAGCTCGCCAAGCGACCCGGCGTCGAACCTGCCAAGCTGCGCGAGGCCATCGAGGGCGGGCCGCTGGACCCGCCGATTGCCGACGCACAAATTTCCATGATCCGGGAGACTTATACACCGCTCCCACATGCACAAGTCTCCCGGATCATGGAAAATAGCGTCCCGTTCCAGCGACCGGAACGCCAAGTTGCAGCACGAGCCAGATCCTGCTGGTGTCGGTGAGAAGTCCGGGTTCTTCGAGCGGGTCTCCATCGGTGACAAGCAAGTCGGCGAGCTTGCCCTCGTGCACGGTGCCGATGTGCCCGGCCAGGCCCAGCGCCTCGGCAGCGGTGCCGGTCGCGGCAGTCAGTGCCTCGGCCGGCGTGAGCCCGTGGCGGATCATCAGCTGGATTTCCAGGCCGGTCCCGAGGGAGACATCGCTGCCGGCCGCGATCTTAACGCCCGCTTCCCTGGCCGCCTTCAGGCTGGCTGCGCCGTCCTCGATGTTGCTGCTGGCGAGGCTTGCCAGCATCGGCGTCATCTCCGCTGGCGGCCCACCCTGGGCGGCGGTCTCGGCAGTGGAGCTTGCCGCACTTAGCCCGGCCATCCAGTAGTAGCCCGCCAGCGTCGGGACCAGCACCTGGCCGCGGTTGGCCATTGCCTCCAGCAGGTCCGGCCGCCGGTGCAGGTACATCCCGTGCTCGATGGTGTCCGCGCCGGCCGCGATCGCCGCCTCGCATCCGGCCAGCCCTTCGGCGTGTGCGGCAACCTTGAACCCAAGCCGGTGCGCCTCGCCGGTCACGGTCGACAGCTCGGCCTCGGTGAGTTGCAGCGGATCGGGATCCTCGAGCTCGTTGGACCGCGCTCCGGTGGTCATGACCTTGATGAAGTCAGCCCCGGCGCGGATCTGCTCGCGCACCGCCCGCCGCACATCGTCAGGGCCGTCGGCCTCGCGATACATGTCCCCGTAAAACCGGCCGCCTGGCGCGGTCGCCGAAATGATCTTTCCACAGGTCAGGAGGCGGGGTCCGCGAAACGCGCCGTATCGCATCGCCTGCCGGGCTTCCTGCGGCGCTAGCCCTTGCGACCCGGTGACGCGGATCGTCGTCACTCCGCGGAGCAGGTATTCCCGTAGTTCAGCCTGCAGGAAGTGGGCCGCTGTTCCGGGCAGTACTCCCTCCGCGCCACGCAGCACTCGCGGCAGGTGCCCCGACGCATGTGTGTGGGCATCGATCAGGCCAGGCATGAGCGTCCGCCCGCCGGCGTCGATCAGCCGAGCCCCCCGCGGGCGCTGCTCGGCCGCGCTGGTCACGCGCCGGATCACGCCATCCTCGACGAGCAACGCGACGCCGTCGCGCACCGGCCCGCCGGTACCGTCGAACAGCCGCACCCCGGTGATCCAGAGCGGCACCGGCTCCGGCTCCGGCGCCGCGATCAGTGCCGGAAATCGGTGCGGCATAGCCATGCTCCCCTCCGCGTGCGCCCTGGATCGCCTGGCTGCGATGGCAGTGTCTGTTGGTCCGAATCCTGCCATCCCGCATATGGGCCCGCACTGCATTAGCTTGCTTGCGCAAGCATATAGATTGCCGCCACCAGGATCAGCTGCGCCGCGGCATCGAAGACAACCTCGCCGCTCTTGGCGCCAGCCGGAGAACCTCCAGGCTGCCGCTGTCCGTCTCGATGACGCGGCCCGTCAGGAACTGATGCGGCAGTTTCCGGCTCCGCCGACAGGATGACTAGCTAGTACGACCGTGGCGCGGCCAGGTACTGGACGAGGTGATCGGTCACCTCGCGGGCGTCGTCTTCGATCCCGTACATGAACGTGGACTTGCGGCGCCGGAGCACGGGCAGCCCGAGCGCGTAGAGTCCTGGGCTGTCGATCACGCCGCCGTCGTGATTCAGCTGGCCTTTGGCGTCGACGACGGGTACGTCGAGCCATCCGTAGTCGGGCCGGAAGCCCGTCGCCCAGACGACTGCGCGGATTTCGCCGCTTCGCAGGTCGAGCCGCAACCGCGTCGACTCTGGCACGCGTGTTGCCGTGAAGCGCTCGGACGGGACCGCGTCGGCGTCGCAGCCGTCGGTCCGGGCCCACTTATCAAAAGTGTCCAGCAGGCGTTCCATCTTGAGGTCCGCGAGCGAGAAGACGTTGCGCAGTCCGCCGGAGAACAGCGCGCGGCCGTCACGCACGGCCGCCCAGCGGCCCACCAGTTCGACGCCCATCGAGGCGAGCACGTTGAGATCCAGCGTGATTCGCTCTGGAGTGCCGACGAGCTGGGGGGAGGGCAGCCGCCGGGCGCGGGTGAGATCCTCGACCTCGTCGTACCGCTCGTCCCAGACGCCCGACGCGTCCATCCACCACAGCACGTCGCGGCCGCGATACAAGCGCGGCAACCGCACGTGCTCGCCAACCGAGAGCATCACGGGCCGGCCCGACAATTGCAGCTCAGCCGCGAGCTGAACCCCGGTGGCCGATGCTCCCACGATGAGCACGCCGCCGTCGGGTAGGCAGGCCGGGTCGCTGTAGTCGAATGGTGTCAGCTGCTCAACTGACGCCGGCACGGCCTCGGACAACCCTGGCACCGCTGGCCGGTTGCAAGCGCCGCTGGCGATGACCACTGCCTGGCAGCGAATCTCGCCGAGGCTCGTGGTCACGAGATAGCCGTCGCTGGCGCGCCGGACGGACGTGACATTGGCACCGGTTCGGACGGGCGCCCCCGAGATCTTTGCGTAGCGCTCGATGAACTCGGTTACTTCCGCAGTCGTCATATAGCCGTCGGGTTCCGGGCCTTCGTAACGAAAGCCCGGCAGCCGGCTCTGCCAGTTCGGGGTGAGCAGCCGCAGCGAATCCCAGCGTTCGCGGCGCCAGGAGTTCGCTACCTCGCCGCGCTCAAGCACGACGTGATCAACGGACCGGTCAGTGAGGAAGTGGCTCGCCGCGAGGCCCGCGTGCCCGGCCCCGACGACGACCGCGGTAATGCGCTCGATGGCTTGGCCTCTCAGGCAACCTCGACGGTGACGTTCGTGGGGTTGGTGAGAGCGTCAAACACGGCCGAGCGCTTCTGGGACTGGGCCACCAGGGCCTCGATCTCCTGCCTCGACGCGTCCGCGTCGATGGTGAACGTCACCGTGATGTCGTTGTAGCCATTGCGAACGTCGCTGTCAGCACCGAGGATGCCGCGGATGTCATGCGCGCCCTCGACTGTCGCCTCAACCGAGCGCAGCTGAATGCCTCGGTTCTCGGCAACGGACGCCACCCCGGCCGTCAGGCAGCTGGCCAGGCCGACGATCAGGTACTCGATCGGCGTGATCCCGTGGTCCTCGGCCGCGAAGACCTCGGGATGGTCGGCGTCGAAGACCGACGCTTCTTTGTGGCTCTGCTCCTGCCCGAGGCCGAAGAAGCTCTGGACCTTGACGGTGCTGTGCACGCCGTTGTTCCACGTGGCGGACGCCCGCCAGGTGAACTGTGCCGCCTCAGGCGCGCCCTTCAGCACTTCGCGCGCGTCGAGCAGCGCCTGCACGTTGACGCCATTGGTGACCGTGGTCATGTGCCGTCGTTCCCCTCTCCGCCACCCCAGAATCCCTATGGGGATCATTGACAATACACTATCCGGGGCAAGCTAACATAGCCCCATGGCGCAGCCAGCCTCGACGCTCGCGGCCGGCCCGGCCGACACCGACGGCACTGTCGGCACTGTCGAAACACAGTATCTCGACTTGCCGGAGCCGGTGCGGCTCGATTGCGGGCGTGACCTGTACCCGATCCGCGTTGCGTACGAGACGTATGGCACTCTCTCACCCGCGCGCGACAACGTCATCCTGGTGTGCCATGCGCTCAGCGGCGACGCGCATGCCGCGGGCTTCGCTAAGACGCCGTCAGGCGAAAGTACGCGCGACGGGTTCGGGGCGGAGGATCGCGACGGCGCGGCCGGCAAAAGCCTCGGCTGGTGGGACGGGATGATCGGGCCCGGCAAGGCGTTCGACACCGGCCGGTTCTTCGTCGTCTCGACGAACTTGCTCGGCGGCTGCCGCGGAACGACCGGGCCGTCGTCAACCAATCCGGTGACTGGCGAACCGTACGGGCCTGACTTCCCGGTGATCACAGTCGCGGACATGGTCAGGACCGAGCGGGCTTTCCTGGACGCACTCGGCATTGAGCGGCTTGCTGCGGTGGCCGGAGGGTCGCTCGGCGGGATGCAGGCGCTCGAATGGGCGATCCTGTTTCCTGATCAGGTCGATGCCGTCGTGGCGATCGCCAGCACGCACGCCCTGCACCCGCAGGGTGTGGCCTGGAACTCGATCGCACGCGACTCGATCATGCGGGACTCAGCATGGCAAGGTGGCCGCTACTACGGCACGGGCCGCGCGCCCGACGCGGGCATGGGCGTAGCGCGGATGGTCGGCCATGTCACGTACTTGTCCGCAGAGGCGCTGAACGACAAGTTCGGGCGGCGGCTGCAGTTCGCCGACGACATCCGCTACACGATCACCGAGCCGGAGTTCGAGGTCGAGAACTATCTCCGACACCAGGCCGACTCGTTCGTCAGGCGGTTTGACGCGAATACTTACTTGTACACCTCGCGCGCCCTGACGTATTTCGATCTCGCCCGGCAGCACGGCGGCGGATCGCTCGCGCAGGCGCTTGCCGGGATATCTGCCCGGACGCTGCTGATAGCGTTCAGCTCCGACTGGCTGTATCCGCCGGCCGCGTCGAAACAGATCGAGGAGGCGCTCAGTGTTCTCGGCAAGCCGGTCGAGCTGCAGGTGATCGAGGCCCCGTACGGCCACGACTGCTTCCTGCTCGAGGAGCCACGGCAGACGCCGATAATCCGTCGTTTCCTGGCTGAAGGAGGGTCTGCCCCGTGACGTCCGAGGAGACTGCCGTCACGGCCGGCAGCCTCGCCCGCGCCGAGCCAGCCCGCGAATTTGGCTTCGATACCCGGCAGTTGCACGCCGGGCAACGGCCGGATCCGAACACGGGCGCGCGCGCGGTTCCGATCTTCCAGACGACCAGCTACGTCTTCGAAGACCCGGAGTCGGCGGCGGCGTACTTCAACCTGCAGGAGTACGGGAATACCTACTCCCGCATCATGAACCCGACCGTGGCGGTGTTCGAGGAGCGAATGGCGAACCTCGAGGGCGGCTGCGGAGCGGTGGCATTCGCCAGCGGGATCGCCGCGCAGGCGGCCGCCCTGTTCACGCTGCTCCAGCCGGGCGACCACGTCGTGTCGTCCTCAGCCCTGTACGGCGGGACGGTGAACCAGTTCAAGCACCTGCTGCGCAAGATGAGCGTCGATGTGACCTGGGTTCATCCAGACGATCCAGACGCCTGGCGGCAGGCCGTGCGCACCAGCACGAAGGCGTTCTTTGCCGAGACGATCGGCAACCCGGCAGGAAACGTACTGGACATCGAGACCGTGGCGGCAATCGCGCATGAGCACGAGTTGCCGCTGATCGTGGACAACACCTTCGCGACGCCGTACCTGTGCCGCCCTATCGAATGGGGCGCCGACATCGTGATCCACTCGGCGACAAAGTTCATTGGCGGGCACGGCACGAGCATCGGCGGCGTTGTCGTGGAGGCCGGCACATTTAACTGGTCCAACGGGCGGTTTCCGGTGGTGGCGGATCCGTCGCCCGCCTATCACGGCCTGCAATTCCACGAGACGTTCGGAACGTACGGCTATCTGATGAAGCTCCGGGCCGAGACCCTGCGCGATCTCGGCGCGGCACTTGCGCCGCTCAACGCGTTCCTGTTCCTGCAAGGGCTCGAGACGCTGTCGCTACGGATGGATCGCCACGTCTCGAACGCGATTGCCGTCGCTGCCTTCCTGGACGGGCACGAGCTGGCGTCGAATGTGGCCTACCCGGGCCTGACGACGAGCAGGTACCGCCCGCTGGTAGCGAAATATCTGCCGCGCGGAGCCGGGGCGGTGTTCTCATTCGAGTGCGCCGGCGGGCGGGCTGGCGGCCAGGGTCTCATCCGCGGCGTGACGCTCTGGTCTCACCTGGCAAATGTCGGCGACTCTAAGAGCCTGATCATCCACCCGGCTAGCACCACGCACCGCCAGCTGAGCGACGACGAACTGCGAGCGGCCGGAGTCGGGCCGGGCACGGTGCGGCTGTCGGTCGGTACCGAGTCCGTCGATGACCTGATCTGGGATCTGGAGCAGGGGTTCGCGCACGTTGCCGCGATAGCGAGAGAAGAGGTAACGACCGCATGATCGATCTCGGCCGGTACCAGGACCCGGTGACGATCCAGCGCGTGCTTCACACGGCCAGGACGATCGCGATCGTGGGCCTCTCTAGCAAAGAGCTGCGGGCGAGCTACTTCGTTGGCTACTACCTCAAGCGGCACGGCTACGACGTGATCCCGGTGAATCCCCGTGAGACGGAAATCCTCGGCGAGAAGTGCTACCCGAGCCTGCAGGACGTACCTGTACAGGTGGACATCGTGAATGTCTTCCGGGCGCCGGACGCCCTGCCGGGGATCGCGCGCGAGGCCGTGGCGATCCGCGCTGGCGCTCTCTGGTGCCAGTTCGGGGTGATCAACTCCGAGGGTGCGCGAATAGCCGA
>Ga0335075_10007180_pt1 | contig 17151 bp, 9 predicted proteins | sample Lox_Sample_24_FD_206723 | JGI IMG/M metagenome (GOLD analysis project Ga0335075, IMG submission 206723) | Soil microbial communities from Loxahatchee National Wildlife Refuge, Florida, United States - Lox_Sample_2.4 | ecosystem: Environmental > Terrestrial > Soil > Wetlands | place: USA: Florida...
CCACGCCGAGGCGTTGCAACAGACCCGGACGCATCTCGATGCCTATGTCCGGGCGCTGCACGAGCCGTTCGGCGCGATCGGCGCGTCGCCGTATGGCGGCTATGGCGCGCTCGCCTCGGTGATCGATGCACCGCGCGTCACGTGCGCGCTCGACGTGGAGTCGATGACCCGCGCGCAGCTCGATATCGCCGTCTCGCGCCTCATGACGCTCACGAGTTCCGCGGCGGCGGTGGGCGCTCGTCGTGAGCATCCCTGGCGCGACACGGGCCGCACGTTCTACCCGCAGGACCAGCTCGACGATGTGGTCGATGGAGCGCGCGAGGCACATCGTCAGGCTGGCGTCGTCGCCGCACTGGCACGCGAGGCCTCCGACCGCATCGGCGTGCCGCTGCTGGCGTCGGTCTCGGACATGGCGCGCGTCCGTGCCGTTGCCACCTTGCTGCAGCGCGGTCCTGGAGTTCCAACGGATGTCCTGACCGGTCCGACCTGGCAATCCGTCCCCACCGAGGCGACGACGCTGATCGCCGACCTGCGCGACACGCAGCGTCTCGAGCAGGCGACGACCAGTCGCTTCAGCGACGATGCGCGCCACCAGGAGCATGCGTCGGACGTCGCGTACATCGAGTCGAAGGCGGGATTTCCTGCGAGCTGGTTCTGGTGGCTCGACGCCCGGCAGCGCGCGATCCGGGCGCGCTGGCGTGGGTATCGGAAGGCCGGGTACACGCCATCCTGGTTGGAGCAGGCCAACGACCTGAAGCAGGTCGACGCGCTCGCCCGATCGCTGAAGGCGCTCGCGGATCGATCGGCGTCGGCCCGCGCGCTGTTCGGCCCACACTGGCGCGGCGCAGAGACGGCGCCGGACGCACTCGAGACCTACGCGGCGTGGGTGGTCGAGTATCGACAGATGGCGACGGCGCACGCGTTGCCCGATGCGGCGCGGGCGGCGGCGGAAGCAGGTCACGCCGATGTCGTCGTCGTCGACGTGCTGGAGGCTGCCGTCGCCGAACTCGCGTCGCGGCTCACATCGCTCGCGGCGCTCGTGCAGTGGACGGGCGGCGCCGCCACACTCGCGGCGCTCTCACTCGACGACCTGCAGGTCCGGCTCTCCGGCCTCGTCGACCATCCCGAACTGGCCGGACGATGGGGCGCGCTGGTGGCCGCCGAACAGGACGTCCGCGAGTCGGCGGCGAGTCCACTGCTCGCACAGGAGCTCGATGCGTCCACCTACGCGGACCTCTCGCGTGCGTTCCTCCGGACGTTCTGGTTCGCGTGGCTCGCGAAGGTGGTCGAGAGTCGTCCGGCCCTGTCGCGCTTCCAGGCGCTGACGCACGAACAGCGCGTGGCGGAGTTCCGGGCGCTGGACCGCCAGATCCTCGCCGGCAATCGCGCCAGGCTCGTCGGCACGCTTCGTTCACGCGTGCAGACCAGGTTACGCGATGCCGATGTCGGCGAGGCGATGCCCATCCTGCGCCGCGAGCTCGCCAAGCAGCGCAACCATCGGCCGATTCGGGAGACGCTGCGGCTCGCGCATGCCGCCGTTCGTGCGATCAAACCGGTCTACCTCATGAGTCCGCTGTCGGTGGCGCAATTCACGCGTGGAGAGGCGCCGTCCTTCGATCTCGTCGTGTTCGACGAGGCGTCGCAGCTGCCGCCCGAGGACGCCGTCGGGTCTGTCGCACGCGGCCACCAGCTCGTCGTCGTGGGCGATCCGAAGCAGCTGCCGCCGACCCGCTTCTTCACGTCGCCGCAGGAGTTGGCCGCGTCGACCGACGACGACAGCGAGCTGTCTGTTCCGGATGCCGAAAGCATCCTCGAAGCGTTCATGGGCTGCGGCATCCCGATGAGCCGCCTGACCTGGCACTATCGCAGTGCCCACGAGTCGCTCATCTCGTTCTCGAACGTCAGCTTCTACGACGGCGACCTGCTCACGTTCCCGAGCGTCGAGCCGCTGTCGGATGCACTCGGATTGCGTTTCGAGCACGTCGCCGACGGAGTGTACGAAGGCGGCGGCCTCAACGCCGCCGAGGCACGACGCGTGGCCGACGCGGTCGTGGCCTTCGCGCGCGAGCAGTTGGCCGCAAGCGCCGCGGGTGGCCGCCCGCGATCCCTTGGTGTCGGCACCTTCAACCTGCGACAGCAGCTGGCGATCCAGGATCTCCTCGAAGAGCGGCGACGGCAGGATCCGGCCATCGAGCCGTTCTTCGATCGCAGCCGCGACGAGCCGTTCTTCGTCAAGAATCTCGAGAACATCCAGGGCGACGAACGCGACGTCATCTTCCTCAGCGTGACGTACGCGAGAGCGCGCGATGGCCGCCTGCGCCAGAACTTCGGTCCGCTGAACGGCGACAACGGCTGGCGGCGCCTGAACGTCATCACTACGCGCGCAAGGCGGGCGATGCGCGTCTTCTCGTCGATGCGGGCGCACGACATCCACGAGGGTCAGTCGCGCGGCGGCCCGCTGCTCAAGGGCTTCCTCGAGTACGCGGAGTCAGGCCGTCTCGATCACCCGATCGTCACTCGGACGGCTGGCGCCGAGTCGCCGTTCGAACGCGAGGTCGTGCAGGATCTCGCGCGGCGAGGTTTCCTCGTCGAGTCGCAGGTCGGCGTCGCCGGCTACCGGATCGACATCGGCGTCCGCGACCCCGATGCGCCGGGCCGGTTCGTGCTCGGCATCGAGTGCGACGGCGTCGCCTATCACTCGTCGGAGACCGCGCGCGATCGCGATCGACTGCGCCAGCAGGTCCTCGAGGCCCGCGGCTGGACGATCGTGCGGCTCTGGAGCACCGATTGGTTCAAGGATCGACGCGGCCAGATGGACCGTCTGATTGCCGCGATCGAGGGCGCGCAGGCCGTTGCTAGGGCCGCGCGGGACGCCGCGCGCGTCATCCCGGACATCGTCGACCTGTCGCTCGACAAGGCCGGCCCTCTTGCTCAGGAGCTCGAGCCCGAGCGTTCGACACCGATCGCGCCACTCACCAGGCACTCGCGCCCGTACGTGAAGACTGCGCGGCCGACTCGTGTACCCGGCAGCACGCTGCTCGACTGCCCGTCAGACGCGCTCGAGTCGATCGTCGCCGCCATTGTCGTCGCCGAATCCCCTGTACACGAGGACGACGTGACGACACGCGCCGCATCGTTCTGGGACCAGCGGGTGGGCGCCCGCATTCGCAGTCGCGTCGCGGAGGCCATCGACGCCGCGAAGGCGCGCGGAACGATCCGCGCCAGGGACGCGTTCCTCTGGGGTGCCTCCGACGACTGTGCCGCGCGTGACCGGGGCGAGACGGGCATCGGCGCCGAGCGCATCGCACCCGAGGAGTTCGAGGCGGCGATCATGACGGCGCTCGACCCTCAGCAGGGATCGCGGCGCGAAGTCGTCGTTGCGGCCGCACGGACAGCGCTCGGATTCGAGCGAACCGGGCCGACACTGTCGGCGTTGTTGGACGCCGCGATCGACCGACTCGTGTCACAGGGCCTGATTGGCGAGGCCAGCGACGGCTTCCGTCGGCGCTGATTCAGAGCAGTGGCCAGATCGTGGCGAGGATCACTGTCACGACCAGACCGACACAGCCTTCGACGAACACCATCGCGCTGGCAGTCTTCAGCGTCTGCGCTTCGGTCATCCCGCTCATGCGCGAGATCACCCAGAAGCCGCTGTCGTTCATCCACATGCCGATCTTCGAACCGCAGCCGATCGCGACCGCCACGTAGACCAGGTGATACGGCAGCTGGCTCGCGAGCGCGATCGGCCCGACGATCCCGACCGCCGTGATCATCGCCACCGTCGCACTTCCCTGGGCGATGCGCACCAGCGCCGTGATGCCCCACGCGATCGGTAGCAGCAGGATCTTCTGCTCCGGCACCGTCGCCGCCGCGAGCTCCGCCATCCCGGCCTGTCGCAGCACCGCCCCGAGCGCCCCGCCTCCCGCGATCACCAGGATGATCTCGCCCGCTTCGACGATGGCCTCGCGAACCGTGCGACGAATCGCCTCCGCTCGCGCGGCCGCCTGCGCCGCGGGCGTTGGGCCGGCCGTGAGTGGAATCGGTGCGTACGCGTACAGCAACGCCAGTGAACAGCCGGCCGATACGGTCAGCGCGAGGTTCTTGTCGCCCAGCACCTGCACCGTCGTCACCAGCCACGCGGGCAGGCCGTAATCGGTCGATCCGATGGCCGACTCGGCGCTGATCAGGATCACTGGCAGCAGGATCGGCAGCAGCGACAGCAACAGCGGGGGCAGGCGCGGCTTGATGATCACCGGCGCCTCTTCGCCCACCGGCACCGCGCCTTCGCCGGCCAGCACCGGATGGACGTCGCCACCCCAGCGACGATCGGCGTAGAGCGCGTAGCTGTAGCCGGCGAGCGCTGCGACGATCGACACGATGGCGCCCTGCTGCATCATCAGCGCGATGCTCACGCCCATCGCGTCGGCCACGAAGAGCGGCCCCGGCGTCGGCGGCACCAGCGAGTGCGTCATCGTGGCGCCGGCGACGATCGCCAGCACGAACAGCACGTATCGACGACGCGTCTCCTGCCACATCGCCTTGGCCAGCGGCAGCAGCAAGTAGAAGACGGCCTCGGCGAACATCGGGATGCCGAGCAGGAAACCGCTGGCGAGAAACGCGAGTGGCGTTCGCGACGGCCCAAGTGCGCGCCGCAACGAGACCACGATGCGCTCGGCGCCGCGGGCGGCCATCAGGCAGCCGCCGAGGATCGACGCCATCGCGATCAGGATGCCGATGTCGAGCGCAGTGCGCCCGAAGCCTTCGGCGACGCGCCGGCCGATCGTCTCGCCGGCCATGCGCGACGCATTGCGCGCGACGATCGGTGTCGTCACCCAGTCGCCGGCCGAAAGCACCGCGCCCGACGCGGCCTCGCCAGTCAGCACGACATCACCGACCGGATGGTCGGCGTCGACGGGCCGCACCGGTGCACTGGCGAAGGCGGTGCCGACGTGCGTCGGGCGGCTGCGTCCCGAGCCGAGGTGGTAGACGTCGTACCTCGTGCCAGCGGCCAGCTGCCCCTGTCGTGCGGTGACGTGCAGCGCGCGACCGTTGTCCGTCACACGGTCGACACGCACGCCCTCCCGGGTCAGTTCGTAGCGCTCGACCGATGCCGAGGGCGTCAGTGCGGCAACGGCGAGCGCCGCCACGATGAGCGTGAGGAACGCGTGGAGGCGCAGGACCAGGACGCCGGTGATCACGATCGCCAGCGCGACCGCCAGGATGAGCAGTGGACTCAAGAGGCGGCTAGCGTAGACTTCCGCGACCGATTTTTCCAGCCTGCCGCCCCATGACCGACGCACCTGACTCCGGCCTTCCCGGCCCGGCCCGACCTGCGCGCCGCGCACTGAGCGAACTGCGATCGCAACGCTGGTTCGCGCCCGATGACCTCCGCAGCTTCGGGCACCGCAGCCGCCTTCGGCAGATGGGGTATGCCGCGGCCGATGCCGAGGGCAAGCCCGTCATCGCGCTCCTCAACACCTGGAGCGACCTGCAGCAGTGTCATGGACACTTCCCGGAGCGGGTCGAGGACGTCAAGCGCGGCGTCTGGCAGGCGGGAGGCTTCCCCGTCGAGATGCCGGTGATGTCGCTGTCGGAGATGTTCGTCAAGCCGACGGCGATGTTCCATCGCAACCTGCTGGCGCTCGAGGTCGAGGAGACGCTGCGCGCGCACCCGATCGACGGCGTGGTGCTGATGGGCGGGTGCGACAAGACGGTGCCCGGCCTCCTCATGGGCGCCATCTCCGCCGACCTGCCCGCCATCTTCATGCCCGCCGGACCGATGCTGGCCGGGCGCTATCGCACCGAGCGGCTCGGCAGCGGCACGGACGTCTGGAAATACTGGGCGGAGCGCAAGGCCGGCAACATCGACGACTGCGCGATGCGATTGGTCGAAGAGGGCATCGCCAGGTCCAGCGGCACGTGCATGACGATGGGCACGGCGTCGACGATGGCGTCGATTACCGAAGCGCTTGGAATGAGCCTGCCCGGCGCCGCGACCATTCCCGCCGTGCACTCCGCGCACAGCCGGATGGCAAGTGCCTGCGGGCGGCGCGCGGTGGAGATGGTCTGGGAGGACCTCACACCCTCCTCCATTCTCACCGACGCCTCCTTCCGCAACGCCGTCGTCGTCGACATGGCCCTCTGCGGATCGACCAACGCGATCATTCACCTGATTGCGATGGCCCGACGCGCCGGCGTGGCGCTGTCGATCGACGATTTCGACGCTATCTCGCGCATCGTGCCGGTGATTGCCAACCTGCGGCCGGCCGGCGAGTACCTGATGGAGGACTTCCACGACGCCGGTGGCGTGCGCGCGCTGCTCTCGCGCCTGCGCGATCACCTCGCGCTCGACTGCCTCACGGTCGCAGGTGTGACGCTCGGTGAAGCGATCGCTGATGCGGAGGTGTTGTCCGACGAGGTGATCCGGACCGTGGACAATCCGCTCGCGAAGGCCGGCGGCACGTTCGTGCTGCGCGGCAACCTCGCGCCGGACGGCTGCGTGATCAAGCCAACGGCGGCCGAGCCGCACCTGCTGAAGCACACCGGACCGGCGCTCGTCTTCGCCAACTATGCGGACCTGCGCGCCCGCATCGACGACCCGGCCCTCGACGTCACGGCCGACCACGTGATCGTCCTGCAGAGTGCCGGCCCGATCGGCGCGCCAGGGATGCCCGAATGGGGCATGCTGCCGATCCCGAAGAAGCTGCTGCAGCAGGGCGTGCGCGACATGGTGCGGATCTCCGATGCTCGGATGTCGGGCACCAGCTACGGCACCTGCGTGCTGCACGTGGCCCCCGAGTCGGCGATTGGCGGGCCGCTGGCGCTCGTGCGCGATGGTGACCTCATCGAGCTCGATGTAGCCGCTCGGCGCCTGCAGTTGCGCGTCGATGACGCGGAGCTGGCGCAGCGGCGGGCCGCCTGGACGCCCCCACCGAAACGCTACGGACGCGGGTACAGCCGCCTGTTCCTCGAGCAGACGTCACAGGCCCCCGATGGGTGCGACTTCGCGTTCCTCGAGCGCGGCGATCCGACGCCGGAACCGGATATTTACTGAGTCGGCGGAGGTAGAGACGGCCGTTCCGGCCGCCCGTGGCTGCCAGCGTCGCCACAGGGCGGCGCGGCGTGTCGCGACAGCGACGGACGGCTCGGAGAGCCGTGCCTACCGCGCGTCTCCACCAGCGCTTCCTGTCAGATGCTGACGACGGCTGACCGTCTCAGGCCGGGCGTCCCATGGCTGACGAATCGCGATAGCCTGTACGCTTCCGTCCGTATCGAGAGAAACCGCCATGATCACGACGCCACTGACGCCTTCGCACTTCACCCGTTCGGTCATGGCCGTGCCGCCGCTCGCGCGTCGGGCCGACGGGACACTGGCCGAGGAGGCCAACGGCCAAATCATCCGGCACCTCGAGGACGGCGGCGTCACGTTGCTGCTCTACGGTGGCAACGCGAACTTCTACCACTTGCCGCTCGGCGAATACGACGCGGCGTTGTCGATGCTGGCTCGCCTCGCCGGCAGCGAGTCGCTCGTGGTGCCGTCGGCCGGCCCGTCCTACGGCCTCCTGCTCGAACACGCGACCGTCATCCGGCGTCACTCGTTCCCGACCGTGATGGTGCTGCCGCAGCAGGGCATCACGACCAGCGTCGGTGTCGCCAACGGCATCCGGGCGTTTGCCGACGCCGCCGGGCTGCCCGTCGTGGTGTACGTGAAGAACGACGGCTACATCGAGCCGGAGGAAATCGCCGCGCTCGACCGCGAAGGCCTGGTGAGCGCGATCAAGTACGCCGTGGTCCGCAAGGACACCAGCGACGATCCCTACCTGCGGCGGCTCGTGGCGATGGTGGACACCGGCAAGATCATCAGTGGCATCGGCGAGCAGCCGGCGATCATCCATACGCGCGACTTCGGCCTCGCGGGTTTCACCAGCGGCTGCGTGTGCGTGGCGCCGCGGCTGTCGCAGGCGATGCTCGCGGCCGTGCAGCGCAAGGACTGGGCTGAGGCAGAACGCATCCGCGAGATCTTCCGGCCACTCGAAGATCAACGCAACGCGATCAACCCCATCCGCGTGCTGCACCAGGCCGTCGAGAGTGCAGGTATCGCCGAGACCGGCCCGCTGCTGCCGTTGCTGACCAACGTCGAGGCCGATCACGTGCCGGGCATCGCCGCGGCGGCGCAGGCGCTGCTGAAGGCCGACACGCTGGCGCCCGCGGCCCGATGACGGCAGTTCCCATCCAGGACGTCCTCTTCGATCGGCTCGTTGCCCAGGGGCGCGCCGACGATCCCTTCGCGCTGTACGTGCTGGCGGCGTGCGAGGGCCCGGACGCGCTGGCGGCCTTTGCCGCGGGTGGTGCGGCGCCGACGCGGCCGACGACGCCGACGGCCGACGCCGAGCGCGCGGCGGTCCCACCGACGTATCTTGCGAGCATCCAGGTCCGTGCGTTCAGGGGTATCGGCGACGAGTCCTCGCTGGCGCTTGCCCCTGGTCCGGGCGTGACCCTGATCGTCGGGCGCAACGGTTCCGGAAAGAGCAGCTTTGCCGAGGGCGCCGAAGTTGCCTTCACTGGCACGAGCGCGCGCTGGGCCGACAAGGGCAGCACCGAATGGCTGAAGGGCTGGCGGAACGTCCACGCGGCGACGCCGCCCCGCCTCGTGATTGAACTCGTGCAGCAGGGCGTGGGCCAGACCCGGCTCGAGCGCACCTGGAAGGACCCGCTCGACGTCAAGAGCGGTCAGGCCCAGATCATCGACCGCCAGAAGCGTAAGCTGCCACTGACGTCGACGCAGTGGGCCGGCGAGCTCGAATTGTATCGGCCGTTCCTGAGCTACAGCGAACTGGGCGGGATGCTGGCCGCTGGCCCGACGCGCATCTATCAGGCCCTGCTCGCCGGCCTCGGGCTGGACGACTACGTGCGCGTCAGGGATCTCCTCGCGAGTGCGGAGGGCGATCAAGGCCGGTTGTGGGACGTGTCGCGCAAGTCGGCCGGCGTGCTGGGCGACCACGCCCGTGCCATGGCCGGTGTCCACCCGGAGGAGCCCCGCTTCCCCACCGTCGCGACGCTGCTCGAGAAGACCAAGCGGGATCTCGATGCGATCGGCGCGATGGTCACGTCGAGTGGCGACGATGCGCGCTCCGGACAGCTCGAAGCCCTGACCCGCCTCGAAGCGCCGATCGACGAGGCACGCAGCCAGGCGCTGCCCGCGGACCTGCGGGCGCTGGCGGCACGGCAGCGCGAGATGCGCGTGCGCAGCGAAGGCGTGCTGCACGGTCTGTCGAAGCTGCTGCGTGAAGCGCTGGCCGTGGTCGACGTCGCGCCACAGGACCACTGCCCCGTCTGCGGCAGCGACCGTCCGCTCGACGCCGCCTGGCAGACGGCCACCAGGACGCGCCTGACCGAGATGGACGACGCAGCGCGGACGGCGCGGGAGCTCGAGGAGCAGGTGCGCGCGACGATTCGCGACCTGCGCGCTCGCTTCGTGCCGCCACCCGCTCCGTTGCTGCAGGCCGCGGCGGAAGGCGTCGAGAGCGCTGGGGCCGCCGTCACCGCGTGGCAGGCGTGGAGTGCCGCGACGGCGCTGACCGATCTCGAGGCGTTGGCCGATCACGTGCAGCAGCACGCGCCGGCGCTACTGGCGCGCAGCGCGGAAGTCACCATCTGGGCCGTCAATGAGACCGCCCGCCGTGACGTCGTGTGGCAGCCGTTCGCGCTCGAGGTCGCACGCTGGGTCTCGGAGGCTCGCGTGGCCACGGCCGCGCGTGACGTCGAGAAGCTGCTGAAGGAAGCGAAGCTCTGGGTGGCGGCGACGATCGACGTCGAGCGCGAAGCCCGCTTCGCACCCGTCAAGGCACAGGCGATCCGCTTCTGGAACACCATCGCGCAGGCGAGCAACGTGCGCCTGCAGGACATCGAGCTCACCGGACACGGCAACGCCAAGCGCGTGTCGCTGAAGGTCACCGTCGACGACAAGGACGCGCCGGCTCTCGGCGTGCTGAGTCAGGGCGAGATCAACGCGATGACGCTCAGCCTGTTCCTGCCTCGTGTCCTGCTCGACGCGACGCCGTTCGGCTTCGTGCTGGTCGACGACCCGGTGCAGGCGATGGATGAGGTGCGCGTCGACGGCCTTGCGCAGGTGCTCGCCGAGGTCGGTGCATACCGTCAGGTCGTGGTGTTCACGCACGATGCGAGGCTGCCCGAGGCATTCGAACGGCTCGCACTGCCGCACGCCAAGCGCAAGGTGACGCGCGGTATCGGATCGGCGGTCGCCATCTCGCCCCTGATTGGGCCATGGGAGCAGCGCCTCAAGGACGCCACCGACGTCACGCTGACGCCGGCGCTGCCTGAAGGTATCGCGGGTCGCGTCGTGCCCGGCTTCTGCCGTCAGGCCCTCGAAGCCGCCTGCACCGACGCGCTCCGTCGTCACTGGCTGCAGCGAGGCGACCCGCACGTCGACGTCGAGCAGCGGCTCGCCCGTCGCGGCCTGCGCGAGCTGCTGGCGTTCCTGTTCCACGGCGATGCCCACAAGCACGAGGGCCTCATCCCGCGACTGCGCAAGCTGAAGACGCGCAATGCCGTCGAGGTAATTCAGGACTGCCAGAACGGCGCCCACGAAGGATTCACGGGCGACCTGAAGGAGATGGTCGACCGCACCCGCGCGCTCTGCGAAGAGCTGCGCCACGTGAAACCGGCATGACCTCGTCGGACCATCCCGGAGCGCTGCTCGTGGTGGCGCGACAGCTGTCGGACTCGCCGGATCTGCGGACCAGTCCCTGGGCGACGCGCGCCATCGCGCTCCTCGTGCGGCAGGCGATGGAACTGTGGCTGGCGCAGTACTGGGACGCCACGTCGCCGGCCGTCGCGAGCGTGTCCCGCAAGTCGCAGTTCCTCCTGCTCACCGATCGCCTGCCCGAAGACGCTGCCGCGTTCGCGCACGCGACGTGGAGCCAGCTCTCGCACGCCTGCCACCATCGCGTCTTCGACCTCGAGCCGACGATCGCGCAATCGATCGCATGGATCGAGGCGGCCGAGGCATTCGGCGACGCCCTGCGCGCCACCGCACGCACTGATCACTGACTCACGATGGTGTTCCCATCGACACTGCTCGACGCCTACCGACGGACGGAGTACCGCGTTGAGTGGACCGTCGAACCGTTCGTGCTGCACGTCGATCAGCCGTCGCCGACGTTGCTGCGCTGCCACGCTGCGTTCGGCGTGCACGACTCGACGTTCATCACCGCCTGGAACCCGCACTCGTCACCCACGCCCGCCGATGCGAACGCTGCAGCGATGGCCAGGCTCGCGCATCACATCGCGACGCGGGGTCTGCAGACGTTGCCGGGCGTGGGAATTGATCCATCTGGCAAGTGGGCAGGCGAGGAGAGCCTGCTCGTGCTGGGACTCGACGCCCCATCCGCCGTCGAGATGGCGCGCGCCTTCGGCCAGAACGCGGTCGTGTGCGCCGGTCCCGACGCCGTGCCGCGTCTGGTTGTGCTCCCTGGCTCCTGAGTCCTGTTCTCTGAGTCAGACGCCACTCGGGCGGATGGCCCATCGCGAGCCGTCTGTCCGCTTGTCGATGACGACACTGGCCGGCATGCGGTCGGTCAACTCGCGCACATGCGTGATGATGCCGACCATCCTGCCGCTCACCTGCAGCGACTCGATCGCCGAGGCCACCACGTCCTGCGCGTCGGCGTCGAGGCTGCCGAACCCCTCGTCGATGAAGAGGCTGTCGAGCCGCACGGCGCCTGAGGCGCGCTGCACCTGCTCGCTCAACTCGAGTGCCAGCGCCAGCGACGCGAGGAAGGTCTCACCACCGCTCAAGGTGTCGGCGGTGCGGCGCTCGCCCGCGTTGTCGTGGTCGACGACGTAGAACTCCTGGTCGATCCACTGCAGGGTGTAGCGAGACGAGAGTTCCATCAGTCGCACCGACGCGCCCAGTACGAGCCTTTCGAAGACCTCGCCCAGCAGCCAGTCCTGGAACGCATTGGCCTGGAGGTCCGCCGTGAGGACACCGTAGACGTCGAGATCGGCGCGCGCGTCGGTGAGCCTCGTGCGGACCGTCGCCGCTTCCTCCAGCCGATGACGGGTTGCCGCGACCTGCGCGTCGAGTTCGCCGCGTCGTCCGAGCGCACGGCCCAGCGCTCCGTCGGCACTGGCGCAGGCAGCCGCGGCCACCGCCAGGTCCGCCTCGGTCGCGACCGACGGCCCGATCGCGACGTCGAGTTCGTCGATGCGCGACACGAGACGTGCGCGCGTGCGCTGCCAGACATCACGCTCGTCGGCAAGTGACGCATACGCCGCTTCGTCGAGCCAGGCGCGCCGGACGTCGTCGGCATCGGTGAAGCCCTGGTTCGCGACGATGGCGAGCGCGGCTGCCTCCGATGCGGCCCGCGCCGCGCGCGCATCGTCCACCTGCCGGTCGATATCGGTCAGATGGGTGCTCGCTGCGATGGCGGCCAGTGCTGCGGTAGTAACGCCATCGCGCGCGACCTGCACATCGCCGTCGAGGCGGGCCACCTCGCGAACGAGCGCGTCCAGTTCGGCCCGCGGGTCTTCGGCGTCGGTGACGGCCCTGATCACCGCCGACACGGCTGCGAGCGCCTCCCGCGCCGCACGCCGCTGCGCATGCACCCGTTCGAGGTCCCGCACCGCCACGGCATGGGCCTGGACGGCCAGCGCGCGTGACGCCTCGGCGCCTGCCGCAACTTCCCGCGCGACCTGCCACTCGCGCGCTGCGACTTCGGCCATCGTGCGCGCCTCGCGCAACACGGCGAGGCGCGCCAGGATCCACGCATCGGCGGTCGCGACGGCATCTGCCGCGTTCGCAGGCATGCATGCATCGACCGCGCGTCGCAGGTGATCGTCGCCCGCAGCGATACGCGCCTGCAGGCCGGTCGCGTCCTCCGACAGTCGCGCCAAATCGTGTTCCGCCCCTTGCACCGTCGCCGCTGCGCGGCTCGCTGCATCGCTCGACTGGCGTAGCTGAATCACCGCCAGCTGCACGGCCTCCGCGGTCTCGTTGGCTGCGTCGTCGGCTTCCGTCTGGTCCGGACCCGGCACCACGGCTGGCACCGCGTCGACGTGCTGCTCGCACACCGGGCACGCATGTCCTGGCGCGAGGCGGGCTCGCAAGGTCATCGCCCGATGCCGGTCCCACAGCGTCTGCTGGTGGCGCCACGCGGCGTCGCGTTCGACGATGGCGCGGTCGTGCGTTGCGCTGGCGTCTTCCACCGCCGCCAGCGCCGCATCGTGCGTCTGGCGCGCCTCGTCGCGCCTGGCCTCGGCCGCGAGCACGCGCCGTATCGCCGCCGGCACCGCTTCGCGATCGCGCTGCAGCTCGATCGCCCGATCGCGGTGTGCCTCGCACGCCGACAGCTCCACGTCGTCGTATCCCGATTGCTGACGACGTGTGTCGGCCGTCTGCAGGCGAGTGACCGCCTCCGCGTGTGCCTTCTCGGCAGCGGCACAGCGGCGCGCCTGGTCGCCGACGAGCAGGTCGACGTCGCGCGACTCGACCTCGAGTCGACGATGATCGCGCTCGAGTGCGGCCCGGTGCTCGAGACGGCCTTCGAGGCTCCGCAGTGCGTCGATGCGCGCCTGCAGCGACGGGATCTCCGCGGCCGCCGCGCGCGCGTCGGCCTCCGTCTTTCGAGCCCGGGTCTCGGCGGCACGGGTGGTCCGAGCCTCACTGGCGGCGGTCTTTCGATCGCGCTCGCGTCCACGCAGCGCGGCCTCGTCTCTTTCGAGCACATCCAGCAACGGTGTCGCCACGCGCGCGGCGCGGGCTCGCTCGAGACGCGCGTCCCGGCTCTCCTGTTCACTGGCCTGCGCGTCGAGGGCGTGCAACTCCAGCGTTCTCGCCTGCCGCTCCCGGTGCAGCTGCACGCGTGCGTTGATCGCCTCGCGTTCCGCCCGGCGCGCCTCGACCGCCGCCCGCAGCGATTCGAGTGACGCGACCAGATCGCGACGCTCGTTCTCCTGCAGCGCCAACGCGGCCGGCGTGGCGAGTTCCAGCCCTTCGAGCTGCTGCGTGAGCGCCGCGGTGCGGGCGCGCGCGGTGGCGTGGCGCTGGCCAGCGATCTCGCGCATCCGGCCATAGAGCGTCAGTCGCAGCAGTTCCTGCAGGATGCGGCGACGGTCGGCCGCGGCACCTTTCAGGAAGCGTGAGAACTCGCCCTGCGGCAGGAGCACGGCCTGCGTGAACGCGTCGTAGTCCAGCCCGAGAATCCGCGTCACCGCTTCGCCGACCGGCTTCACGCCGCTGGCTACGGGCGTCGAGGCGTTGCCGTGCAACGCGTCGAGCTGGCATTGCGTGCCGCCGGATCGGCGCGTGGTGCGGCTCACCACGTAGTGCTGGCCGCCGACCGCGAACGCCAGCATCACGGTGAGGCGATCACGACCGTGAGAAATCAGCTCGCGGACGCCCTGCTTGCCCATCCGGGGTACGCGTCCGTAGAGCGCGTACGTGATGGCGTCGAGCACGGAGCTCTTGCCGGCGCCCGTCGGACCGGTGATCGCGAAGAGATCGAGCGCGCTGAAGTCGAGCGCCGGCTGGTCTTCCCGGAAGCAGGTGAAGCCGGATACGCGAAGCGTGATCGGCCTCACGACGTCACCTCCACCACGTGGACGGCATCGAGCAAGTCGTCGAAGGCGTGCAGCACGGCCGGCGACGGTGCACTCCCGTGCCGCACCTCGTGGTAGCGCGAGTAGAGACCGCGCGGGTCGAGTGTGCCGTCGGTGCGGGGCGCGAGCCGCTCGCGCGCGCCGGCGTCTGGCGACGTGACGCGTACGTCGACGCTCACCACTCCGGGAATGGCCTGACGGACGCGCCGGTTGATGTCGGCCGGCGCGGGGCCGCCGACGACCTCGACCACCACGCGCACGTGCGGCTGGTCAGCCACCTGCGCCGGATCGACGTCCATCCGATCTGGCGACACCGTGATCGTGCGCAGCGGTCTCGCTCCGGCGTACGGCCTGGGTTCGACTCTAGCCGGCTGGCCCGGACGCACGTCGACGACGTTGAAGGCCTTGCCCTGGCCCTCCTCACCGAAATCGAGCTGCATCGGCGAGCCTGCGTACCAGGCCGGCGCGGCCGCCGCGTCGAGTGACTGGTGCAGGTGGACGTGCCCGAGGGCGACGTACTGCGCGTGTGCTGGAAACGTATCGACCGACGCCGCCCAGTCGTCGGTGACGTGCACACGCCGCTCGGTGCCGGCGAGGCGGGCACCTTCGACGTGCGTGTGCGCGAGCAGCAGGTTCACCGCGCCTGGCTCGAAGCCGTCACACGTCCGCGCCACGAGCCGACGCATCTCCGCCGCGTACCTGCCAGGCGCGCGTTCGGGTGCCTCGCCAAGCTGTTGCGCCGAGACCAGACGCGCCACCGGCGCGAACGGCACCATCGCGACGCACGCGAGGCCGGCTCGCGTCTCGACGCGCACGCATCCGCCTCGGGCCGCCACCTTCGGGAGGCCCGCCGTGGTCACCTGCGCGAGTTCGGCCAGCTGTCCCCACGCCTCGACGCGGGTCGGGCTGTCGTGATTGCCGGCGATGACGACGCTGGGCGTACCGAGCCGGCCGACCCGCCGGAAGAAGCCGAAGACGAGACGCTCGGCGTCGGCCGATGGTGACGGCGTGTCGAAGATATCGCCGGTCATCAGCACGAGATCGATGCGGTCGCGCTCGATCGCGTGCGCGAGATCGTCGAGCACGGCGGCGAGCTCGTCGAGGCGCGAGCGCCCCTTCCACAGCTTGCCGGCGTGCCAGTCGGACGTGTGCAGGACTTTCAAGGCGTCTAGGGCTCTGTTCCCTTCTTCACGGGAGCGCTCTCGGTGCGGCTCCACTCCTCGTACGAACCGTCGAACAACTTCACGTCGTAACCGAGCAGTCGCGCGGCTACGTAGGGGACGGTGGCCTGCTGCCCGATATGACAGTAGGTCGCCACCGTGGTGCCGGCGGCGATGCCCGCTGACGTGAACGTCGACTCCAGTTCGGCGCGCGACTTGAAGGTGCCGTCGGGCCGCAGCAACGACTCGAACGGCAGGCTGACGGCGCCGGCGACGTGCCCCGGACGCGGAATGCGCCCGTTGTTGTCGCTCTCGCCCGTGTAGAACTGCGTCAACCGCGCATCGACGACGGCGGAGCCCTGCCTGCCGGCATGATCGCGCACCCACGCCAGGTCGGCGATCGCGGCCGCGCGCGGAGCGATGGTCAGGCTGCCGGCGACGGCGGGAGCGGGCACCTCGGTGGTGACGGACTTGCCAGCGGCTTTCCATGCGGGCAGGCCGCCATCGAGCAGGAACGTGCGCGCACCCAGGCCGGCGTAGTCGAGCGTGAACACCGCTCGGGTGGACTGGGTGATCGCGTTCCTGCTGCCCATGTAGATCACGACGCGCGACGCGTCCGAAATGCCAAGGGCTTCGAGGCGCGCCTCGAGCTCGGACGGCGGCAACGCCTGCAGCGAGAGCGCGCCGCTCTGCGGGGCGATGGCCAGCGTGCGCACGTCGAGATGTCGGGCACCGGGCAGGTGTTCCGCGTCGTACTCGGCCTTGTCGCCGACGTGCAGCAGGACGGTGGTCTTGTCCTGCAGCACGGGCTCGAGGTCGGCCGGCGTGATGAGCCTCGGCGCGTCTGATCCGCTCTGCGCTTGCGCCGGGGACGCGCTGCCGCCGACCATCGCCGCACCCAGCACCATCGACAGCACGGTTCGCCGTGCCACGAGTCCTGTCGCCCCCATCGTCCGGAACATGCGTCCAGCATGCCACGGACGGCCCCGGCCGCAGCGACCGGCGATACTGTCGCGTGCGCGTTCGTGTCTGGCGATGGTGGCTGCTGGTACTCGCGGTCGGCGCCGTCGCCATCCTGGCGTGGTGGGCGACGCGAGTGCCGCCAGCCCCGGACAAGCCGGCGACGTGGGTGGCCCGCGTCGGCGTGCTCGCGGGCGACGGGCGGATCGGCTGGAACGACGGGCCGGCGCGGGACGCCCGCTTCTCGGAGCCGTTCGGGATCGTCACCGCCGCAGACGGCACCGTCATCGTCGCCGATGCCGGCGACTCGCATCGCATCCGGCGGATCGCCACCGACGGACAGGTCAGCACCATCGCCGGGGGCGGTCGCGGCTTCGCCGACGGACAGGGCGCCGAGGCGCGCTTCTCGACG
>Ga0335075_10007181_pt1 | contig 17150 bp, 13 predicted proteins | sample Lox_Sample_24_FD_206723 | JGI IMG/M metagenome (GOLD analysis project Ga0335075, IMG submission 206723) | Soil microbial communities from Loxahatchee National Wildlife Refuge, Florida, United States - Lox_Sample_2.4 | ecosystem: Environmental > Terrestrial > Soil > Wetlands | place: USA...
GTCGAGTCCTATTCGCGCGAACCGGACGGCAGCATCCGCACCACCTTCACCTACAACAAGGGCGCCTTCGAGGGGCCCGAAAAGGCCATCCACGCGCGCGGCTTCGTGAAGGACGAAGCGACGAACGCCGTCTGGGGCATGCAGTTCGTCTGGCCGATCCGCGCCGACTACCGCATCGCCTGGATCGCCGACGACTACGGCAGCGTGCTCGTCGCGCGCGAGAAGCGGGACTACCTGTGGATCATGGCGCGGCACCCGAACCTGCCGCAGGACGAGCTCGAACGGCTGGAGCGCAAGGCCGCGGAGCTGGGGTACGACGTCGCCAAGATCCGGCGCGTTCCCCAGGAAGGAAGAACGCAGGACGGCGCGCCCGCGCCCAACTAGCAGCCCGGTCCGGCGCCCGCCGGCTCAGAGCACCCAGGCCCCGAACGCCCAGCAGATCAGCGCGTTCGCGGTGGCCATCGTGAAGTCGTCCGTCCCGCGCGGCGACCACAGCTCCAGCAGCGAATTCGACACCGCGATGACCACGGCCAGCCCGAACCAGGCGCCGCCCGGCGAGTTCGCGCCCACCAGCGACACGCACAACACCAGCCCGCCGACGAACCCGGTCACGGTGCCCGCGATCGACTTGCGGTTCACGTCGCCGAGCCCGACCACGCGGATCCTCTGCGTGCCGTACAGCGAGCCGCCGACCTCCGCCAACGTGTCGGTGACCATGTACGAGGCCCAGATCAGCATGAACACCAGCGCGAAGTGCGCCGGGCTGTAGAGCGTGAACAGCTGCGCGCCGATCGGCACCATCACGAACTTGAACAGCGCCCACAGCGTCATCAGCGACAGGCAGTTGGCGCGCCCGAGCACGCCATCCATGACGCGCGATTGCGGCCCGAAGACGGCCGCGGCAAACCAGTTGCTGCTCCAGAACACCGCGAGGAAGATCCACAACGTGACGACGCCGTCGACCATGTTGGCGGCGAGGAACGCGTACGAGAAATTGGCCGGCCGCGTCTCGTCGACCATCGTGAACAGATAGATCACCCCGGCCGCGCCCAGCGTGATGAAGCGCCCGCGCCGCCCGATCATGTCGACGATGCGGATGCGGCGCTCCGAGTGGCGCGCGACGAGGTCGGCGACGTCATAGGGCGCGCGCATGCGCGAGCCGAACGCCGCGCGGCGCTCCTCGCGCGAGAACTTCGCCACCCTGGCCAGCAGCAGCGACTTGATGCCCAGCCAGATGAAGCCCCAGAGCACCGTGATGATGAGGATGTTCCAGCCGATGCGCAGCGCGGCCTGGCCGTCCAGCGTCACGGGCCCGGTGAACGACGCCCCGAAACCGGTGAAGTACGACGCGGCGCACAGCAGCGTCAGCACGGAGTTCACGCCGAGCGCGGCGAGGAAGACGCGGCGCGCGGTCGCGAGCCGGGTGTCGGCGGCCAGCGGCGCCGTGGCGGTCAGTGTCGTCATGCCCCTATACGAACCGAACGGGGGCGTTTCGACAAGTGGTTAGGCGCGGACGCCCGCCCGTCGCAGGATTTCGGCGACTTCGGCTTCCCAGCCGATCGCCATGACGTGGACGCCCTGGCAGATCCCGCGCAACTCGCGGACGACCCGTGCCGCGAGCTCGATGCCGGTCTCGCGCGCGTGGCCGTTCTTCGCGGCCTCGTCCATCGCCGCCAGCATGTCGGGCGGCACGACGACGCCGGGCAGGTTGGCGTTCAGCCACGGACCGCTCTTCTCCGTCTTCAGCGGGATGATGCCCGCCAGGATGGCGACGCCGTCCGGCTTCACCGCATCGATGAACCGCCGGATCTGGTCGCCGTGGTAGATGGCCTGCGTCTGCAGCAGGCGCGCGCCGGCGTCGATCTTCCGGCGCGTGTTCTCGACCTCGGCCTCGAACTTCGGCGCGCCGGGGTTCGCCGTGGCGCCGAGGAACAGGTCGGGCGTGCCCGTGAGCGCGTTGCCCGCGTAATCCCTGCCGTTGCGCAGCGCCTCGGCCGCGGCTAACAACCCCGAGGCCGTCAGGTCGAACACGGCCTTGGCGTCCGGGTGGTCGCCGCCGGCCGGCGAGTCGCCGCCCATGAACACGAAGTTCTTCAAGCCCAGCGCCGCGGCGCCGAGGATGTCGGACTGCACGGCGATGCGGTTGCGGTCGCGGCTCGTGACCTGGACGATCGATTCGATGCCACGGTCGAGCAGCAGCTTCGCGACGGCGCGCGGATCCATCGCCATGCGCGCGCGCGGGGATTCGGTGATGTTGATGGCGTCGACCGAGGACTTCAGCAGGTCCGCGGTGGCCAGCAGCTTCGACAGGTCGGTGCCCTTCGGGGGCGTCAGCTCGCCGGTGACGACGAACTGCTGGGCGGCGACTTTCGCCGCGAGGCTGGAATTCATGGGGCGCGAGTGTGACATGGGGTCGCCGGGGCCGGGAGTGAACCCGTGACCAGTTTGTGAGCGCGGTGTGAAGCCGGCCGATAAATGGCGGCTATGACGCCGGCGGCGCCAGCTTCCGCACGGCCTCGAGCGCCGTCGGCACGAGACCGGCACCGCCCTGGCCGAGGTGCGCGAGGATCTCGCGGCGCATGCGCGGCTCCCAGTAGCGGCTGATGTGGAAGCGCACGCCCTCCACCGCCACGGCCTTGTCGGGTTCGGAGTCGAAGAACGCGGCGATGTCGTTGGCCATCGCGACCAGTCGGGCGATCTCCATGCGCGAGCGTCAGCCCCCGACCGGCGCCGCCACGCGCGCGCGACGCCGCAGCTGCCACGACTTCGGCTGCGCCACCTTCACCACCTGCACGGCCGTGACCTTGTATTCGGGACAGTTCGTCGCCCAGTCGGAGTTCTCGGTGGTGATCAGGTTCGCGCCCGACTCGGGGAAATGGAACGTGGTGTACACCACGCCGGGCGCCACCTTGTCGGTGATCTCGACGCGCAACACCGTGTCGCCGGCGCGGCTCGTCACGCCCACCCAGTCGCCCGGCTCGATGCCGCGCGCCTCGGCGTCGTGCGGATGGATCTCGAGCCGGTCCTCGTTGTGCCAGGCCAGGTTCGCCGTGCGCCGCGTCTGCGCGCCGACGTTGTACTGCGTCAGCACGCGGCCGGTGGTCAGCAGCAGTGGATACCGCGCGGTCGTGCGTTCGTTGGTCGGGACGTAGGCCGTGACGTAGAAGCGGCCCTTGCCGCGCACGAACTTGCCGACGTGCATGGTCGGCGTGCCGGCCGGAGCCTGGTCGTTGCAGGGCCACTGGATCGAGCCGAGGCGGTCGATCTTGTCGAAGCTCACGCCCGTGAACGTCGGCGTCAACGCGGCGATCTCGTCCATGATCTGCGACGGGTGCGAATACGTCATCGGATAACCGAGCGCATTCGACAACATCATCGTGACCTCCCAGTCGGCGTAGCCGCCGAGCGGTTCGATGACCTTGCGCACGCGGGAGATGCGGCGCTCGGCGTTCGTGAACGTGCCGTCCTTCTCGAGGAACGACGAGCCCGGGAGGAACACGTGCGCGAAACGCGCCGTCTCGTTGTGGAAGATGTCCTGGATCACGAGACACTCGAGCGACGACAGCGCCGCCGTCACGTGCGCGGTGTTCGGATCGGACTGCGCCAGGTCCTCGCCCTGGATGTACATGCCCTTGAAGGAGCCATCGAGCGCGGCCTCGAACATGTTCGGGATGCGCAGGCCCTGCTCGCCGCTCAGCGGCACCTTCCACATCGATTCGAACAGCGCGCGGGTCGCGTCGTCGGACACGTGGCGATAGCCGGAGAACTCGTGCGGGAACGAGCCCATGTCGCACGAGCCCTGCACGTTGTTCTGGCCGCGCAGCGGGCTGACGCCGACGCCTTCGCGGCCGAGATTGCCCGTGGCCATCGCGAGGTTCGCGATGCCCATGACCATCGTGCTGCCCTGGCTGTGCTCGGTGACGCCGAGGCCGTAGTAGATGGCGCTGTTCGGGCCGCGCGCGTACAGGCGCGCCGCGCCGCGGATCTCGGCCGCCGGCACGCCGGTGATCGTCTCCATCGCCTCCGGCGAGTTGACCGGCTCGGCGACGAACTTCTTCCACTTCTCGTACGACTCGCGCTCGCAACGCTCGGCGATGTAGTCGTCCTTCGTGAGCCCCTCGGTGACGATCACGTGCGCCAGCGCGTTGATGACCGCGACGTTCGTGCCCGGCAGCAGGCGCAGGTGGTGATCCGCCTGCACGTGCGGCGACTTCACCAGCGGGATCGCGCGCGGATCGACGACGATGAGCTTCGCGCCGGCGCGCAGCCGCCGCTTCATCTGCGAGGCGAACACCGGGTGCGCCTCGGTCGGGCTCGCGCCGATCACCACGATCACGTCGGCCTGCTGCACGGAGACGAACTCCTGCGTGCCCGCGGATTCGCCCAGCGTGTGTTTCAGGCCGTAGCCGGTCGGCGAATGGCAGACGCGCGCGCAGGTGTCGACGTTGTTGGTACCGAACGCGGCGCGCACCAGCTTCTGCACGAGGAACGTCTCCTCGTTCGTGCAGCGCGAGGACGTGATGCCGCCGATGGAATCGCGGCCGTACTTCGCCTGGATGCGCTTGAACTCGGACGCGGCGTGGCCGATCGCCTCCTCCCAGCTCACCTCGGTCCAGTCGTCCTCGATGCTCTTGCGGATCATCGGCTTCGTGACGCGGTCCTCGTGCGTCGCGTAGCCGTACGCGAAGCGGCCCTTCACGCAGGCATGGCCCTGGTTCGCGCGGCCGGCGCGGTTCGGCACCATGCGCGACACCGCGCCGTCCGTGACCTCGGCGACCAGTGAGCAACCGACGCCGCAGTAGGCGCAGGTGGTGGTGACGGCAGATTGCGGCAGACCAGCGGTGATGACGCTCTTCTCCAGCAACGCGCCGGTCGGGCACGCCTCGACGCAGGCGCCGCAGGACACGCACTCCGAATCGAGGAAGGGTTCCGATTGCGACGCCGATACCCGCGATTCCAGTCCGCGTCCCTCGATGCTCAGCGCGAACGTGCCCTGCGTCTCCTCGCAGGCGCGCACGCAGCGCGAACAGACGATGCACAGGTCGTTGTCGAAGCGGAAATACGGATTGCTGTGGTCGAGCGGCTTCGGCGTGGCCTGCGGACGCGCGGCCTGGCCGCTGGCGAAGCGCGAGCCGGCGAGCCCGTGTTCCCCGGCCAGCGTCTCGAGATCGCAGCGGCACTCGGCCGGGCAGCTGCCCATCGGGTGCTCGGACACGTACAGCTCGAGCACGCCGCGGCGCATCTTCGTCAACGCGTCGCTGCGCGTGCGCACCTTCATGCCCGGCGCGACCTCGGTGGTGCACGAGGCGGGAAAGCCCTTGCGGCCCTCGATCTCGACCAGGCAGACGCGGCACGAGCCGAATGCCTTCAACGTGTCCGTGGCGCAGAGCTTGGGGATGTCGCGATCGGCCAGCGCGGCGGCGCGCATGATCGACGTGCCGGCGGGGACGGTGATGGCGGCGCCATCGATGTCGAGGGTCACGGAATCGCCGCCGGTGGCCGGCGTGCCGAGGTCATGGTGATCTTTGGCGTACATGATTCGTGTCTCCGGCGCGTCAGTGCCGCAGGAAGTCGTCGCGAAAGTGTTTGAGCGCGCTGCGCACCGGGAACGGCGTCATGCCGCCGAGGCCGCACAGCGAGCCGTTGAACATCGTGTCGCAGAGCTCGTCGAGCAGCGCGAGATCGGCGGCGCGCGTGCCATTCGTCGATTTGAGGATGCGATCGACGAGCTCCACGCCGCGCGAGGACCCGATGCGGCACGGCGTGCACTTGCCGCAGGATTCGACCGCGCAGAACTCGAGCGCGTAGCGCGCCATCCGCGCCATGTCGACGGTGTCGTCGAACACGACCACGCCGCCGTGGCCGAGCAACGCGTTCTTCGCGGCCAGCGCCTCGTAGTCGAGCGGCGTGTCGAACTCGGATTCGGGTAGATAGGCGCCGAGCGGTCCGCCGATCTGCACGGCGCGCACCGGCCGGCCGGAAGCGCTGCCGCCGCCGTAGTCGTACACGAGCTCGCGCACCGTGATCCCGAACGCGCGCTCGACCAGGCCGCCGCGCCGGACGTTGCCGGCCAGCTGCAGCGGGATCGTGCCGCGCGACTTGCCGGTGCCGAAGTCGCGGTAGAACGCGGCGCCGCGCGCCAGCACCACCGGCACCGACGCCAGCGTGATGACGTTGTTGACGACGGTCGGCTGGCCGAACAACCCCTTGATGGCCGGCAACGGCGGACGCACGCGCACTTCGCCGCGGCGGCCCTCGAGGCTCTCGAGCATCGACGTCTCTTCGCCGCAGATGTACGCGCCGGCACCGAGCCGCACGGCGATGTCGAAATCGCGGCCGCTGTCGCGCAGATTGCGGCCGAGGTAACCGCGCTCGCGCGCGGCCGCGAGCGCCGCCGCCAGCGCGCGCGCCGCGTGCGGATACTCGACGCGCAGATAGATGTAGCCCTGCGTCGCGCCGACCGCGAGCGCGGCGATGGTCATGCCCTCGATCAACGCGAACGGATCGCCTTCGAGGATCATGCGGTCGGAGAACGTGCCGGAGTCGCCCTCGTCCGCGTTGCAGGCGATGTATTTGCGCGCGGTCTTCTGATCGTGGACGGTCTGCCACTTGATGCCGGTGGGAAACGCCGCGCCACCGCGGCCGCGCAGGCCGGACTCCGTCACGGCGCGCACGATGTCGGCCGGCGCCATCGCCAGCGCCGCGGCGAGGCCGGCGTAGCCGCCATGCGCGAGGTAATCGTCGAGATCGGCCGGATCCACGATGCCGAGCCGCGCGCCGGTCAGGCGCTGCTGGCTCGCGAGCCAGGGATGCGCGGCGATGTCTCCCAGCCGCAGCGCGTGCGCGCCGCCCTCGAGCAGGCCCGCGTCGAGTAGTTGGGGCACGTCGGCCGGCGTGACGGGGCCGTAGGCGATGCGCTCGGCCACGGTCTCCACCTCGACCAGCGGTTCGAGCCAGTACAGGCCGCGCGAGCCGGTGCGCACGACGCGCACGTCGCGACCGCGCTCCTTCGCGCCTCGATCGATGGCGCGCGCCACGGCCTCCGCACCCAGCGACAACGCACCGGCGTCCTTCGGCACGCGCACCGTGATCACGACGCGCTCCAGTCGCGCGCCAGCGCGTCGAATGTCGCCGGCGTCACGCGTCCGTGCAGCTCTCCATCGACCATCATCGACGGCGCGCAGGCGCAGTTGCCGAGGCAGTACACGGCTTCGAGCGTGACGCGGCCATCGGGCGTCGTCTCGCCGAGGCCCACGCCGAGCCGGCGCGTCGCGTGTTCTTCGAGCGCGCGCGCGTTCATGGCCTGGCAGGCCTCGGCGCGGCAGAGCTGCACGACCGTGGTCCCCGGCCGCTCGCCGCGGAAGTGGTGATAGAAGCTGACCACGCCGTGCACCTCGGCGCGCGAGAGATTCAGCGCCGCCGCGATCGGCGGCACGGCGGCCGCGGGCACGCATCCCAGCTCGTCCTGCACGGCATGCAGGATCTCGAGCAGCGGCCCCGGCTGCGCGCCGACGCGCGCCAGTGCCCGCTGCACCGCCTCGTTGATCGTCGCTTCGTTCACGAATCGCTCCGCATCGCGCGCACCCGCTGCGGATGGCAATACACGTTGCATCCGCCGGGCCGCAGGAAAGCCACCAGTGTGATGCCAGCGGACTCGGCCAGCTCGACTGCGAGCGAGGATGGCGCGCCTATCGCGGCAACCAGCGGCGCGCCGGCCATCGTCGCCTTCTGCAGCAGCTCGAAACTCGCGCGGCCGGACAGCAACACGACGCGGTCGTTCCACGGCAGCGCGCCGTCGCGCAGCGCCGCGCCGACGAGCTTGTCCATCGCGTTGTGCCGGCCGACGTCTTCGCGGCTCGCGAGGAGCTCGCCGCCCGCGTCGAACACGCCGACCGCATGCATGCCGCCGGTCTCCGCGAACTCGCGCTGCGCGGCGCGCAGGATGTCGGGCAGCGTGCGCAGGATGGATTCACGGACGACGACGTCGCCGGACACGCGACGCTCGCTCACCGACGACATGACGGCATCGAGCGACGCCTTGCCGCACACCCCGCAGCTCGACGTCGTGTAGACATTGCGGCGCAGGCGCGCGAGATCGAGAGGCAGGTCGGCGCGAACGGTGACGCGGATGACGTTGCCGGTGTCGCCGCAATGGCCGACGTCGACGACGTCGGCCGGCGCGTGGATGACGCCTTCGCCGTAGAGGAAACCGAGCGCGAGCTCGGCGTCGTGACCGGGGGTGCGCATGGTGACGGACAGCGAGTGGCCGGTGCCGTCGTTGTCGTCGGCCTCGGGCAGGCCGTCGCGCATCACGCGGATCTCGAGCGGCTCCTCGATCGCGACGGCGTCCGTGCGCCGCGCGTCGCCGGCGTCGCGCAGTGCGTCGATCTGAACGTCCCGATGAGCCGGGCTTTTCATGCGCCCGAGTCTACACCCGGGACGCGTGGCGCTTATCGACCGGGCCCGGCCTTCTTGCGTGCAAGCGCGGCGTCGACCGTATTGGACAGAAGCATGGCGATCGTCATCGGGCCCACGCCGCCGGGAACGGGCGTGATCCACGAGGCGCGTTGCGCCGCGGCCGCGTATTCGACGTCGCCGCAGAGCCTGCCGTCGGCGCCGCGGTTGATGCCCACGTCCATGACGATGGCGCCATCACGAATCCAGATACCTGGGATGTAGGCGGCCTTCCCCACCGCCGCGACGACCAGGTCGGCGCGTTCCACTTCGGCGCGCAGGTCCTTCGTGCCCGTGTGGCAGACGGTGACCGTCGAGCGCGCCAGCAACAACTCCAGCGCCATCGGGCGGCCGACGATGTTCGACGCGCCGACGACGCAGGCGCGCAGGCCGACGAGGTCGAGTTTGTATTCTTCGGCGAGCTTGATGACGCCCCAGGGCGTGCACGGCCGCAGGCCCGGACGCTTCTGCGCCAGCAGACCCGTGTTCGTCGGATGGAAGCCGTCGACGTCCTTCGCGGGGTCGATGGTGTCCATGATCTCGGTGCTGTCGAGGCCCTTCGGCAGCGGCAGCTGCAGCAGGATGCCGTCGACGGCGTCGTCCTTGTTCAGCCGGTCGATCAGCGCCAGCAGCTCCGCGCGCGACGTGGTCGCGGGCAGATCGTGCGCGAACGAGGCGATGCCGCATTCCTCGCAGGCCTTGCGCTTGTTGCGCACGTAGACCGCGGAGGCCGGATCGTCGCCGACCTTCACGACCGCGAGGCCGGGCTTCCGGTTGAACTTCGAAAAGAAGTCGGCGGCTCGCGCCGCCGACTTCTGTCTCTCTTTTGCCGAGACGGCTTTGCCGTCGAGGATGTTAGCCGTCAAGACAAACCTGCTTCTTAGTAACGGTAGTGATCGGCCTTGTACGGGCCGCTCTTCGACACGCCGATGTACTTGGCCTGCTGGTCCGTCAGCGTCGTCAGCTGCGCGTTCAGCGTCTTCAGCTGCAGGCGCGCCACCTTCTCGTCCAGGTGCTTCGGCAGCACGTACACGCCGAGCGGGTACTTCGCGGTCTGCGTGAACAGCTCGATCTGCGCGATGGTCTGGTTCGCGAAGCTCGAGCTCATCACGTAGCTCGGGTGGCCGGTGCCGCAACCGAGGTTCACCAGGCGGCCCTTGGCCAGCATGATGATCCGCTTGTTGTCGGGGAAGATCACGTGGTCGACCTGCGGCTTGATCTCTTCCCACTGGTACTTCGAGAGCGACGCGACGTCGATCTCGTTGTCGAAGTGGCCGATGTTGCACACGATGGCGTTGTGCTTCATCGCCTTCATGTGGTCGTGCGTGATCACGTGGAAGTTGCCGGTGGCCGTGACGAAGATGTCGGCCTTGTCGGCCGCGTATTCCATCGTCACGACGCGGAAGCCTTCCATCGCGGCCTGCAGCGCATTGATCGGGTCGATCTCCGTCACCCAGACCTGCGCCGACAGCGCGCGCAGCGCCTGGGCCGAGCCCTTGCCCACGTCGCCGTAACCGGCAACGACGGCGATCTTGCCGGCGACCATCACGTCGGTCGCACGCTTGATCGCGTCGACCAGCGACTCGCGGCAGCCGTACAGGTTGTCGAACTTCGACTTCGTCACCGAGTCGTTGACGTTGATCGCGGGAAACGCGAGCTCGCCCTTCTTGTGCATGTCATAGAGACGGTGCACGCCGGTGGTGGTTTCTTCCGTCACGCCCTTGATCTGCTTGAGGCGCGTGGAATACCACTTCGGGTCACGCTTCAGCGTGGCCTTGATCGAGTTGAAGAGCTCGACTTCTTCTTCGCTGCCCGGCTTGTCGAGCAGGCTGGCGTTGGTCTCGGCCTTCGTGCCCAGATGCAGCAGCAGCGTGGCGTCGCCGCCGTCGTCGAGGATCATGTTGGCCTGTTCGCCGGGCCACTCGAAGATCTTGTGGGTGTATTCCCAGTAGTCCTTCAGCGTTTCGCCCTTAACGGCGAACACCGGCGTGCCTTTCACGGCGATTGCGGCGGCGGCATGGTCCTGCGTCGAATAGATGTTGCACGACGCCCAGCGCACTTGCGCACCCAACGCCTGCAGCGTCTCGATGAGCATCGCGGTCTGGATCGTCATGTGCAGCGAGCCGGCGATACGCGCGCCCTTGAGCGGCTGCGTCTTCGCGTATTCCTCGCGGATCGCCATCAGGCCGGGCATCTCGGTCTCGGCGATGTTGAGCTCCTTGCGGCCCCACTCGGCGAGCTTGATGTCGGCGATGACGTAGTCTTTGCCCGCTTCGGGCTTCACAACAGCATTCATGTAAACCTCTCTAGTTAGTACCGTTTAGAGAGCGCCGTTGGATCGATCGACCGGTTGCCGAGCCTCGCGTCGGAAGACGCTGCAGCGCTCCTCGGCAACCGATCTTTAGAAGACCGTCCCCGTCTCGATCGAGACGGGGACGATTCACATCAACATTCACGAACCAGGACTGTCCCCTTTTGCTGGGAAACGGGGACTGTCCCCATTACGCGGTCTTGCGGACGCCGGCGTCGGCGGCCAGGGCGGCGGCCTTGTCCGTCTTCTCCCAGGTGAACTCCGGCTCGCTGCGGCCGAAGTGGCCGTACGCGGCGGTCTTGAAGTAGATGGGACGCAGCAGGTCGAGCATCTGTACGATGCCCTTCGGACGCAGGTCGAAGTGCTGGCGGACCAGCGCCTCGAGCTTCTCGTCCGAGACCTTGCCGGTGCCGAACGTGGTGACCATCACCGACGTCGGCTGCGCGACACCGATCGCGTACGAGATCTGCACCTGCGCCTTCGACGCGAGGCCGGCGGCGACGATGTTCTTCGCGACGTAGCGCGCCGCATACGCGGCCGAGCGGTCGACCTTCGTCGGGTCCTTGCCCGAGAATGCGCCACCACCGTGGGGAGCCGCGCCGCCGTACGTGTCGACGATGATCTTGCGGCCGGTCAGGCCGCAGTCACCCTGCGGTCCGCCGATCACGAAGCGACCGGTGGGGTTGATCAGGTACTTGATGCCCTTCGCCGCCGGAATCGATTCCTTCGCGAGCACCGGCTTCACGATCTCTTCGATCACGGCCTGTTCGATGTGCTTGTGCTCGACTTCGGGATGATGTTGGGTGGAGAGCACCACCGTTTCAATTTCCGTCGGCTTGCCGTCGACGTACTTCACCGTCACCTGCGACTTCGCGTCCGGGCGCAGCCACTTGAGCTTGCCGTTCTTGCGCAGCTCGGCCTGCTTCTCGACCAGGCGGTGCGACAGGTAGATGGGCAGCGGCATCAGCGAGTCGGTCTCGGTGCACGCGTAGCCGAACATCATTCCCTGGTCGCCGGCGCCCTGCTCGAGGTTCAGGCCCTTGCCTTCGTCGACGCCCTGCGCGATGTCCGGGGACTGCTTGTCGTAGGCGACGAGCACGGCGCAACCCTTGTAGTCGATGCCGTAGTCGGAGTTGTCGTAGCCGATGCCCTTGATCACGTCGCGCGTGATCTGGTGGAAGTCGACGACCGCCTTGGTCGTGATCTCACCGGCGAGGACGACGAGACCCGTGTTGCACAGCGTCTCGGCACCGACGCGCGAGAACTTGTCCTGCGCCAGCAGTGCATCGAGCACCGCGTCGGAAATCTGGTCGGAAACCTTGTCCGGGTGGCCTTCGGAGACGGACTCGGACGTGAACAGGAAACTGGATGACATATCTTCCTCTATCTAATTGCGCTGGTTTTTTTAACTTGCGGCCCGCTCTTCCGCGGAAGAGTACCGCTCGCCAAACGATTCCGCGTACAGCTGCGCGAATTCGGGCAGGGTGAAACTGTGATTCTGGGTGCCCTTCACGGCGATCTTGATCGCGCCCATGAGTGACGCGATGCGCCCCGTGGTCTCCCAATCGAGACCGCGCAGGATTCCGTGGATGAGCCCGGCGCGATACGCATCGCCGCAACCCGTCGGATCCACCACCTCGCGCGCTTTCGCACACGGAATGTGGTGGACGCGGCCGTTGGCGTGGATCTCGGAGCCGTCGCCGCCCTTCGTGATGATCAGCGCCTTCACGTGCTTCAGGCAGTCGGCGGCGGACCAGCCGGTGCGCTCCTGCAGCAGGTGCCATTCGTAGTCGTTCAACGCGAGCCAGTCGGCGATCGAGATGAACCGCTTGAAGTCATCGCCCGCGAACAGCGGCATCGCCTGGCCCGGATCGAAGATGAACGGGATGCCGGCGGCCTTGAACTGCTCGGCATGCTCGAGCATGCCCTGGCGACTGTCCGGCGCGACCACGCCGATCGAGATGCCGTCGTTCGGCGGCACCTTGATGCGCGCGGAGTGGTTCATCGCGCCCGGGTGGAAGGCGGTGATCTGGTTGGCGTCGAGGTCGGTCGTGATGAACGCCTGCGCACAGTGTTCTTCGGGGATCGTGACGAGATACTTCCCGGACACGCCCACCTTGTTCATCCACTCGCGGTACGGCGCGAAGTCCGAACCGATGCCACCCATCGGGTAGCCGGTATCGCCGAGCAGCTTCAGGTTGTAGGCGATGTTGCCCGCGCAGCCGCCGAACTCGCGCCGCATCTGCGGAACGAGGAAGGCCACGTTCAGCATGTGCAGCTTGTCGGGGAGGATGTGGGTCTTGAACCGGTCCGGGAACACCATGATGGTGTCGTAGGCGACCGAACCGCAGATCAACGCGCTCTTTTGATTTCCCGACATCCTGTTGGGGCCCTCACGGGGCCGGAGACTCAGTGGTTGATGGTGAACCCCCTCTCCGCTGCATCCAGCTCGAAGGAGCCCTCGACTACCCTTCGCAGCCAGCGCGCTGTCTCGCAAACGCCGCCGAACGCGAAGAAATGGGGCGCAAAGATACGCGAAACGGGGTTGCCTTGCTTGGCCCGCAAGACCCCGGTCACCATTTCGTCGGCCTTCGTCACAAGATGCGGTAACCGGTTGAACGACAAGGGGTTTCCGCTGACAGCTTTCAGCGAGGCCCCGACCCCGCAGTGCAGGGCGTACTTGAGCAGCTTGTGGAACGGCGTCGGGCCGGCCACGCCGGCATGGATGGGCAGCGAGAGCCCCCGCGCGGCCAGGCCCTGCTCCCAGGCGCTCAGCGACCGCGAGTCGAAGCCGAACTGCGTGGCGACGTGCATCTGCGTTCCGGTCGTTTCGCCGAACGCCTGCTTGCGCGCCAACGCCTGCCAGAGCACGTCGTCGGCCACGGCGGGATGTCCCTCGGGATGCCCGGCCACGCCGATGCGCGCGATGCCGGCATCGACCGTCACCCGCGTCTCGAGCAATTGCAGCGTGTCGCTGAAAGGTCCGTCGGCCTGCGGACGGTCGCCGGCGATCAGCAGAATCTGGCGCACGTCGTGCGCGACCAGCGCGTCGAGCGCGCGACGCAACGTCTCGAGGTCCGGCACGCGGCGCGCGACGATGTGCGGCGACGGCGCGAGCCCGAGCGCTTTCAGTTTCAGCGCGACCCGCACGACGTCGTCGAGCGACGCCTTCGGCGTGTGCGCGACGTACACGCGATAACCCGCCGGGATCTCGCGCGCGAACTCGGCGAGCTTCGCCTCGTCGTGCGGCGTCACCTCGGTGGAGCCCGCGGCCACGAACTCGCGCAACTCTTTCTTCAGCACGCTACTCGGTGCCACGACGTCCATCACTGCGTTCACGCTCACCTCCGGCGCGCAAAGTACTGGCCGGCGAGTGCGCGCAAAAATCGAACGTGCGGATGGGAGCTATCGGCGAACGGAAACTCGATGAGGAGCGCAACCCTGTCGCGACGCGTTCTCGCTACGATGATCGCGGGGGTGAACGCACATGGCCGACGTCCGCGCGATACCGGTTTTTCCAGAACGCAGCGACGCGCCCGGTGCGTGGCCGAGCCCCGCCCGCGCCTGGTACGCGGTCGCCATCTTCGGCGCCACGGTTTTCACGCTGTTCGGCAACCAGTTCCTGGTCGCGCTGATCATCGAGCCGATCCGGCTCGACACGCACCTCACCGACAACCAGGTCGCACTGATCTTCGGCGGCGCCAGCGGCTTCGTGCTCGCGTTCGCGAGTCTCGTCGTCAGCCCGCTCGCCGACCTCTACAGCCGCCGGCTCATCATCGGCCTCGGCTTGATCATCGTCGGGCTGTGCAATTTCGGCAGCGCGATGGTCGCGACCGCCAGCGCGATGCTCGCGGTGCGCCTGCTCGGCGGATTCGGCGGCGCCGGCAACGGGCCCGCGACATTCTCGCTGCTGGCCGACACGTTCCCGCCGGCCAAACTACCGAAGGCGATGGCGACGATGAACATCGGCTTCATGATCGCCGTCGGGCTCACCTATCTCGTCGGCGGCACGTTGATCCGTTCGCTGTCGACGCCGGAGTACACGCTGCCGGTCGTCGGCACGTTGCGCTCGTGGCAGGTCGTGTTCCTGATCATGGCGGTACCGGACGTCCTGCTCGGCCTGCTGGTGCTGACCACCATCCACGAACCGGCCCGGCGCGGCGCCGCGGCTGCCGCGCGCGTGAACGGCATCGGCGCCACGCTGCTGCAGATGGTGCGCGATTACGGCACCGTCTTCCGCTACCTGTGGGCGAACCGCGGCGCGTTCGGCCCGATGTACATCGGACTGCTGATCAACTGCATCTCGCTGGTCGGCAATTCGTTCTGGATGGCGCCGTTCTATCAACGCACGCACGGCTGGGGCCCCGGAGACTTCGGCGTCTACCAGGGCTGGGCGTTGCTGGTGCTCGCGCCCGCGGGATTGCTGTTCGGCGGCTGGCTGGCGGAGCGGCTGGCGAAGCGCGGCCTCGCGGATGCCAACCAGCGCGTGGTCATGTGGTCGTCGTTCGCGCACGTGCCGTTCGGCGTGGCGTTCGCGCTCGTGCCGAGTCCGTGGGTCGCGCTGGCGCTGGCGACGCTGAACACCTGCGTGATCGGCATCGGCACCGGGCCGCAGAACGCGGCGTTCCAGGCCATCGTGCCCAACACCATGCGAGCCAAGATCACGGCGACGTTCCTCTTCATGTTCACGTTCGGCAGCGCGCTCGGTCCGAGCGTCGTGAGCTGGACCACGACCTGGCTGTTCGGCGATCCGGACAAACTGCGCTACTCGCTGGCGCTGATGCACGCGGTGCTCGGCCCGCTGGCCGCGCTGATCTTCTGGAAGGGGCTGCGTGCCTATGGCGAGGCGTACGTTCGCGCCCGCGCGGCGTCGCCGGCATGAGCGCGCCGCGCTTCGACCAGCCGATGTTCCGCGGGCCGTATTCGCCCGTGCGCGCCGAGCTCGATCTCGTCGACTGCGAGGTCGAGGGCAAACTACCCGCGGGCCTGGCCGGCACGTTCTACCGCGTCGGCCCGGATTTCCAGTATCCGCCGAAGCTGCCCAACATCCCGTTCGACGGCGAGGGCCACGTCGGCCTGTTCCGCTTCGCGAACGGGCACGTCGACTACCGCAGCCGCTACGTGCGCACGCAGCGCTTCGCGGCGCAGGCGGCTGCACGCGAGTCGCTGTTCGGCACCTATCGCAATCCGCACACTGACGATCCGCGCGTGCGCGGGCTGAGTCGCGGCACCGCGAACACCGCGGTGATGTTCCATCACGGCAAACTGTTCGCGCTCAAGGAAGACAGCCCGCCGGTCGCGCTGGACCCGGACACGCTGGCGACGGTCGACCACACGTACACGTTCGGCGGCACGCTGCGCAGCCCGACATTCACCGCGCATCCGAAGCTCGATCCGGAAACCGGCGAGATGATCGCGTTCGGTTACGAGACGCGCGGCGAAGGCAGCAACGACGTCGCCATCATCTTCGTCGACCGGCACGGCAAGGTGACGCGCGAGCACGACATCCGCGTGCCCTACGCCGGCATGATCCACGACTTCGCGGTCACGCAGAAACACATCGCGCTGCTCGTGATCCCGATGATCGTCGACGTGCCCGGCATGCTCGCCGGCCGCGTGCACTTCGCCTGGGACTCGACGCTGCCGTCGTGGCTCGGCGTGATGCGCCGCGACGGCGACGGCTCCGACCTGCGGTGGTTCGCGGGGCCCGAGCGCTGCGCGACGCACACGATGGGCTGCTTCTCCGACGGCGACCGCGTCTACGTCGACATGGACATGGGCGCGAAGAACCAGTTTCCGTTCTTCCCCAACAAGGACGGTTCGCCGTTCGATCCCATCGCCGCGCAGGGACGCATCACGCGGTTGTCGGTGGATCTCGCGCGCGCTTCACGCCCCGGCTTCGAGATGGAGGTTCTCTATCCGGACACCGGCGTGTTGTCGCGGCAGGACGATCGATATCACACGATCCCATACTCGGTGGGCTTCATGCCCTGCCTCGACGTCACGCAGCCGCTCGATCCGCGGCTGGCCAATGCGCCGATGCGCCCGTTGAACACCTGGACGCGCTTCGATCACGCCACGCGCCGCACGCAGTCGTGGTGCGTCGGCGCGGAGTCGGGATTGCAGGAATGCTGTTTCGTGCCGCGGTCGGCGACCGCACCCGAGGGTGACGGCTGGCTGATCGGCACTGCGCAGCGGCTGCTCGAATCGCGCACCGATCTGCTGATCCTCGATGCGCAGCGGCTGGCCAACGGACCGGTGGCGACGGTGCGGATGCCGTTCCGGCTCTTCAACCAGATCCACGGCTGGTGGGTGCCGGAATCGGCGCGCCGGCAGTCCGGCGCGCCGTCAACAAAAAACCGTCTTATATATAAACCGGGCAGGG
>Ga0335075_10007182_pt1 | contig 17149 bp, 13 predicted proteins | sample Lox_Sample_24_FD_206723 | JGI IMG/M metagenome (GOLD analysis project Ga0335075, IMG submission 206723) | Soil microbial communities from Loxahatchee National Wildlife Refuge, Florida, United States - Lox_Sample_2.4 | ecosystem: Environmental > Terrestrial > Soil > Wetlands | place: USA...
TGAAGTCACCGTAGGCGAACGTGCTGTGATGCACGGTGAAGTTGAGGCTGCCGAAGTTCGGCTTGCCGCCAACCGCCGCGATCAGCGGCGTGATGAGGTCCTTCACGATGGCCGTGACAACCGCGGTGAACGCGGTGCCGATGACCACGGCGACTGCGAGGTCGATGAGGTTGCCTCGCATGAGGAACGTACGGAAACCCTTCACGTGGTGTGACTCCCTGTCAAGGTACGCATGACCCGCCGGCTTGCCGGGAGGGGGGACTGGCAGCGTCAGCGCGCGATCATTTGCCGCACCTGACGATAGTGACTCCGCCGCCGTGGCGTGGCCGTCTTGCCCTCAGTCGCCGTCCGGTGCCTGGGTGCCCGCCCGATCGCCGGCCGCGCGGGCGGCCAGTGCCTCCACGCCCCCGATGAACAAGCTCACGCCGAGCTCGTAGTGAGACTCGGGGTCGCTGTAGGCCGTCATCGGGATCGCGCACTCGACCAGCCGGGGGAACCGGGCCGGGGGCAGCGTCGCATAGGCGATCTGCTTGACCCGCAGGTGCTCGGCCCGCTCGTCTGGCGTCAGCCACTCGGCCCCGGGCTCGCTCATGACCAGCATGATGCCGGTCCACAGCGCGTACCTGACGATCCCGGCCGCGTACTCAGGGTCGAAGCCGGCCCCGAGCAGGATCTCCAGGCTGACCTCGGCCGCCCGCATCGAGGCGCCGGTCTGCTTGTCGAACGCGAGCAGCAGCTTGCTCGCCGCGGGATGCGCGCGCAGCACCGCAAGCAGCGACTCAAGCAGGCCGCGCAACTGCTCGGGCCAGGGCGCCGCCGGGTCCACGTCCACGTCGATCTCCGACCAGACCCGCTCGACCAGCCCGGCCAGTAGCTCATCCTTGCTACGGAAGTGCCAGTACAGCGCCATCGGCGTGACGCCAAGCTCGGTCGCGAGCTTGCGGATTGTCAGCGCGTCAAGGCCGTGGCTGTCGGCCAGCTCGAGCGCCCGGTCAACCACCGCGTCCTTGGTCAGCCGGGGAGCCGGAGCGGTCTTAGGTTCGGTCACCCGATAACCGTACGTCGTACAGCCCGCGGAGGCAACGACAGGCCTGTACGGCGTACAGCAGTGCTGAGCAGGTCGCTCGTCAGGCCGGCACGACGTAGGGGAACACGCTGTCCCGCAGGTGCCTGGTGCCGGCCGGCGTCAGCCCGGTCGGCACCGCCATGTTGGTGACCAGCGACAGCATGGCCTCGGGCACGTTGTCGGCCCGCGTCCTGCCGTTGCGGCCGGCGAAGCTGTAGCTGGCCCGCGTCCCGACCACATAGGAAAGCACGTCGGGGAACAGCTCCGCCGCCACCGCCTGGCCGTAGCCCTCGGGGTCGTCGCAGCTGCCGATGGCCGCCACCACCGCGGCGACCTGCCCGCCGATGTACCGGGCCGCGGCGTTCGCATCGTCGCACGGGTGCCGCTGGTTGGCGGGATTGGAGAAGTCGGTGTCGTTCGGCCAGAAGATCGGCCACATCATCGGGTGGCCCGCCCGGTTGACCTGCCGCCAGCCGCCGGCGTCGGTGGCCAGCTTGGTGGCGCACCACACGCCGGCCCGGGCGCCCGGGCGCAGTTGCGGGTGCGAGTGCGAGACCTCAAGCACGATCGAGTCGACGACGCTGCCGGCGAAGCTGTTGCGCGCCGCCGCGGGCTGCCAGCCGGACAGGTCGGGCGCGGTTCCCGTGGCCACCGCGCCGTTGATGAGGTTAAGCAGCGACAGGTCTACGTAGAAGGCGTCGGCGATGCGCCCGGCCCACAGCCTGATGCCACTGGCCGCGGCGGGCTCGCCGGTCCGGCCCTCGAGCACCTCCTCGCCTGCCGCGGAGTCCTCGCGCGCCCGGTGGCCGGTCAGCGAGTGCAGCGCCAGCGGCTGCCGCCCGTCGGGCCCTGGCTCGCCGAACGACACCCGGAAGGTGAGGGTCTCGAAGTCGGCCCCGTCCAGGTGCACCTTGAGCTCATAGCGCGCCTCGGGATGGAAGCCAGGCTCGCTGTGCAGGCCGTTGACGTCGGAGTTGACGTCCATCGCCAGCACGGTGCTGCCCTCGCCGCCAAACACGTACAGGTCGTCGATGAGCAGCTGGCCGGTCTGAGCCGCAAGCGGCGTGTCGAGGTGATGAGACACGAGGTTTGCCCGGCCTTTCTCTTCGCTGATGCACTGATTCCGCTGAGTTTTCCCAGCTCACGGCCCACTCGTACTCTACTGGCCGACCCGGCCGCGGCCCTGGAGGACACGCGCGGGCTTGACACCTGTACGGCGTACAGGTCATGATGGGCAACAGCTACTGTACGAGGTACAGGAGCGATGTATAGGAACGCCATACAGGAACGGCGTACATGCGGGCAGGAAGGAAGCAAGAGCCGTGCGATCGACACCAGGTGCGCAGTCCCGGACGAGCGGGATGAGGTGGTGGGCGCTCATCGCGGTGAGCCTGGCCAACTTCATGAGCTACCTCGACAACAACGTGACCAACGTGGCGCTCCCCACGATCGAGCGAAGCCTGCACCTGTCGGTGTCCGGGCTTGAGTGGGTCGTCAGCAGCTACCTGCTCGTCGTCGCCGGGCTGCTGCTCGCGGGCGGCCGGGTGGCCGACATCTACGGCAGGCGGCGGGTCTTCGTCATCGGGCTGACCATCTTCACCCTGTCCTCGCTGACCGCGGGACTGGCCGGAAGCGGCGGCGTGCTGATCGCCGCCCGGGCCGTGCAGGGCCTCGGCGCGGCGCTGCTGATGCCGACGACGCTCGCGATCATCCTGGCCACCTTCACCAACGCCAGGGAGCGCACCGCCGCCATCGGGATCTGGGGCGCGATCGGGGCGCTGGCCCTGGCCGCGGGGCCGGTCATCGGCGGGGTGATCAGCCAGCACGTGCACTGGGGCTGGATCTTCCTGATCAACGTGCCGGTCGGGGTGATCACCCTTGGGCTCGGCCTGTGGTCCATCGCGGAGTCGAGGGCCGAATCCGCCGTCCGGCGGCTCGACCTCCCCGGGCTCGTCACCTCGGCCGTCGCGCTCTTCGCGCTCACCTACGCGCTCATCGAGGGACAGGAGCGTGGCTGGACCTCGGCCGTCATCGCCGGCTGCTTCGCCCTCGCGGCGATCGCCCTGGCCGCCTTCCTCGTCATCGAGTCCGGGGCCGAGCACCCGATGGTCCCGCTGCCGATGTTCCGCTCGCCCGCGTTCAGCGGCGGCACGGGAACGTTCATGATCTGGGGCTTCGGCATCCTCGGCATCTACTTCTTCACCTCCCTGTACCTCCAGCAGGTCCTCGGGTTCTCGCCGACCAAGGCGGGCCTCGCGTTCGTCCCGATGGCGCTGTGCGTCGCGGTCTTCTCCGCGGTCTCCGACCGGGTCAGCGCCCTGCTCGGGCACCATCGCACGGTCGCGCTTGGCATGGTGGTCATGGTGATCGGCCTGGTGCTCTTCGCCCGGCTCGGCGCGGGCGCGGGATACGCGTCCCTGACACCGGGGTTCGTGCTGTTCGGCGCGGGGGCCGGCGTGATGAACGTGCCGCTGACGAACGCGGTCATGGCGTCCGCGCCCGCGGACCGGGCGGGAATCGCGTCGGCGCTGCTCAACGCCTCACGTGAGGTGGCCGGGCTGCTCGGCGTCACCGTCATCGGCGCGGTGATCTCGGCGGTGCGCGGATCGTCGCTGCGCGGCGGGGCCACCGGGTCCCAGGCCTTCCTTGACGGGTACCACAGCGGGCTGTGGGTGACGATCGGGGTGATGGCGGCCGGCGTCGTGCTGAGCTACCTGACCCTGCGGCCCCGGGCCGGCGCCGCGGCCGCGTCGGCGCAGCCCGACTTGGCCGTCTCGGTAGGCTCCGCAGAGGGAAGCGAGGTCCCGGTAGCGTCGGAGGGCTAATGCGTACTGCCAGCGAGCTGGACTGGATACGGGTGCGGGAGCACCTGAGAGACCACCGGCACGCGCTGGGAATCCGCGCGGCGGACGGGTACCCGTCCGCCGCGCGCGTCGCGGGCACGCCGCTGCTCACGGCGCCCGGATGGGTCCTCGGCGCCCCGCTGCCACTCGACGCGATCACGCTGTCGCTCTCGCCGCAGGAGGGACAGTACCCGGCCGGGGAAGCCGGGGGAGGGACCGTTCCGTATCGGGAAGATGGAAGCAGGTACGGACGCTACAGCCAGGCGATACGGGAACTGGACGCGCCCGCCATCTTCGAGGATCGCACGCTGTACCGGCTGTCAGGTGCGGACCTGGCGGGGGCGGCGCCGCGGCTGGAATTTGGCGGCGGCCGGTACTTCGACGCCCTTGACCTCGGCACCGCCGCCGCGCACGAGTACGTGGCCGGCGTGCTGGCGGGCACCGCCACCGGCCGAGCCGGGGGCCAGTCGCTGCGGGCGGCCATCCCGGCCGGGTGCCAGCCGCTGCGGGCGGCCATCGGCGACCCGTGCGACCTGGCGGCCCGCCCGGCGATGATGGCGGTCGCCACCCTGACGCTCCGGGTGGACCGCTCGTCGGGGACCGCCACGTTCCCGCTGCACTACCGCGACCCGCTGAAGGTCGGGCACGCGGGCGGCATGTACCAGGTGATACCGGCGGGGATCTTCCAGCCGTCCGGCGAGGCCGAGTGGAACTCGCTCAACGACTTCTCGCTGTGGCGCTGCATGGTGCGCGAGTACGCCGAGGAACTGCTCGGGGTGCCCGAGGACCATGACAGCGAGCGCGGCCCGATCGACTACGACGCATGGCCGTTCGCCCGGCGGATGACCGCCGGCCGGGAGGCGGGCCTGATCCGGGCCTGGTGCGTTGGCCTCGGCGTGGACCCGCTGACGTTCGCGACCGACCTGCTGACCGTGGTCGCCTTCGACGCCCCCGTGTACGACGAGTTGTTCGGCGGCCTGGTCGACGTCAACGCGGAGGGCACGGTGATCGCCGCCAAGCCGCTCGATCCGGCCACGGTCACGTCGCTGCTGCGCGGTTATCCCGTTCAGGCGGCCGGCGCCGCGCTGCTGGCCCTCGCCCTGCGGCACGCCGACGTGCTGCTGGCCTGATCCCTGGTCATCCGGTGCCCGGTCCGCTTCGATGAGGCGGACCCGGGCACCGGCACGCCCGCCCAGGTTGGCCGGCCGTTCAGCCAGCCACGTAATAGCACGCCACGCGCCGTTCCGCTCGCGTTCGCCCGTGCTGCGTACTGTTCCCCGGGTATCCCCCATCGAGGAACGTGAGAGCACATGTGCAATGACAGGGAGAAGCACGGAGGGACCAGGCGGTCCTTCCTGCGCACCGCGGGCCTGGCCGGTGCCGGCGCGGCGGCGCTCGGCGCGGGAGCGCTCGGCGGGGGTGGCCTGCTGGACCCCCAGCCGGCGCTGGCGTCGATCAGCAATGAGTCGCTCGGCAACGGCAAGTGGAGCCCGGACCTGGAAAGCCCGCGGTTCACCATCGCGGTGATGCCGGACACCCAGTTCCTTTACTTCGCGCCGAGCATCATGCCCGAGCCGCAGCTCGCGTCGTTCAAGTACATCGTGGACCGGGCCAACGGCGACAGCGAGAACATCGTCTTCATGGCGCACCTGGGCGACCTGACCGAGGACGGCCTGGCGACGGAGTTCGGCCCGGTGGGCGAGGTGTTCGACTACCTCGACCAGCGTGGCGCGGCCTATAGCGTGCTAGCGGGCAACCACGACGTGAACTCAGGCACCACCGACCAGCGCGGCAGCACGCCCTACCTGACCACCATGGGCCCGCAGCGGTTCGCCAAGTCCAAGTCGTTCCTCGCCGCCGACTCCACCGGCTACAACACCGCCCACGTGTTCAAGGCGGGCGGCCGCGAGTGGCTGCTGCTCGCGCTGGACTGGCGGCTGTCGTCCGAGGGCTTCGCCTGGGCCAACAACGTCATCAAGCAGAACCCCAAGCTGCCGGTCATCGTGACCACGCACGAGATCGCCACCCCGACCTACGACGACAGCGTCTACCCCTACCAGTCGGGCGACGCGGAGAACAACGCCGAGCTGTCTTCCTACGGGCAGCAGCTGTGGGACGGGCTGATCAACGACAATGACCAGGTTTTCCTCACGCTGAACGGCCACTACTGGCCGCCCGGGCGCACGGTGCTCAGCAACGCTGCGGGCAACGACGTCCACGTGCACATCACCAACTACCAGAACCGGTACTTCGGCGGTGCGGCGATGATCCGGCTGTACCACTTCGACCTGGAGCTTGGCACCATCGAGGTGGAGACCCTCGCGCCCTACTTCCTCGAGCAGCCCGCCGCCGAGCGGAACACGCTGGCCGCCCAGCTGGCCGAGCTGACCACGACGGTTGACCGGTTCTCTGTGCCGATCGACTTCGCGCAGCGGTTCTCCGGGTTCGACCCCGTCCCGGTCCGCTCGGCCCGTCCGGCCAGGGACGTTCTGGTACCGGGGACACTGGCCTACTGGCGGTTCGACGCGGGCGGCTCCAACGGCTCGTCGTTCACCGGCTCGCAGGTGGTGAAGGACTTGAGCGGCAACGGCAACGACCTGAGCGTCCTCGTCACCGTGCCCGGCAGCCCGGCGGGCACGCTGACCTGGTCTGCCGACTTCCACCCGGACCAGCCGGGGCACGGCTCGCTGTACTTCAACGGCCAGCAGAGCCCGTCGCTCCAGGGGGCGTACCTGACCACGGGGACCAAGGCACCGCTGAACACGGAGACGTTCGCCAAGGGCTACACCTTCGAGGTGTTCGTCAAGGTCCCGACCGACTGGAACTCCGGCTCCAACTCCTGGATGGCCGCGGTGTCCCGGTGGGGCGAGTCGGGCCAGGCGGGCAAGAGCGCGGGCAACACCGACCCGAACGAGCCGATCGTCACGTTCAGCCTGAGCGACGGCCGCGAGCCGCAATGGTGCGTCTACCCGCTCAACCTGGACGACGAGTCCACCAACTGGGGCCAGGCGCTGCCCGAGGACACCTGGTGGCACCTCGCCGTGGTCAACGACGGGAAGAAGACCGTGATGTACGTCGAGGGCTGCCCGACCGTCGACAACCCCCCGACCGTCGCCAACGGCCTGGTCCAGCTCAACCTGCCGTGGGTGCTCGGCGGCTACGAGTACGGCGGCTCCATCAACCAGATCTGGCACGGCTGGATCGGCGACGTTCGCATCGTCAACCGCCCACTGCCCGTCGATCAGTTCATGATCGCCGGCTAGCCCGGCCGACAAGCAACCGGTGACCGCGGCGCGTGCGGCCGCGCCGCGGTCACCGGTATCCCTCCGCCCCGCCCTGTCGCCCGCATCTCCTCCTTCCCCCGTGCCGCCCCTGTTCCCCTGCGCCGCCCTGTTCCCCTGCCCCGCCCTGTTCCCCCGCGCCGCCCCTGTTCCCCGCGCCGCCGCGCCGGTTGCCACGTGCCGCCCCTCGCCGCCCCTCGCCACCGCTATGCGGCATTCCTGTTGCGTCATCTTGGCCGCTATGCGGCATAGCTGTCGTGGGACTTTGTGGTTACTGTCACATCGGTGCTGCCATAGCGACTGGAATGGAGCATGGCGGACATTTTGCCGTCGCAGTGATGACGCATTTCTGCTCATGCCGGGTAGCAAACGGTGCCCCTGCCGACTCGTTTTCGCTCGGTAGTCCCTGCCGTAACAGGGCCTGAAGGGGAAACGGGCCATTGCTCAAGATCATGATTTGGTATTCCGTGCCACTGGCGGATTCGCCGCCGGTGATTCGCGCGTTTGCGTCCTATTATGATCAGCCCTGTGATGTCGTCATCGCTCCCTGTCTTGCAGACGGGCCGGATTTACCTGCGGGAACATCGCGCGAGCGACCTGGCGGCCATGCGGCCAGTCTGGGGAGATCCCATCGTGATGCGGTACATGGAATGCGGGGTGATGAGCGACGGGCAGATCCGCGCCGCCCTGGCCGAAGCCGCGGTCGAGGCAACCGCGAAGCCGCGCACGAAGTACCGGCTCGCCGCCTGCCTCAACGGGGACGACACCGCCATCGGCACCGTGAAGCTAGAGGTCCGCGACGCCTGCCTCGGGTATCTCGGCAGCCTGGCCTTCAGCCCGCGGGCACCGGGTGTCGGCTGGGTCGCGGAATCGGCCTGGCTCATGCTCAAGCTTGCGTTCGCGCATCTTGGCCTGGCTCGCTGCTCGGCCTTTGTCCTCAACGAGAACACTGTCGCCCGCCGTGCCTTCGACCTGTTCGGCGCCACCTTCACTGGCGAGCGGGACTGGCATCCGCCCGGCCGGGACTGCATCATGCGTGGCACGACGCTGGAGATGGCCGCCGCAACCTGGCGGGCCATCCCGAGCGATCCGACGCCACGGGCGATCATCCGCCGCCGCCGCGAGCAGGCCGCGGCGGCGTGCGGGTGGGCCGTCGGGTAAGCACGGGCGAGTCGGTAGTGCTCGCTACCCGGCACCAGTAAAGCCGGCTATCCGCATCTCCCTACGTCCCTCAAACACGTGTAGCCACAAAGTGCGAGGCCATGTCTCGATTGCCACAGAACTCCCTAATTGTGCAGATGCAAGAACCGATGCACGTTCATTCGCCTGTGCACGGGGGTGGGCTGGTCGTAAGATATGTCCAGCGGAGCAAGGCAGCGACGCCGAATGGCCCGGAAGGACCGAGGTTCCGATTCGCGCACGTGCCGGATCGGCCGACCCGGCACCCGTCTAGGACGCTGGACGGTGCACAGGCCAGGAAGGACGCAGATGCCGACGCCCCGCGGGTGTCTGTCATGGTGGGATCGAGCCGTGGCGACGGTGAGGCTACTCATCACCGCCATCGAGCCGGTCGCCAGGCTCATTGACGCGATTTCGCGCCTGAGATGACAGACACGTGGCCCCCTGCACGGTTAGCGGCTGTCAGCAGGGGGCCACGTCATCTGTATCTAAGGTATCAGCCTTCCTGTCTTTTTTTCGGCCATTGCAACGTTCCAAAAGCGCCGTCATGCCGCTTTGACCTGGGAATATCCAGCATCATCGTTTTCCCGTCGCGCCAGCTGCTCGCGGGGTGGGGTCAGCCTCCAAGGGGCTGCGTAGCTGAGTCCGCCTCTCGGTCTCCCGGGCCGCGACCCGGGCGAGGACCAGGGGCATGACAGCCAGCAGCGCTGAGGCAGCCAGGACCGGCAGGCACGCGGCTAGCGGGATTCGCCCGATCAGCTGCCCGGACAGCGCCTCGCCCGCCGAGGAGCCGGCGTTGTAGCCGGTGTTGACCCAGTTCCCGGCACGGGTTCGTGCCCGGGGCGACGCCAGGTCCGCGGCGAGGAGGTAGGCGGTGGCCAGAGCCGGGGCTATCAGGACCCCGGCGAGGCCGACGAGCGGCCCAAGCACGGGCAGGCTCGGGCTAAGCGTGGCCGGGGCCAGGGTCACGGCCAGGCCGGTGACCAGCAGTACCAGCCGGCGCCGGGCGGAGACCCGCCAGGTCACCGCGCCGTAGCCGAGGCCGCCGAAGGCGCTGCCTGCCGATAGCGCCGCCTCGATCCAGGCGAGCCCGGCTGGGTCGTGGCGGGCCTGGCTGAACGCCACGATGACCAGCGGCAGCCCGCCCAGGCAGAGCCCGATCGCGCCAGTGATCAGTGCGAGCTCCGCGATCGCGCGGCCGCCGTCGGCGGGTGCTGTGTCGCTGCCCGCGGGTGCCGCGGTGGCGGGCGGGGCAGGTGAGGCTGGGTCCGCGATGGGGGCTGGCCAGTGCCGCAGTGCGGGCGACCAGGCGAAGAGGCCGGTTCCCGTCGCCATGAGCCCGGCGGTGAGGAGGAGCGCGACGGCAGGTGACGCCACCACCACGATCACCCCGGCGATCAATGGCCCGGCCACGTAAAGCAGTTCCTCGGCGACGCCGTCGAGGCTGTACGCGGCCTGCCTGAGCTCGCGGTCGTCGACCAGCGTGCTCCACAGCGTCCGCATGACCACGCCGAGCGGAGGCGCGCAGGCCCCCGCGGTGACGGCCAGCACGGCGATCGCCGCATCGCCGGCGTCGGAGCGGGGCGGGATGACCGCGATCGCCACCAGCGTGGCGGCGAAGCCCGCGGCCATCGGCGGTAGCGCCCGGCGCGGCCCGTGCCGGTCGACCAGCCCGGCGCGCAATGGGGACACGAGCACGACGGCCAGGCCCATGAGCGCCAGCACCAGCCCGGCGAGCTGGTAGTCGTGGCGGCCGGCCGTCAGGGTGAGGGTCAGGGAAAGGAAGACGATCCCGTAACAGAGGCGTCCGGCCAGCGAGGTGACGAACGCGGCGCACGCGTGAGGCGTGCGCAGAACAGCCCGGTAGGGCGAGAAAAGTGACAAGGAAGTTCCTCGTGAAACGGCGCCATCGTGCGCCGGATACGGACACGGCATCGAAGCGGCCGTCGGCCGCGGGACGCCGGTCTACGCACGGGGGAGGAACATGCTCACGACCGTACCTGATGAGGGATGATCCCGCCATGGGCTAGCGGGCCTGGGGGACAGTGCAACCGGGCCGCGGTCAGCGACTGGCGGTGAGAGTGGGACCGAGCCGCGGTCAGCGGCTGGCGGCGTAGATGCGTCGCACCACGTCCTCGATATCGGGCTCCTCCACCGTCAGGTCGAGCACTTCTGCCTTGTCCGATACGGCCGCGAGCACCCTGGCCGCCGTGGTTTGCTCGGCGTCGAACGCGAGCCGCTGCCGCAGCCCGCCGGCCTCGGAGGAAAGATGCCTTGCGCCCCCGACGCCGGTCAGGTCCGGCATCGGCTCGGCCAGGTCGACCACGAGCACCCGCTCGGCGTCGGCGGTACGGGACAGGCCGGGCAGGTCCCCGTCGTAGGCGAGCCTGCCGTGGTCGATCACCAGGATCCGGTCGCACAGCCGCTCCACGTCACCCATGTCGTGCGTGGTGAGCAGCAGGGTGGTGCCGTGCCGGCGGCGCTCGCCGACGAGGAACTCCCGCAGCCGCTGCTTGGACAGCACGTCAAGGCCGATCGTCGGCTCGTCCAGGATCACCAGCTCCGGTGAGTGCAGCAGCGCGGCCGCGACCTCGGCCCGCATCCGCTGGCCCAGCGACAGCTGGCGGACGGGAGTGGACAAGAAGCCGCCAAGCTCGAGTTGCTCGACCAGCTCAGCGGTCCGGTCACGTTCCTCGGTGCTCGTGAGCGCGTGGATCGCCGCCAGGATTCGGAACGACTCCCGCACTGGCAGGTCCCACCAAAGCTGTGATCGCTGGCCGAACACGACGCCGACCCGCCGCGCCAGCCGACGCCGGTCGGGAACCGGGCGCAGCCCGCACGTGAGCACGCTGCCCGCGGTGGGCACCAGGATTCCCGTGAGCATCTTGATGGTGGTCGACTTCCCCGCGCCGTTCGCGCCGATGTAGCCCACGGCCTCGCCTGGCTCGATCCTGACGGTCAGCTGGTCGACCGCGGTGAGCAGCCGTTTTCGCTTGGCATCCCGGATACGGAACTCACGGGTGAGGCCGTCGGCCTCGATGATCGTGCCGGTCATCCGCCGCCTCCCTGGTAGTGACGCAGTCCCCAGCGCCAGCACAGCAGCCCCATCAGCCACGACCACACGGCGGCGGCCGGGGCGCACCAGCCGAGCCAGGCTGGCAGCCACTCCGGGCCGGGCAGGCCGAGAATCGTTACGGCGGGCAGGTAGGCGGTGAAGGCCATGGGGAAGAAGAACCCGAACACCAGCTTGAGTGGCCGCGACCAGACCGAGGCCGGCTGGGTGGCGGCGTAGCGCCCGCCGTATACGAACGCGTTAGTCATCTCCGAGCCGTCGAGGAGGAAGAACTGGAGTCCCGCGGCCCACACGAACAGCCCCGCGAACGTGGCGTACCCGCTGCCGAGGCCGAGCGCGAGCAGCTCAAGCGTCCGCGGGTCCCAGGCCACGCCGGAGGTAGCCAGGCCGATGCCCAGCGTGGCCGCCCCGACTCCCGCCCGGGCCAGTCGGCGCAGCGAGATGTCGCTGGTGACCAGCTGCAGCAGGATCGGCTGCGGGCGCAGGTAAAACGCGTCAAGCGTGCCCGCCCGCAGGAAGGTCGGCAGCGTGTCGAGGTGGCCGAACGACAGGTCGGCCATCGAGAAGGCAAGGTCGGCCAGGCCGAAGACCAGCAGGATCTGGTTGAAGTGCATCCCGCCGAGGGCGGTCACGTTGCTGAACAGCACCCAGATCTCGGCCAGCTCGACCACCCCGACGAGCAGGGAGCAGACCAGGTCGAGGGCGAAGCTGGTCCGGTAGGCGCGCTGCGAGCGGGCACGCGAGGCCAGGACCACGCGGTAGGGCCGTAGCCTCTCGCGCAGGCTGGCGTCACGGGCCGCCCATCTGTCGGCGGCACTGGTGCTAGCCACCCTGCACCTCCAGCCGCCGCCGGCCCGCGCGGGTAAGCAACTGGCCAACGGTCACGACTCCGGCCAGCCAGGCCAGTTGCAGGAGCACCAGCCGGGCCGCGCTGGCGGTGCCGCCAAGGCCGGAAAGGACGTCGACCGGATACATCATGATGGAAGGGAAGGGTGTCGCCGCCGCGATGATCCGCAGCCACTGGGGGAACAGCGAGATCGGCACGTACAGCCCGCCGAGGAAGCCAGAGGCGAGCATGTAGAGGATCTGCAGCCCGCGCGTCTCCACCAGCCAGAAGCCGGTCACCGCGATCAGGTAGACCGTCGCCGCCGAGATCACGATGCCGAGCAGCAGGCTGATCGCTCCCATCGGGTAGAGCAGCGGGGACGCTGGCAGTTGTATGCCGACCGTGACGGCACCGAGCAGCACCGACGGCAGCCCGCGGGGGACGAGGGCGAACAGGGACGCGCCCGCCTCGCTGGCGATCGTCGCCGCCTGCAGGTCGACCGGCCGCAGGAAGTCGACCGCGACCTGGCCATCCTTGACCCGCAGCGCCAGGTCGGTGCGGCCATCCAGGTTGACCGAGCCGAGCATCCCCTGGGAGAGCCAGACGTACGTGCTCATCGAGGCAATGTCGTAGCCGCGAAGCTCGCCCCCCGCCGCCCTGACCGTGGCGAACAGGATCGACACCTTCAGCAGTCCGAAGGTCAGGTTGGCGACGAGACCGCCAAGCGCGGCGAGCCGGTAAGCCGACTGGCGACGGAACCCGGCCACCAGGATTCGCCAGTACACCCGGGCCGTCGCACGCATAGAAGTCCATATCCTACTTTGGCGCCGAGCGGATGCCGAGCGATTATTGGCCACCACGTCCCGCGCGCACCAGCCCCCTGACCACCCAGCAACCCTGTCTTCTGAGCCGCCGACGCTGCTGCTGGTACTGCCGGTTCGCTGAAGGAATGCTGAAGGCAATCTATAAGTTTTCGTAAAGTTAGCAACTATTTATGGCAGGTCGTCGTCCATACCTCATGGCAGTTTCCAGTCAACTTCCATGGAGTTTTCTTGAGATCATCAGTAATCACCGGCATGGTCGCGGCGGCGGCCGTACTCGGAGCCTGGGCGGCCGTGCCAGCCGCCAGCGCCGCTCCGGCCAGCGTTAAGTCAGTCTCGCCCGTCTTCGCCCCTTCGACCTTGCCCGCCACGGCCGGGCTCCCGGCCAGCATGCAGCATGCTCTCGGCTCCGCTGCGGTGCACCCAGCCGCCGCGGCGGCCTCCTCGTTCTCGTTCGGCTCGCTGCTTGGCGTCGCCTGCAAGCACCCTGGTGACTGCCTGGGCGTCGGCGAGCACGAGACAAGCACCAGCACGACCGCGACCGCCGACCTGTGGGCAGGCTCCGCATGGAAGGCGACCGGCCTGCACCTGCCGGGCGGGGCCACTGGCGGCACCCTGGTGGACGACTCCTACTCGCCGGGCATCCTCATGGCGGTTGGCTTCTACTACAAGGGCAGCAACAGCTACCCGGTTGACAACCTCTGGACCGGCAACAAGTGGAGCGAGGGACCGCACCAGCCGGCGATCCCCTCCGGTGAGAAGTTCGCCGGGCTTGAGTCGGTCTCCTGCGCCTCGTCGACCTTCTGCATCGCGTCGGGCTCCTACGCTCCGGCACGCAACACCAGCGACGAGGTCCCGCTGGTCGAGCTGTGGAACGGCAGCTCGTGGAAGCAGACGCCACCGCCGCTGCCCACTTCCACTTCGTTCGCGAACCTTGACGCGGTTTCCTGCCTGCCCAACTCGGCGTCGCCGACCAAGTCGTCCTGCGTGGTCAGCGGCTTTTACGCCACGTCGACGGGCCTGCAGGCCTGGGCCGACAGCTTCGATGGCGAGCACTGGAAGAACCTCAAGATCCCTCAGCCCCATGGCAGCTCGTCCAACATCTGGCTTGACGAGGTCAGCGATGTCTCCTGCTCGTCCTTGACGAGCTGCGCCATCGTCGGGATCGCGGCCGAGCTGAACTCCAAGCAGACCGCGATCCAGACCAACAGCGGGTTCGCCGAGACGCTCGCCAACGGGACGTGGACGGTCGCTACTGTGCGCCCGTCGGGCAAGAACAGCGATCTCATCGGTGTGGACTGCCTGTCCTCTACGTTCTGCATGGCTAGCGGAGGCATTGGGGCCTACAACACTGCTGAAGGGGGAGAGGGGGACGTCGCCTTGTGGAACGGCTCCACCTGGACCACGACGGCGATCAACCCGGGAACCGGCATGGGCAGTGAGCTCACCGGGATCGACTGCACGAGCACCACGTACTGCGTGGCTGGCGGCACTCGCGGCGGGGTCAACTCGCAGAGCGGCCAGGCCACGTCGGCCTTCTACAACGGCACCAGCTGGACGCAGCACGCCGCCCCGTAACCCGCCAGCTCGCTGAGGCGGAACGACACGATCCAGCCCGGCCCCCTCTGGCGGGGGCCGGGCTGGACTCGATTCCGGGGGCTAGTCGGCTCCTTGGGGCTAGTCGGCTCCCCTGGGCCTAGGAGAATGCCGTGGCGTGGTCGGTGGCGAACTGCTCGAAGGAGCGGGCCGGGTGACCGAGAACCGCTCCGACGTCGTCGGTCACCCATTCGGCGTCGCCTTGGGCGTTCAGGCTGAACGCCTGGGCGTTCATCTGCGCGACGGGCTCGGGGACCCCCGCTCGGACCATCGCCGCCTTGTTCTCCTCGAAGGTGAGCTCCCGGTAGGTGATGGTCCGGCCGAGCAGCCGTGACAGCACGTCGGCCACGTCGTAGTTGGAGACCAGCTCCGGTCCGGAAAGCCAGTAGGTCTTGCCGGCGTGCGCGCTCGGGGCGGCGGCGATCCGCGCGGCCACGGCGGCGACGTCGCGGCTGTCGACCAGGCCGGCCAGGCCCTTGCCTGCGGCGGAGCCGAAGCCGCTGGTCGCGGCGATAGCCGGGGCCAGGGCCAGCACGTTTTGCATGTACCCGTTGGACCGCAGCAGCGTGTGCGGGATGCCGGAGGCGGCCAGTCCCGCCTCGATCTCGGCCTGCCAGCGCCGCCGGGCGATGGGCGAGTCGGCCGAGGCCTTGCTCGTGGCCTTGACCACGTGCTGCACCCCGGCCCTGGACGCGCTGGCGACGACGCTCAGCTCCTGGGCCGGCACGGCCGGGCTAACCAGGATCACCGCGGTGACGCCGGCCATCGCGTCGTCGATGCTCGCGGGGACATCCAGGTCGCCGACGGCGATCTGCACCCCGGCCTGGGCGAGTGCCTTCGCGGTCGTCGTCCCCGCGTCGCGCACCAGCACCCGAACGGGAGCGTCCCCCTGTCGCAGCACCCGGGCCGCTTCGGCGCCGACCTTACCCGCGGTTGTCACCAGGATCATCGGGATCCCTCCACTAGTCATAATGAGTTGTCCAACCCATTTTGACGGGAGAGCTAATGGGTTGTCAAACCCAGAAACCTGGTACGGTTGATGCCATGGAAGGCGAAGTGGCGAGCCGGCCCCGGCTCACACCCAAGGGGGTGCGGACACGGGCCAGGATCATCGAGGCGGCTGCCCGGCTGATCTACGAGCGTGGGGTGGCGGCGACCACGCTGGAGGACGTCAAGTCGGCGGCTGAGGTCAGCGGATCGCAGATGTACCACTACTTCCCGGACAAGGACGAGCTCGTGCAGGCGGTCGTCACCTACCAGGCCGAGCTCATAGCGGGCAACCAGCGGCAGGCCGACCTTGGCAGTGCCGAGGGACTGAGCGCCTGGCGCGACATGGTGATCGCGCAGGCCAGGAGCGCGGAAGGCAAGGGCGGCTGCCCCCTCGGCTCGCTCGCCGGCCAGCTCGCTGAGACCGACCCGCAGGCTCGGGTGCTGCTCGCTCGCGGATTCGGGCAGTGGCAGGCCGCCATCGGCGACGGGCTGCGCCAACTGCAGCAGGCGGGACAGCTGCCCGCGGGCACCGACCCCGAGGCCCTCGCGGTCACCCTCCTGGCCACGCTCCAGGGCGGCCTTCTCCTCGCCCAGGCCCAGCGCGACACCCGCCCGCTGGAAACAGCGGTCGACACCCTCCTCCAGCTCGCCCAGGCCGGCCAGCCCTAGTCGCCCAGCCCTAGTCGCAGCCGGGTCCCTCCTGGAGCAAAAGTCGGTCGCGGGAGTCCCGCGATCAGGAACTCGGGGTCATCTCCCTCCTCATGCATTCTCGAATACCCCATGCTCCACAAGCTTTAGGGTGAAATTCGCACGTTGGGTAAAATTTGCCACATTCAAGCGTGCTTTCTTTACGCAACGTGGCAGCGCCGCCGGCCGGGGAACGGCGAACGAGCCGCCGGCCGGGAGGTGGCTCCAGGCGGGCGGCTCGTGACGGGCCGGCGGACAGCGGGGTGGCCCGTTGGTGGCGGCGGCGGTGGCGCCGCGTCTGCAGGGCCGGGCTTCACGCGGTGGCGCCCTGCATCTCCAGCGCGGGGCTGGCCAGGCGGGCGGCGCGGATCCCGATCCCGCCGGTGCGGGCGAGGATCATCACGATGGCCATGAAGATCAGCCCGTCGGTGATGGCGGCCTGCGAGACCTGGTGGGCGATGCACCAGGTCACGATCGAGTTGGTGAACCAGTGGGCCGCGCCCCAGGAGAAGGCCGCGCGGGCGCCGATGATGAGGGTCCAGAAGGCCGCGTACGGCCAGCCGGCCCGGCTCACCGGCCTGCCAGTCTGAGGGCTGCGGTAGACCCCCATCAGGGCCACGGCGATCAGCCCGGCGAGGACGCCGGCGGCGATGCCGGCGATCTCCACCACGAGGCCATTGCCGTGGGTAACGGGGGACTTGAGGAAGATGGGGATGATCACGGCGGCGGCGATGACCGGGCGGAGCATCCGCCCCCGGCCGATCTTGCGGGCCGGGCCAACGTCGGT
>Ga0335075_10007183_pt1 | contig 17147 bp, 16 predicted proteins | sample Lox_Sample_24_FD_206723 | JGI IMG/M metagenome (GOLD analysis project Ga0335075, IMG submission 206723) | Soil microbial communities from Loxahatchee National Wildlife Refuge, Florida, United States - Lox_Sample_2.4 | ecosystem: Environmental > Terrestrial > Soil > Wetlands | place: USA...
CATTCGAGTTCTTCGTCGAAGCGATCGAGCCGATGCGGCGGATCTCGTTCCGCTGGCATCCCTATGCCGTTGCGCCGAACGTCGATTACGCAGCCGAGCCCACCACGCTCATCATGCTCGAATTGGCGGAAGTGGAGGGAGGCACCCTGCTGACTGTCACGGAGTCCGGTTTCGACGGAATCCCGTTGCACCGGCGTGCCGAGGCCTTCAAGGCAAACGAGGGTGGCTGGAGCAAACAGATGCAGTTGATCGAGAAGTATCTCGCAGCACGAGCCCGCTGATCGGGCGGTCGGTAGCGGGTTCCGATACATGCTTGAGGCGCGAACCGCAGCACCAGCGTTCGCCGCCCTCGGTGATCCAACCCGTCTTGACGTGGTGATGCGCCTTGGCGATCACGGTCCCCTCTCAACCGCCAGCCTGACTGCCGGAACCAGGCTCTCGCGCCAGGCCATCACAAAACACCTGAACGCGCTTGAGCGCGCCGGGCTCGTGCGCAGCGCACGCGTTGGCCGGGATCGGATCTGGCAGCTCGAAGCCCCACGACTGGCGGAGCTGCGTGGATATATGGACGCGATCTCTGCCGAGTGGGACCGCGCCCTCGAGCGCCTGCGTAGTTTGGTGGAGATACCGAAGCTGGATGAGAGCTGACAAGGTCCTTGCAGCTCTCGTCAAGGATGCTCGACATGCCGGAGAGCTGCTTGCGACGATGCTTGTCGGGGCACAGCGTCTGCAAAGCCGGCTAAGTTTATCAAGGAGAGGGGACCTCGATGTCCGATCGCGTCATCAACACAAACGGCGCAGCCATCCTCGTCACAGAAATCGGGACCGGCGACCCGGCGCTGGTTTTCCTGCACTATTGGGGCGGCTCATCACGCACTTGGCAACAGGTGATCGAGCGGCTTCGCGGCAACCCGCGCGCAATAGCCCTCAACCAGCGCGGCTGGGGCGGCTCGGTTGTGACGGACGGACGATATGATCTTGCCGCCATGGCAGACGACACCCAGGCCGTTGCGGGCGCAATCGGGCTGAAGCATTACGTGCTCGTCGGTCATTCGATGGGCGGCAAGGTGGCGCAGATCATTGCGGCGCGCCGCCCGGAGGGACTCGTTGGCATGGTGCTCGTCGCGCCCGCTCCACCGACGCCGATGCCGGTGCCGCAAGAGCAGCGCGCCGCCATGCTGGAATCCTATGGCACCCGGGAAGGAGTGTTACAGGCGCTGTCCGTGCTGGCGGGTGGGCCGCTGTCGCGCGAACTTCGCGAGCACGTGATCGAGGATACCTTGCGAGGCGCGGCCGACGCCAAGCGAGCCTGGACCGAAAGCGGCATGATCGAGGATGTCAGTGCCGGACTTGATGCGGTGACTGTGCCGGTGACGGTCCTCATCGGCGATCGCGATCAGGTCGAGCACGAAGCAGCCCTGCGAGAAGCCTTTGGGCGCTTTCTCTCGCACGCTGCATTCCGCGTGCTGAAGGGGGTCGGCCATCTTTCCCCACTGGAAGCGCCGGATGCGATCGCCGACGCCTGTCACGACCTGCAATCGTGATGTTTAGCGTCTTCTGCGGTGTTCAGACGCAGGAGCGCAGCAGTCGCGTTGAGGTGCATCGATGGTCGCGGTGAGGCCATCTTATGACATGATCCTGAATCCCGCGCGCAGCGATACGAGACGCTTCGCCTCGCAATTCGCAGGACGCCGCTTGCCCGACGCGGGGGCGCTTGGATAGGGTGCCGGCCGCAGATAGAGAACGCAACATGAACGATCTGTTCGGCCCCGCGCGTGGGACCAAATCCTCGAACAAAGCGCCCGGCCGGGACCATGAGCAGTATTCCGCCAAGGACATCGAGGTTCTGGAGGGTCTGGAGCCGGTGCGGCGTCGGCCAGGCATGTATATCGGCGGCACTGACGAGGCCGCCCTGCATCACCTCGCGGCCGAGTTGCTCGACAATGCGATGGACGAAGCGGTGGCCGGGCATGCCAGCTTCATCGAGATGACGCTGGAACCGGGGAACTGGCTGTCCGTGCGCGACAACGGCCGCGGCATTCCGGTCGATCCGCATCCGAAGTTCAAGCACCTCAGCGCACTGGAGGTGGTGTTCACGACGCTGCATTCCGGCGGCAAGTTCGGGGGCAAGGTCTATGCCACCTCGGGCGGGCTGCACGGGGTGGGGGCCTCGGTGGTCAACGCGCTGGCTGAGCGGCTGGAGGTGGAGGTCGCGCGCGATCGCGTGCTGTGGCGGCAGGCCTATGTGCGCGGCAAGCCGACCGGCCGGTTGGCGAATGCCGGACCGGTGCACAATCGTCGCGGCACGACCATCCGGTTCAAGCCGGATCAGCAGATTTTTGGCACGCATGCGTTTAGCCCGGCACGACTGCATCGGCTGTGTCGCTCCAAGGCATACCTGTTCCGCGGCGTGCAGATCCGCTGGGCCTGCGATCCGGCGCTGTTGCGGCCCGGCGACACGACCCCGGCCGAAGCGGTCCTGCATTTTCCCGGCGGACTGCGCGACAGCCTGGCCGAAGAGATCGGCGACGCGCCCCTGGCACTGCCTCAGCAATGGGCCGGCGAGGCGGACTTGCCCGGCGAAGCAAACGGCCGCGTCGAATGGGCCGCGGCCTGGCTGGAAGAGAGCGACGGTTTCATCCATTCCTATTGCAACACCATCCCCACCACGCTCGGCGGCACGCATGAGGCAGGCTTCCGTGCCGCCCTGGTGAAAGGCTTGCGGGCCTGGGGCGAGCAGCGCGGCAACCGCCGCGCCGCTGCCGTCGTGGCCGAGGACCTGCTCGGCCCGATGGTGGCCAAGCTGTCGGTGTTCGTCCGCGATCCGCAGTTCCAGGGCCAGACCACGGAGAAGCTCACCAGCGTCGACGCCGGCCGGCTGGTGGAGACGGCGTTGCGCGACCGGTTCGACCACTGGCTCGCCGGGGATCCGGCGACGGCGGACAACCTGCTAACGTTTGCCATCGAACGCGCCGAGGAGCGGCTGCGGCGCAAGGAAAGCAAGGACACCGCGCGCAAATCGCCCACCCGCCGCCTGCGCTTGCCGGGAAAGCTCACGGACTGCACGCGCGAAAACGCAGCCGAGACCGAAATTTTCCTGGTCGAGGGCGATTCCGCCGGCGGCTCGGCCAAGCAGGCCCGCAACCGCGAGACCCAGGCCGTGCTGCCGCTGCGTGGCAAGATCCTGAACGTCGCCAGCGCGTCCGCCGACAAGCTGCGGCAGAACCAGGAGCTCAAGGACCTGATCGAGGCGCTGGGTTGCGGCGTGGGCGAGCGCTTCGACCGCGCGAAGCTGCGGTACGGGCGGATCATCATCATGACGGACGCCGATGTGGATGGGGCGCATATCGCATCGTTGCTGATGACATTCTTCTACCGCGAGCTGCCGGAGCTGGTGCGGCACGGACATGTGTACCTGGCGCAGCCGCCGCTCTATCGGCTGACGCAGGGCGCGAAGTCGGTCTATGCGATGGACGACGCGGATCGCGAGCGCAAGACGAAGGCCGAGTTCAAGGCGGGCGCCAGGGTGGAGGTCAGCCGGTTCAAAGGCCTGGGCGAGATGCCGCCAACGCAGTTGCGCGAGACAACGATGGATCCGGCGCGGCGCACGCTGCTGAAGGTGGTGACGCCGCCGGAGGAGCGGGCGAAGACGAACGAATTGGTGGAGAGCTTGATGGGCCGGCGACCGGAGCTGCGCTTCCAATTCATCCAGGAACGCGCGCGGACGGTGGAGGAGGTGGATGTGTGAGCAATCCAGCCGCGAATAGCGGACTTCAGGAGTGAGAAACCGATGGCCAAATATGTCGCGCAAGTCGCCTGGGCCTTGAAGACCGGCGAGGATTTTCACAACGGCCGTTACAACCGTGGCTACACCATAAGCTTCGATGGAGGGACTGCCGTCCCCGGATCAGCCTCGCCGCACGTCGTTGGCAAGTGGGCGGTGCAGAGCGCGGTGGACCCCGAGGAGATGCTGGTCGCCGCCATATCCTCCTGCCACATGCTCAGCTTTCTCCACATCGCCAGGCTGGCCGGCTTCACCATTGCGGCCTATCGCGACGACGCCGAGGGCGAGATGCAAGAGATTGCGCCGGGCAAACAGGCCATCACGGCCGTGGTGCTGCATCCAAATATCGATTGGACCGGCGAGGCACCGGATCAGGCAAAGCTCGAACAAATGCACCACGAGGCGCACGAAGCCTGTTTCATTGCCAATTCAGTAAAAACGCGAATCACCGTGGCATGAGTTTCAAGCGACCGTTCCGCCGGTCGTCGTCTCGCGCACTTCTTCTTCGATGGCGTCCAAAAGTCTGCCGGGGAAGTACCGCGGGACATCTTCGGCGATTATCACGATGCGTGTGGAGCGGTCCGTCGAAGGCCAGCCGTGCAGCCATTCCGGCGATGAGACGACGTGCCCGACCACGTGGATGATCGCCGGACTGCCAGGTTGCTCGTCCACTTCCACGAGCCCCTTCAACCGCAGCAATCGGGCGCCGCAGTGCTCGACCAGGGCCTGCAACCACATCGCCAGCGCGAGCGCCGGGATCGGGCGCTCGCGCTGGACAGTGATCGTATCGATGTTGCCGGCATGGCGGACGGGCGAGAACGGATTGGCCGCAGAAAGAGGCAAAGAGGCCAGCCGCGCCGCGCGTGCTGTTGGGTCGCTGCCGGCAAACAGCTCGTGGGGCGCAATCTCGCCCTTCACCGCTTCAAGCGCCGCAGCGCACGGGTTCAGCGCTGCAAGATGTGAGAGCAATGATTCGGGTCGACCGGCAATATCGGTCTTGCTCAGCAGCAGCCGGTCGGCGAGTGCCGCCTGGCGCCGTGCTTCCGCATGTCGTTCCAATGTTGCTGCGCCAAGCTGAGCATCGGCCAGCGTCAGCACGGTGTCGATCGCGTGGCCTTCCGCCACCGCGTCGTCCGTCATCAGCGCCTGTAGGATCGGCGCGGGGTCGGCGAGGCCCGAGGTCTCGATCAGAACGCGAGCGTAAGAGGGGATTTCGCCGCTGCGCCGGCGCCGGTCGAGATCGAGCAGCGTCGTCACCAGATCGCTACGCACCCGGCAACAGAGGCAGCCGGTGGTCAGCGCGACCAGCGTCTCGTCGCTGGTGGCGATGAGGTCGTGGTCGAGTCCGATCTCCCCCCATTCGTTGACGATCACTGCGGTGCGTGCGAACCCCGGGTCGCGCAGCAGCCGGCGGATCAGCGTCGTCTTGCCGCTACCCAGGAATCCGGTGACGATCGAGACCGGGATCATAACGCAAGAGGAATGCGATGGACGGGTTCGAGGCCAGCCACCTGATCACTGACGAGGCGAGCCTCGAGGCGCTGTACGGCACGCCCTCGGAGCCTGCGGTGATGAAGGAGCTCGACCATGTGCACAGGCACTATCGGGCCTTCATCGAGGCGGCGCCATTCCTGGCGATGGCCACCGCCGGACCCGGCGGGCTGGACGTGACCCCACGCGGCGATCCGCCGGGCTTCGTCGAGGTGGTCGATGAGAAGACCCTGCTGATCCCGGACCGTCGGGGGAACAACCGCGTCGATAGTTTGCGCAACCTGGTCCATGATCCCCGCATCGCGTTGCTGTTTTTGATCCCCGGCGTGGGCGAGACACTGCGGGTGAATGGGCGCGCGTCGATCTCGGTGGCGCCCGAGCTGCTGGCGCGGTTTCCGGCGCAGGGCAAGCTGCCGCGATCGGTGATCGTGGTGCGGATCGAGAGCGTGTACTTCCAGTGTCCGAAGGCGCTGGTGCGGTCGGACTTATGGAACCCGGAGAAGCATGTGCCGCGCTCGGCGCTGCCCAGCACGGGGACGATCCTGGCGGATATCACGCGGGGGCGGGTTGGTGGGGCGGAGTACGACCGGGCATATCCGCAGCGGTTGAAGGAGACGATTTATTAGGGGGTTCGGGGCGCCTTCAGTCTTTCGTCTCTTGCATATGCGCAGGCTCATGTGTATGTCTGGCGATGCAGAGGAGCGCGGTGCATGGCCGTCGGAGTCCTACCCGCTGACCTTACTCGTGAGACCCGCCTGACCGCGCTGGTCAGTGCGCCGGAGGCCGAGCGGATCACCCGCCAAGCAGCGGCGGCGGGGCTTTCGGTCAGTGCTTACCTGCGCGATCGAGCCCTGGGATTGTCCGCGCAGCCGGATGAGGCGGCGGCGTTGCGCCAAGTGGACGCGCTGATCGAGCGAATGGAGGCCGATCTGGGCCGTGCGGTTGCCGAACTGGCTGCAACCATGGCACAGATGGACAAGGGCGCGTGACGGACTGGTTCGACCGGCTGGCGCGGTTGGCGGCGCTCGGGGAACGGGTTTCCACGTTGATTGAAGGCGTCAGGGCGCTGGCGAAGCGTGTGGAGGATCATCAGACCCGATTGGTGCGGTTGGAGACGATCGTGGAGATCGTGCGTCCGGACGGGGCTGTGCTGCGGGTTGCAGGGAAGCCGGCGGCGGATAGGTCGGAATAGGCCAACAGTCCACCTCTCGCGCTCTGCGGGAGAGGTCGCCGCGCAAAGCGCGGCGGGTGAGGCTCCGGAAGCGAGGCTCTCACCTAGTTAACCGAACTAAATCCGCCGCACAACATAACTATCCGCCAGCGACGATACGATCTGCTCGGCGTGATCGGAATCGCGCGCCTCCACCATCACCTCCAGCTCCGCAGCCTGCACCGACTCCGCAGCGAACAAGCGCTGATGGGAGACTTCGATGATATTACCCCCGGACAAACCGATGCGCCCGGCAATATCCGCAAGCACGCCCGGACGGTCAGGGATCTGCATATGCAGCCGCAGCAAGCGTCCATCGCGCAACAAATTCCGCAGCAACACATTCGACAGTATGCGCGCGTCGATATTGCCCCCGCAGACCGGCACCCCAACGCGCCGCCCGGCAAATCGATCCGGATACGCCAGCAACGCCGCCAGCCCCGCGGCACCAGCCCCCTCGGCGACTGTCTTAGCCCCCTCGATCAACATCCCAATCGCCTGCTCGACCGCCCGCTCCGGCACCACCAGCACCTCGATGCCCAGCCGGCGAACGATGCTCAGCGGCAACTCGCCGGTGTCACGCACGGCGATGCCCTCGGCGATAGTCGGTCCGCCTACAGACACCGGCTCGCCGGCCAAGCGCTGCGCCATGGCCGCATACGCCTCCACCTCCACCCCGACGACCCTGATCCCCGGTTTCAGCCCCGTCGCCGCGACGGCGCAGCCGGCCAGCAACCCCCCGCCGCCGACCGGCAGCACCAGCGTGTCGAGTTCGGGCACCGCTTCCAGAAACTCCAGCGCCAGCGTGCCCTGGCCGGCGATGACAGCGGGATCATTGTAAGGGTGAATGAAGATGCGCTGCTGCTGCTCCGCCAGCTCCACGGCGTGCGCAGCAGAGTCCGCCAGCGTCTCGCCGTATAGCACCACCTCCGCCCCCCAGCCCGCGGTGCGAGTGACCTTCGTTGCCGGCGTGAAGCCCGGCATGACGATCAGCGCGTCAATCCCCAACAGGTGCGCGTGACGGGCCACCGCCTGTGCATGATTGCCAGCCGACATGGCGATCACGCCGCGTGACCGCTCGTCGGCCGACAGCAAAGCCAGCCGGTTCGCCGCACCTCGTTCCTTGAACGCGCCGGTCGGCTGCAGATTGTCGAGCTTCAGCGTAACCTCGGCGCCGGTGGCGCGGGACAGCGCATCAGCCGCCAGCACCGGCGTGTGCGCCACCTTGTCGCCGATGCGCGTCGCCGCCACCCGCACGTCGGCCAGAGTGATCACGTCCGCCTAGGGGAATCTGACGTCGAGGATCTCGTACGACCGGTCACCGCCGGGCGCCGGCACCGAAACCGCATCGCCGATCTTCTTGCCGATCAGTGCCTTGGCCAGCGGTGAGGACACCGACAGCCGGCCGCGCTTGATGTCAGCCTCGTGCACGCCGACGATCTGGTAGTTCGCCTCCTTCTCCGTCTCCTCATCGACCAGACGGACGAGCGCTCCGAACTTCACGTGCTCGCCGGATAGGGTCGAGGGATCGATCACCTCGGCCGAGGCGACGATCTCCTCCAACTCGGCGATCCGCCCTTCAATGAAGGACTGGCGTTCGCGCGCGGCATGGTACTCGGCGTTCTCCGACAGGTCGCCATGGGTACGCGCCTCGGCGATCTGGCGAATGATACCCGGTCGCTCGACGCTTTTGAGCTGCCGGAGTTCCTCTTCCAGCCGCTGCAAGCCGGGGGCGGTCATCGGGAACTTCTGCACTGCGTAGTCCTTCGGTGGTCATGACGTGGGGGTTGCGCGAAAAGACGACCGATGCGCCGGGCGCGGCGCCCGGTCGCTTCGGCTGCCTCAGAACGATCCGCGAAAGTAGGACTGGAGGGGCGCCACTTCAAGCGTGCGAGCCCGAAGTGCGGCGATGGCATGGACCGCGGCCCGCGCTCCCGCCATCGTCGTGTAGTGCGGCACCCCGTGGGTCAGCGCGCTGCGCCGGATGGTGTAGCTGTCGGCCACCGCCTGCGGGCCCGAGGCGGTATTGATGACGATCTGCACCTCGCCCGAGCGGATCGCGTCGACGCAATGCGGCCGCCCCTCCAGCACTTTGTTGACCACCGTGACCGGCAGCCCGGCCTCGCGGATTTTCCCTGCCGTGCCACGGGTCGCGAGGATCGAGAATCCCATATCGACAAGCCGGCGGGCCAGCGCCGGCACGCCTTTCTTATCTGCATCCTTGATGGACAGGAACGCGGTGCCGGATTGCGGCAGAATCACGCCGGCGCCAAGCTGGGACTTGGCAAAGGCACGTTCGAAGCTGGAATCGAGCCCCATCACCTCGCCGGTCGATTTCATCTCGGGACCCAGGATCGTATCCACATCCGGGAAGCGGGCGAACGGGAACACCGCTTCCTTGACGGCGACGTGCGGCGCCACCGCCTGGTCGTCGAGATGGAAGTCAGCCAGCCCGGCTCCCGCCATGACGCGGGCGCCGACTTTGGCGATCGCTACACCGGTTGCCTTGGCAACGAACGGCACGGTACGTGATGCGCGCGGGTTGACCTCCAGCACATAGATCACGTCGTCCTGGATCGCGTATTGCACGTTCATCAGCCCGACGACGCCCAACGCACGGGCCAACGCCTCGGTCTCGGCCTTCAATTCGGTAACGGTGGCCGGCGGCAGTGTGTACGGCGGGATCGAGCACGCGGAGTCGCCGGAATGAATGCCCGCCTCTTCGATATGCTCCATCACTCCGGCGACATAGACAGTTTCACCGTCGGCGATGCAATCGACATCGACTTCGATCGCGTCGTTCAGATAGCGGTCGATCAGGACCGGATTCTCCCCGGATACACGCACGGCTTCCCGCATGTAGCGATGCAGTCCGGCGCGATCATAGACGATCTCCATAGCGCGGCCGCCCAGCACGTAGCTTGGGCGGATCACCACCGGATAGCCGATACGCTCGGCGATCGCCTCGGCTTCCGCCGCCGAGCGGGCGGTGCCGTTGTCCGGTTGGCGCAGCCCCAGGCTTCGTAGAAGCTGCTGGAAGCGCTCGCGGTCCTCGGCGGTGTCGATCGCATCGGCGCTGGTGCCCAGAATCGGGATGCGCGCCTGTGTCAACGCCTGCGACAATTTCAGCGGTGTCTGCCCGCCATATTGCACGATGCAGCCGAGTACGGTGCCGTGTTGTTGCTCGCGGCGGACCAGCGCGATCACGTCCTCGGCGTCGAGCGGCTCGAAATACAGCCGGTCGGAGGTGTCGTAGTCGGTGCTGACGGTCTCCGGATTGCAATTGACCATGATGGTCTCGAACCCGGCGTCCTTCAGCGCATAGGCGGCATGGACGCAGCAATAGTCGAACTCGATGCCCTGGCCGATGCGGTTCGGCCCGCCACCGAGGATCACGACTTTGCGTCTGTCCGTCGGATCGGCTTCGCATTGGGGGGCGCCGTATCCACCCTCGTAGGTGGAATACATGTACGGCGTGGACGAAGCGAACTCGGCCGCACAGGTGTCGATCCGCTTGTATACCGGATGAACCGACAGCCGCTCGCGCAGGGCTGCGATTTCCTCCGGCGTGCGACGTGCGAGTTCCGCCAGCCGCCGATCCGAGAAGCCGAGCGCTTTCAACCGGCGCAATGCACCGGCATTGGCTGGCAAACCGGCGGCGGCGACGCTGCGCTCGGCTTCCACGATGCGGGCGAGCTCGCCGATGAACCATGGATCGAACTTGCTGGCCGCGTGGATATCCTCGATCGACAGGCCGGCGCGCAACGCCTGCGCCGCCATCAGCAGCCGATCAGGCCGCGGCGTGGAGAGCGCGGCGCGACAGGCATCGGCGCCGCCGTCGCCCGGCGGTTCGACCTCGTCCAGGCCGGAGAGGCCGGTTTCCATGCTGCGGAACCCCTTCTGCACGGCCTCGGCAAAGCTGCGTCCGATTGCCATCGCCTCGCCAACCGATTTCATCGACGTAGTCAACAGCGGCGGCGTGCCGGGGAATTTCTCGAAGGTGAAACGGGGGATCTTCACCACGACATAGTCGATGGTGGGTTCGAAGCTGGCCGGCGTGGTGCGGGTGATGTCGTTGGCAAGCTCATCGAGCGTGTAGCCGACCGCGAGCTTCGCGGCGATCTTGGCGATCGGGAAGCCGGTCGCTTTCGACGCCAGCGCCGAGGAACGCGAGACGCGCGGGTTCATCTCGATGATCACCATGCGTCCGTCGGCTGGGTTCACCGCGAACTGCACGTTGGATCCGCCGGTATCGACGCCGATCGCCCGCAGGCAGGCGATCGAGGCGTTGCGCATCCGCTGATACTCCTTGTCGGTCAGCGTGAGCGCGGGGGCGACGGTGACGGAGTCGCCGGTGTGGATGCCCATCGGATCGACATTCTCGATCGAGCAGACGATGATGCAGTTGTCCGCGCGATCGCGGACGACCTCCATTTCAAACTCCTTCCAACCGAGCACGGATTCTTCGATCAGCACTTCCGTGGTTGGCGAGGCGTCCAGTCCGCCGGTGACGATCTGCTCGAATTCTTCCTTGTTGTAGGCGATGCCGCCGCCCGTGCCGCCCAGAGTAAAGCTGGGGCGGATCACCGCGGGCAGGCTTGTTATCGCCAGCGCATCCCTCGCTTCCGCGAGCGAATGTGCGATTGCGCTGCGCGGTGACTCGATGCCGATAGCGGCCATGGCCTCGCGGAATTTGAGCCGGTCTTCGGCGCGCTCGATCACCTCGGCGCGGGCGCCGATCAGCTCCACGCCATGCCGGGCCAGGACGCCCGATGTCGCGAGCTGCATGGCGGCATTCAGCGCCGTCTGCCCCCCCATGGTCGGCAGTAGCGCATCGGGCTTTTCGCGCGCGATGATGCGTTCGAGGAAGTCGGGGGTGATCGGCTCGACATAGGTCGCGTCTGCCAAATCCGGGTCGGTCATGATGGTGGCGGGGTTGGAGTTCACCAGGACGACGCGATAGCCTTCCGATTTCAGCGCCTTGCAGGCCTGTGCGCCGGAGTAGTCGAACTCGCAGGCCTGACCGATGACGATCGGTCCGGCGCCGATGATGAGGATGGAATGCAGGTCGGTACGGCGGGGCATCTAGTTCGCTGCGACTGTTCCGGCACTCTCACGCGAGCGTCGGTGGATCCAGCGCCAGGCACGTTCCGGCAGCCATCCGTCCGACTCAGCAGGATCAACGCCAATGACCAGGAACCGAACGTCTCCTGTATGCTGTTTGAGTCTATCGCTTAGTTCATCGGCTCCAAGTGTGGTTCTAACGATGTAGGTCCCTGGAATATGGTTCCACCAATTCGATATTTCACTACTCTCAGTGATGAAGCGACGGACCTCCTCAATATCCAAAGTCGGATCAATCGCATCGATAACGATGATCAATGTCCGCTCTACTTTATCGTTCATCTCCATGCTCCTCGTTATCGTGCGCATCCCGGGCCCGCGTCTTCGGCTCTGCCAGTGCACGCAGAGTTTGACTCACACTGTCGCGGAGATCAGGCGACGTTTCCTTATCTCCAACGAGTTCTATCAGGCGCATAACCTGCTCGTGATGTTCCGATCTCAGCAGTTCGGGTCGCACGAAGATTGCAAACATCGTTACCGCAACGGCAGTGATCAACGCCAGGAGCCCAGCAGCCAGGGCAACGACGCGTACACTATCTGCTGCGAAGAACGCTATAATGAGGCATGCTACCGAAAATGCGCAGAGAATACCAAGAATGTATGGGACGGGGTAGCTTATCTGCCGGCCGCTGATGATCTCGCGAGCCGTTCGCAGACCTGCGCGGGCGGTGACCGGGTCAACCCCGGCCATCGGGCACCTCTGCTAGCTCAAGCTTCCAAAAGCACTGCAGGCATCCGGGCAAAAGTCGAACAGGGTCGAGTAATAAGCGATTTCGAACGCCCTCCGCTACAATTTCGGCGAGTTCGGCATCGGTAAGGGCCAGGCCGCTCATGCTTCGAATCTGCGCGAACCCTTCCTCCGGCGTGTCAGCCCTCACGCCCATTCGTGCAGCCGCCAGCACGACCTCGTGAGCGGTCATCGTCACCGCGTCTCCATCATCCCGACGAAACGCTCAAACAGATAGAAACTGTCGCTCGGCCCCGGGCTCGCCTCCGGGTGATACTGCACGCTGAACGCGGGTAGATCCCGGCAAGCCAGCCCCTCGTTCGAGCCGTCAAATAGCGACACATGCGTTACTTTCGCGCTCGCCGGCAGCGTCTCGGGATCGACCGCGAAGCCGTGGTTCTGGCTGGTGATCTCGACCCGGCCGGTCGCCAGATCCTTCACCGGCTGGTTCGCCCCACGGTGTCCGCGCTCCAACTTGAACGTTCGCGCCCCCAGGGCGAGCGCCAGCAATTGGTGCCCCAGGCAGATGCCGAACAACGGCACGCGGGCTTCCAGCACACCGCGGATCGCCGGCACCGCGTAGTCCGCCGTAGCCGCCGGATCGCCCGGGCCGTTGGACAGGAACACCCCATCCGGCGCGTGGCGCAGGATATCCTCGCCGCTTGCGGTTGCCGGTACCACAGTGATCCGACAGCCCACCGACGCCAGGCAACGCAGGATGTTGCGCTTCGCCCCGTAGTCCACCGCCACGACATGGAACCGCGGCGCCATCTGCCGTCCCGTGCCCTCGGGCCAGGCCCAGCGCGTCTCGTCCCACTCGTAGGTCTGCCGGCAGGACACTTCCTTGGCCAGATCCATCCCCTCCAGCCCTGGCCACGCGGCCGCCTGGGCCTGCAACGCGGCCAGATCGAACCGCCCGTCCGACGGATGGGCCAGCACCCCGTTCGGCGCACCGCCATCGCGGATCCGCACCGTCAGCGCCCGCGTATCCACCCCGCCAATCCCGGCCACCCCACGCACCCTCAGCCAAGTGTCCAGATGCTGCGCCGCTCGCCAGTTCGACGGCGCAGTGACGTCCTGCTTCACCACCAAGCCGCGCGCGGCAACTGTGATCGCCTCCACGTCCTCGGCGTTAGTGCCGACATTGCCGACGTGCGGAAAGGTGAAGGTGATGATCTGACCGGCATAGGACGGGTCGGTCAGCGTCTCCTGGTATCCGGTCATACCGGTGTTGAAGCAGACTTCGCCGACCGGCGCCGGATCGGCGGTGTGGGCTCCAAATCCGCGGCCCCAGAACACCGTCCCATCGCCCAGCACCAGAGCAGCCGTCGCCCCATCGGGAGCCATCTCCTGTACCACCTGGGGCCGGATACCGGCCGCCCCCGACAGGTCTGACAGGTCCAACCCGGTCGCCGAGATCACCGCCTGCCAGTGACGCGACGGGACGGCGCGGGCCTGTCGCCATTTCCGCACCGCCTCGGTACTGACGCCGGCCAACCGCGCCGCAGCTTCGGCACCGCCGAGCCGCTCGATCACCTCATCGACGTTGACTGCCATGGCGTCACATCTAGCGGAGGAAAATTCCTGCCGCAAGCCGGCCTACTCAGGGCCGGAAATTTTGTCCGGGCCGCGCTCGACACATAACCGTATTATAGAGGGGACAATCATCGAGGGAGCCGCGGCGTCATGGGTCTCAGAGAGCAGTTCACCGAACGCCTCAAGGCCGCGATGAAGTCTGGCGATTCCGCCGGCACCTCGACCATGCGGATGATCCTGGCCCGGCTCAAGGACGTGGACATCGCCGCCCGCCCCAAGGGCATCGACAAGGTCCCGGACGACGAAGTGCTCGCCGCCTTGCGTGGCATGGTGAAGCAGCGACGCGAATCGGCGGAGCTCTATAAGCAGGGCGCCCGGCAGGACCTCGCGGCCAAGGAGGAAGCCGAGATCGCGGTAATCGAAAGCTTCCTCCCCCAGCAGATGGACGACGCGGCAATGCAGCGCGCGGTCGCGGACGCCATCACCGAGACCGGCGCGGCCGGCATGAAGGACATGGGCAAGGTGATGGCAACGCTCCGGGCACGGCACGGCGCCACGCTCGACATGGCACGGGTCGGACCGATCGTGCGGACGAAGCTGGCCGGCTGATGGCGCTCCCCGGCGGTTTCCTCGACGAACTGCGCGCCCGCACCCCGCTCGCCCCGTTGATCGGCCGGCGGGTCAAGCTCGAACGCGCCGGCCGCCAATGGAAGGCGTGCTGCCCATTCCACGGCGAGAAGACGCCAAGCCTCCACATCTGGGACGACCACTACCACTGCTTCGGCTGCGGCGCGCACGGCGACGCCGTCAGCTTCGTCATGCAGTCCGACGGCGCCGGCTTCATGGAAGCGGTGAACCGCCTTGCCGCCGAAGCCGGCCTGGAAGTGCCGCCCCTCTCCCTTGCCCTCGCCGAGGCCGAACGGCGTCGCCACACCCTGGCCGGCGTGCTGGAAACCGCCGCCGCCAGCTTCCAGCGCCGTCTCCGGCTACCGGAAGGTCGCGCCGCGCTCGACTACTTGCGCGGCCGCGGCCTGACCGAGGCGACCATCCGCCACTTCACCCTCGGCTGGTCCGGCGAGGGCCGCGGCGCCCTGGCCGCCGATCTCGGCCGCGAGGGGATCGGCACCGACCTGCTGGTCGAGGCCGGTTTAATGCGCAAGGACGCTGAAACCGGGCGCACCTATGACCTGTTCTTCAATCGCGTGATGTTCCCGATCCGCGATCGGCGCGGCGTGGTCATCAGCTTCGGCGGACGAATTTTGGGGGACGGCCAGCCGAAATACGTGAACGGCCCGGAGACGGCGTTGTTCGCCAAGCGCCGCAGCCTCTACGGGCTGGACTTGGCGCGCGAGGCGCTGCGGGCGCCGGGGGGCAAGGCAGAGATCGTGGTCGTCGAAGGCTACATGGACGTGATCGCGCTGCACCAGGCCGGCTTCGGCGGTGCTGTCGCGCCGCTAGGCACCGCCTTGACCGAGGACCAGCTTGCCGAGCTGTGGCGGCTCTCACCCGTCCCGGTCCTGTGCTTCGACGGCGATGCCGCCGGCCGCCGCGCCGCCGCCCGTACCGCCGAGCTCGCCTTGCCACAGCTTGCGCCGGACCGCACGCTCCGCTTGGCGACACTGCCGGAGAAGGAAGACCCAGACACGCTCGTACGGCGCAGTGGGCCTGCCGGATTCCAGGCAGTGCTGACTGCGGCGCAACCCCTTGCCGAGGCGTTGTTCGACCTGATCCGCGACGGTACCGGTGACAAGACCGCCGAGCAGAGGGCGCAGTTGCGCCATCGCCTGGAAGCCGCCGCACAGCGCATCGCCGACCGCGCCCTCGCCGGCGAGTACCGCCGCGTGCTGCTCGACCGTTTCTTCGGCGGCCGGCGTCGGCCAACTGGCGCCGCCCCCGCACGCCCCCTGCCCCGCCCGCTGCCAAATGGCACCGCCGCCGCCGATGAGCGCACCCGCATCCTGACCGCGGTCCTGCTCCGCCACCCGAGCCTGCTTTCCGATGTCGCACACGCCTTCGCCACGCTTGATCTGTCACCGGACAACGACCGGCTGCGAAAAGCATTGCTGGACTGGGCCGATCATGCGGACGTGCTTGACTCGCAGGGTTTGATCGACCACCTCACAGCTTCTGGATTGGCGGCCGATGCCGCGCGAGTTCTGGCAGCGGTCCCTTTCCCCTTGCCAGGCTTCGCGTCGGCCGAAGCGACGCCGGGGGACGCCGAGGAAGGCTGGTGGCACATCTTCGGATTGATGCAACGCGGCCGACTGGAACAGGACGTTGCGGCGGTCCAGCGCGAGTTTCAGGCGCTTCCGGACCAGGATACGCAACGCCGGCTGATTGCCCTCAGGACAGACCTCGTATCCGTCCAGTGCGGGGAAGAACCGGACAGGGCAAAGCCCTGAGCCGCCGAAGCCGTTTGTGATGACGCTTGCCGGAGTGCCGTAGAGATGGCGACCAAGCCGACCGTGACCGCTGATACCGCGACTGTCGAACAGGACGTTGAGACCACCCTGCTCGACGTGCAGTCGGCCGCGGTCAAGCGGCTGATCGCCCGCGGCAAGGAGCGCGGCTATATCACCTTCGACGAGCTCAACAACGTGCTGCCGCCCGAGCAGAACAGTTCCGAGCAGATCGAAGATGTCATGGCCAATCTCAACGAGATGGGCATCCAGGTCGTCGAGAGCGAGGAAAGCGAGGAGACCGAAGCCCCCCCCAAGGTCGAGAAGGTCGAAGAGGCCGAGGAAGAGCCCACCGGCAACGTCGATGAAGAGAGCGTGGGCCGCACCGACGACCCGGTGCGGATGTACTTGCGCGAGATGGGCAGCGTCGAGCTGCTGTCGCGCGAGGGCGAGATCGCCATTGCCAAACGCATCGAAGCCGGCCGCGATATGATGATCGGCGGACTCTGCGAGAGCCCGCTGACCTTCAAGGCGATCATCACCTGGCACGACCAGCTCAAGGCCGGCCGCATGCTGCTGCGCGACATCATCGACCTGGAAGCGACCCAGGGCGGTGGCAGCAACGGCGCGGGCGCCGGTGCCCCGACCACGCCGGAGGCGGCTGCCGCGGTCCCGGTCCCGGAGGCGCGAGTCGGCTTCGAAGCCGGTGAGGACATCGATGCCGACGAGGAAGTCGAAGGCGCCGGCATTTCGCTGTCGGCGCTGGAAGAGAAGCTGAAGCCGGAAGTGCTCGCCACCTTCGAAGAGATCGAAGGGCACTACAAGAAGCTCTATAAGATGCAGCATCGCCGGCTGGAGACGATGACCAGCGGCGAA